>Ga0233432_10005349_pt1 | contig 11182 bp, 8 predicted proteins | sample SI_122_August201_6_FD_179870 | JGI IMG/M metagenome (GOLD analysis project Ga0233432, IMG submission 179870) | Seawater microbial communities from Saanich Inlet, British Columbia, Canada - SI_122_August2016_10_MG | ecosystem: Environmental > Aquatic > Marine > Inlet | place: Canada: British...
TTGCTTGGATCCAGAATCGACTACAAAAAATGAGCCAAAAGGAACAGAGCTTTTCATATCGGATTTAGCCAAAAAAATGAAATCCTGGATTATGGGGGGAATGACTTATCCCGCAAAAGAAAAAGGTAAGGCTTACAATTCAGCCGTTACATTTGATCCAAATGGACAAAGGATTTCTGTTTATAAAAAACTTCACCCCATACCTATCCTTGGAGAAGACAAAGTTCACCTGGAAGGAAGAACGATAGAAAATCTTTCAATAGGCCCTTTTAATGTTACACCTGCGATCTGTTATGACTTGCGCTTCCCTGAACTTTTTCGGTCTGCACTTAAGTCGGGAACAAATCTTTTTGTTGTGTTAGGTTGTTGGCCAAAGAGTAGAATTAACCATTGGGTAACCTTGCTTAAAGCGCGTGCAATCGAAAATCAATCTTATGTAGTTGGTGTAAACCGGATTGGTAAGGATGAGGATTTAGAATACGGAGGAAGGACAATGGTAGTGTCTTCTCAGGGTGAAATACTTGCTGATGGTGAAGAAAAGCAAGGAATAGTAGAGGCATCGATTGACGACTCTCTCGTGAATAATTGGCGCAATCAATTCCCCGCGGTTAAAGAATTTATTCAATAAACCTTTATCCTAAAAAAAGAAAAGCGTCTATGGGGTTGCCCAAAGGGATTTGGGCAAGTTGGCCTTCGCTAAAATACGATCTAATTTCCCCAATTCATCCACTGAAAATTGGGTATGGCTAACCGCTTTAACATTTTCCAAAATTTGCGTACTGGAACTTGCACCGATTAGTGCACTGGTAACTCGGTTATCCCTTAAAACCCAAGATAATGCCATTTGAGCCAGGGTTTGCCCCCTCTGCTTAGCGTGGGCATTTAATTCTCGAATAACATTAAGATTTTGCTCATTAACCTCATTTTTACGAAGAGGGGAATTTTCAATGGTAAAACGGGAATCTTTTGGAATACCATTCAAATATTTATCTGTCAAAAGCCCCTGGAAAAGTGGGCAAAAAGCAATGATACCCATCCCCAATTCACTACAGGTTTTCAATAAGCTCTGCTCCACCCATCGATTAAGCATTGAATAATTTGGTTGATGGATTGCAAGAGGGGCAAGGTTGCTCTCCTTACAAATATTAGCTGCTTGTCCAGTAGAATCAGCAGAATAACTGCTTATACCAACATACAGAGATTTGCCCTGTTGCACGATTGAATCCAGGGCACCAAGGGTTTCGTCCAGCGGTGTGTCCGGATCGAACCGGTGAGAATAGAAAAGGTCAAAATAATCAACCTGCATTCTCTTTAATGACTGATCTAAACTAGCCATCATATACTTTCTTGAGCCCCACTCTCCATAAGGACCCGGCCACATATCATAACCAGCTTTACTGGTAATTAAAATTTCATCCCTCGGTAAATCCTTGAGAATTTTCCCCACATTAATCTCTGCTGATCCGTAGGGTGGTCCATAATTATTAGCTAAATCAAAATGAGTAATGCCTTGATCAAAAGCACCGTAAATCATTTCTTTTTGATTAGCAGTCGGGGAATCTCCGCCAAAGTTATGCCAGCACCCGAGAGTGATTGCAGGAAGTTTCAGTCCCCACCTTCCACACTTACGATAAGGCATACGCCCATCATATCTTTCTGGATTAGGGGAATCTTTCATAAATGAATCTTAGAAAAAATTCTCTAAGATTCGGATCCAACGGTTTCGTCTTCTACTTCTTGTTCCTTTGACTCTTCCTTGATTTCCTCTCCCAGATATTCACGAACACTCAGATCTCCAACAAAAGAAAGTCCATCTCTTCGCTCTACCACATGGTATCTTTCTACATATTTTTGCACCACATGGATTTTAGCATCTAAAGGCTGTACGATCAGCAACTGTAAATGAAATTCCTTAAAAAGATCCAACAAATACTGAGAAAATTCATCATCTGTTTTACTAAACATTTCATCCACTGCGACCAATCGAAATGTTTCTGTCTGCTTACCGCCAACATCTATACCATATTGATATGCAATCGCGGTCGCTAGAATAGTGGAAGCCAGTCGATTCTTCTCTCCTCCTGACTTACCGGCTGCCCCACTATAACTTTGTCTAAGTCCGTCTCCATCCTTATAAAATTCATCGGCTCTAAATTTAAACCAATTACGAACATCAATGACTCTTTCCGTCCAGTTCATATCTGCCTCTAGTTCACCAAGGAAATGTTCAACACGATGATATCTTTCACGACGGCGTTCATCATCGTCGTCAGACTCTAAATCTGCTTCTAAAGCATGTCGCCGAAGTTTCTTGAAGCGTCGGACTCCATCATCACCAGCATCTTCAAACTTTAATTGAATGTAAGTTTGTTCCTTTCGATCAAACATGACTCGAGCAAGATGATCATTCAGTTCATTAATTCTCTTTCGAATGCGATCCCGATGTGATTCCAATGATTCACTAAATCCCGATACTTCCTCAGGAACCTGTACACGTAGAAGTTCCTCAAACCTCTCTTTATTCTTGGCCAAATCTTCCTCTTTTATCTGTATCCTGACTTCATCAAACATAGAATATGTCTTTTCCTGATATCCCTCTTCAAGGTCCAAGGTAAGTTCATCTCGAAATGCCTGATTACGTCCATCAGCTATGAACCGTTGCATCGCGGCAACATTTTTATCACGCAATTTATCTAAACCAGATTCGATTTTTGAAATACTGCCTTCAACCTTATGCGTTGCTTCACGTGCTGCTTCCTCAATGTCATCTGGTTCTGCAGGTGCTTTCCCGAAATCATTTTCAATTTCTTTATACAAAGAATCTAATTCTTCTTCTCTCGACTCGGTCTCTTCTTCCGTTAATTCATTGTCAGATTCATGACCCTTAAAGAATTCATCCTTGCATTGCTTAAGAAGGGATTTCAAGGCTACAAGCCTAGAGTCATTGCGTTCAGCTCGAGCTTCAACCCCACCTATTCTCTGCAAGATTTCATCACGCTTATTTTGGGCAACTTCTAAAGTTTGCCCAGCTTCCGAATGATCATCTTTTAATCTTTTAAGAACATCTGAACCTCCAACTATTACTCTCTCTTCTTCCTCCAACTCGGCAATACGGGAAGATAGCCCCAATCCATCAATGTCTGAAAATTCATTAGCACATGCCTGTAATTGAGCTCCGGCTCTAAGTCTAGCTCGCAGAGATTGCCTCTCCAGTTCAGCCTCCCGGATCGCACGCCCTGAACGATCAACTTCTTCCCGCCACTTCGATAATGAATTATCTAAAGTCTTTTGTTTTGGGCTGACATCCCAACCGATTACCCAATTGCTGGCATCCTCCAAAAAGTAGGTATCATCTTTCTCATGTAAAATCCCTCCTGTTTTCACAATACCATCCATGGTCAACGCATTTAAGGAGTCGTTATATTTTTGATCTCTTTGCCCGAAACAAATGTGAGGAAAAAGATCAAAGAGATATGAGCGCAGCCATTTTAAACGACCTTTTTCAAGTTCAGGCCGGAAAAAAAGTTTTGCAACAGCCGAGTCCTCATCAAATTTAGTCTCTTTTGCTCCTGAATGGGGACAGGCAAAAGACAATCGTTCTCCAAGATGATTTTCCTCAAGGAATGCTTCTGCTTTTTCGGATAACTTTGCTGGTAAAATAATGGTTAAAGAAGTTTCCCTCAACAGACGCTCAAGGGGCCCTGTCCATTTAACTTCGTCCGGCATTACTTGAATCACCTCTGCGACGAAGGGCAACTCAGCAATATCACGATCTAAAGCCTCTGCAAGAGACTTCCTAAGGCGAGACATATCTACAGGTACATTGCTATTTGAATCGAGCAGATAGTCCCTCTCTTCTTCTAAATGCTCAACCCTTTCATTTGCTTTACGCAATTGATATGAAATTTCAGGAATTTTCTCATCTAAATCTGAAATATTTCCTTCAATCCTCGGTAAATGTGCATCTAAATCTCTTCGTAATGCTAAAAAGTTATCTTCCGTTTTCATAGAAAGACCCTTTTCCCAACTACTCAAATGCCGCTCAAAAGTTGCCGATCTTTTTGTAACTACCTCTCTTTTGTCTCGAAGGCGGTCCAATTCAGCTCCAACCTGTTCAAGCCTACGATTTTCATCACTATCAGAAAGTGCACGGTCCAAGTGACTTACTTTGTCTCGAAGGCGGTCAACCTCAATTCTGGCAGTCTTAAGCCTCGCTCTTTCTGCTTCTTCTTGGTGCTTTAATTCATCAACCCATTCTACACGACGATCCAGCTCGACTTGAGCGTAGAAAGGCTCAATCGCTTGTCGAATTTTTTCTGCATGTTCGCGTTCTTGGCAGCTCTTTGCATAGCCTAAATGTGTATCCTTGATCTCGTCCAACTGAGTAAGCTGATAGGATGCCGTCTCGATTCTACGGTGAGTACTTCTCAAGTCATCAAAACGTTCCTGAAGTGCAACTAATTTTTCCTTGGAACCGCCGTCATCAAGCATGTGTTCACGAATGAACTGGGTCAGGTCCTTAACATCTTTAATGCAGACTGCCTGATTGAAAATTGCCATGGGAGAACGGGTGCCCAGGTCTGCATCCATGAACAATAACGATTCAAACTTCTTGTGATAAGCAGTGAACGAATCAAAAGTGGTCAAGTTTCGCTCTTTAATGATACGTCGGATATTATCAATGTCTCCTAGTTTATTAAAATCCTCTTCAATACTAAGTTTTCTTTTCTCGACTATATAAATCTTATCGACTTTACCACTAGGCAAACACCACAAAATTTGAGCAATACTAACATCTGACTTGTAAGCTTCATTGTAAAAATTAGCAAGTAATACGGTGTAGGATTCACCAGGCTTCCTTAGAGTCTCTTTCCTGCCTTGTCCTGTAGTCACATCATGAACTTCTGAATATGCCCCAAGAACATAATCCCTTTCGTTCCTTTCACGACTTCCTGCCTGACTGGAAGCTACATTGTAATTACGTACTCGATTTGGAACAAGAAGCGTCAGAAGCGCGTCAACAATCGTAGATTTACCAGAACCATTCCTTCCGGTAATCATCGATGTACGGCCATCCGGGTTCATCGTATAAACTTGATTATGAAAAGTACCCCAATTAAGTACAGAAAGTGCGTGTAATCGATATCCCGCAGTTGATTTATCAGGAGAAAACTCAAGCTCTAATTGTGAATCAAACATCTTCTTCCTCCATTTCCTCCTCTAAATCTGGCGATCTTCTTTTGATCTGATCTTTCACTTCTGCAAGCTTTTCAGGTGGTAGCTTAGCTTTAATGATTCTCTCCACACGATAAAGCCCCCCGTCTCTGTCCCTAACCTTCTTAAGAATGCCCCACTCTTCGAATTTTGAAATCATTCCAGAAATTTGTCGGTGAACCTTTTTTTCATCATGCATTTCTGGATAGTAAGGAAGCATAACTTCTCGCAAATCAAGTGCCGAGCGATACAAGTGATCCCCTTCTTCTTGGTCTTGCTCGAACCTCAGCAACTCTTCTCGTAATATAACCATAAAAATTGTTTGATGATAAGTGAGCCTTGTCCGCCTCAAAACCCGGGGAAGAGGAGCAGATGCAGAGTCTTCCCATTCTTCTATTTCTTCGTTCGTCTCTTCTGCTTGCCTAATAAAAGCATAACCTGCGGTATCATCGCGGGCTACTTCTAATCCCATTTCAATAAAATGATTTTTTATATGTTCCCACTCAGCACCCAAGCGCCCCCATAAATCTAAATCTTCTTGATAGATGGGGCCATTTAAGAGGCGAACAATCACATGACGATGGGTAATGGCAGGATTCATAAGCTAGTTTTTTGAAAGATTAATTGTTCGACCTCCACAAACCTTGGTTGTGATGGGCGATTGAGATCAATTTTGATAATTTCGTCGTTTAAAATATCGTGTCGACTATCTTCACCGGCTACGACACGGTAGCAAACTACATCAACAACACCACGCTCCAACGGATATTTGCTCACCATTTCAGTGAGGGACACCTTCTCGGATTCTTGCAACTCATCATTTACCCTCTCCCGAAATCTCTTTAAATCAAGAGGTTCCCCAACAGAGCTTAAAATCTCATTCATCCACTCATTATCTTCATTCTTCGCGGTAGAAATCGGAGCAAAAGGCTCAACAGCTTTTGGTTCCCAGAAGTCAGATTCCATAAGGCCAAAAAGTTGAGGCCTAATATCGATTTCAAATTCCCAATCTACAGGTGGATTATCTCGCAAAAGGTAAGCATTTCTACGAATTTGAGAAAGTGTTTTCCTGACATGTCGACCCCCACCTCCGGCATGGTCACCGACTACTTGTCTAAGCTTCCTACTAATCCTGCCATAGGCTCCGTGGGCTGATCCAGCTTCACCGAAAAGTCGATCACTCAAACTAATAAATGTCTTATTGGGGTCCAATCCGCGACGGCGTGCAATGTCTGAAGTTTGTTCTGCAAGATTTCGGAACTGCCGAGCTAATGTTGGATTCGTCATCATCGAGCGGAACCCAAAATAGCTTTTACCCTGATCACAAGTACGCAGTTCTTCGTCAGCATCCAAAACATGCTCCACAATGTCTCCCTTAGAAGCATCACCCTTTGCGTAAAGCTTAGAGATATCCCGTGCGTGATCTTTAAAAAATTCTTCAATAGCTCGAAAGTCAGAAAGAAAGTGCTCAACTAAATCCGATAGATCATAAACTTGATCACGAATGATATCCTCTCCGAAAATAGGAGCTTCTCCCGTTTCCCTTATTCGAGATATTTCCTCTTCAATCTCATCTCTTTTTCTAGAAAGATCTTTAATTCTTGCTTCAGGGTCTGCATTTACTCCCTGAGAAAGACTTTCCATCTCCATTAAAATTCGATTGAAGCGAGATTCGGTCGTAGCGTAACCACGTTGCTGCATCGCAAGCAAATCCTGCAACCAGCTCAACGCTTTCTCTGAATGACGGGTCAACCTGAAGACATATTCTTCGCGATCTTCATCATAAGTCTTAGTCATGTAACGATGCTCTTCATCGCACCATTCATCCAAATATTCCTGAGGCAAGCGTTTGGGCGCATCAAAATCTTCTAATTCGCGAACATGTTCAATATGTTCGGATAAAGTAGCTATCAGTTCTTCCTCTGAAGCCTCGGAAGTTCCCCATTTCTTAAAGGTTTTGAAAAAGAAACCCACAACAAATGAACCCAAGCGTCCGCGCATAAGTCGCAATGCAGGCGACTCTTCAAACAAGTGAAGAAAATCCTCATCCATCATAAAATATTTAAAACCCCTACCTTGCCCTCGGCTTTTTACAAGTCAAAGACAACTTGTTCGCATTCGTCAAGCAGTGTGAGTAACACGATTATTTGACATTAAAATAAAGAAAAGCTTTTCCCGATTCTTTAATCTGCTTCTTATTTCTTTTTACCAAATTGACGAAGTGCCTGTAGTGCAGACATCTTAATGACATAAGTTCCAGGGGGAGAATCAAAATCTTGTGGATTAATACGAATGAATGTAACATTCTTATCCCAATCACGATAAAGGCTCTCAGAAGTCATACGAACTGTGGGTACATCTATACCAGCTCCAATTTCAATGATTGTTAAAGATCGAAATTTATTACCATTCTGCCATTCAGTGAAATTACTCTTTTGCTCATCGCCTCTTACAAAGTCCCAACTCGCATCCGAAAACATTAAAATATTGGGCCTAGCTATTCCTCGGCATGATGGGCAGTAAGGCAGTGGATCCTTAGCTAAAAGAGTATCTTGATCAATCGAAAATTTGTAGTCCTCAGGCAAACTCCATAAAGCTTGACCGCAATTGTTAAAACACTGCAAATGATTTATTGATCCATGACACTCGAGAATATGATTCTCGTGAAAACCAGCCTTTTGAAAATGACCATCAACATTGGAGGTAAAAACAAAAAATGATCTTTTAGTGCTTACTAAGTTCAAAAGAATAGCAAATCCTTCATGAGGTTGAGTTTTTTTATATAACATCCAGCGATGACTATAAAATCCCCATGCTAAATGTGGATTATCAATGAACCAATGTGGGGATGCCATCTCTTCGAAATTAATACCTAATTTAAGGAGAGCTGGATACTTCGCCCAAAAACCATTGATTCCTCTAAAATCTGGCAAACCTGAATCAATACCCATGCCTGCACCAGCAGTAATTAACAAAGTCTCGGAAGCCTCTGCTCTCTTAATAACTTCAACTAATTGCCGTTTTTCTATATCTAACCTCGCCTGTTAATTTTATAAAAATATATGTTTTTCCTTTGAAACTAATCAAATAGCGTTGTTATCTAATAAAGCTTTTACACACACTTTTGAAACACAATTTAAACTTACTAGATAAGCTGGTCTTGCTTGCTCTGCTTTTATTTGCAGGCTGCGTGACCGTGCCCAGATCCCTAGTCCAAAACCCAAAGGAATCAGCAAAACAGAGCACGGAGCTAAAATCCAAGGAATACATAAATGCCCAGTTAGGAAATGCATCCAATATAGCATTTGCAGAAGATGGAACTCTTTATTTTACAAACCATGGGGAAGAAGAAAGGCTCCATAAAATAAGACTCAACCTTTATTCGGATTCAAAAACTTTTATGGAATTATCAGAATGGATCAGTCCATTCAATCAGGATAGCCCAAAGGCGGAAGGGCTCAGAGTTGACAGACAAGGAAGATTACTAATTGCCGAATCAGGTACTGGAAAATTATTAAGAATAACACCAGATGCAAGGAAGCTTGAAGTTCTTGCAGATTCATATGATGGCTATCGATTTACTACCGTCAAAGACTTGGCAATTGGCAAGGGTGATGACCTTTTTGTAAGTTCCCCTTTTTCTGGAACTATATATAGAATTCGACCGGAAGAAGGATTTGTTGGGATTCTCAATGATGATTTAGTACGAGTAGAAGGATTGAGTATTAGTCCAGAAGGGACGCGTCTCGTTGCCGCAGAACCAGACGCTTCACGGGTCGTTGTTTTTGATATTCCAAAAGAACTCATTCCAGTTGAGTCCTGGACATTGGTTGATTTTTCTCCTACTGGCGTAGAGCCCACAGGGTTAGCCTTCGATCGTAGCGGTCTTCTTTATGTTGGCCTAGGTAGCACCCAAGAAGTGAGAGTATTTGACCTAAAATTAGGCAAACAAGTTGAGACTTTTGATTCAGGCGATGAAGCAAATGTGCTCAGATATTACAAAAATTACCTTTATGTAGCTGGAGGAAAAGGAGTTAGACGCTTTCTTGTAAAATAAACCCAGCAATCTCTGAAATACTTAAGGCTTCACCCTCGTTTATTATAATTTAATAATCTCTTTAAATTGCAGATCGGGAATAGGGCTAGACGAGGCCATTAGCGACCAATCGATTTATTTCTCTAACTTAACAAGAAATAAATCTTTCATCTTTTTGGCTGAACCAATCATTTCTAGATCATACTGAACATTTCCCGTGGAAATTGCATCCCCTCCCCCATGCCCGGTAAGTTCAAAAAGGTAATACGGATCATCCCGGTCCACGTCGACGAGACAAGTGTAAAGGAGTGAGGGCTGTCCAAGCAAAGGGTCGGGGAAATCATTACTGGAATCTTTTGGAGCATTAATTTCCACGCAAAGCACAAATTCATTTCCTTTGCCTGATTTAAGGTATGGATCCAGGGCAAAGCGGTGTGCTTCCGTTGCCCCACTTACTGCATCTATTTCTCCGGATGGAGAAATTCCAGAAAGTAAGGTGTAACGATGGCGCCAGAGTGGCAGAATATGACTCCGTTGTGTTCGGTAATCCTCCCAGAGCGGAACTTCAGAATAAGCAAGGGATTGATCGAGAAACAGAGTCTCAATCATTGATCCAATCGTACTTTCTGCCCATACCGCAATGGAAGGCATAGGATTTAAATCTTCACGAAAACTCAGGTTGATCGATAGCCCGCTTCCAATACCGTCCTGACTTTTTCGAACGATCCATTTTCGATGAGGTGCAGGTTGATCAAAACCAACGAGGTTTGAAGATCTAACAATTTGGGCACTGTTCTTATGCTCGTAACTATTTTCGATTAACCAGGAGGCAGGAGGCAGGTTATAAATCGCAGCGTAGACTAAAATGCCACAGGTAACACCAATCAGCAGTACCTGAAAGCGGGCAGATATCTTTTGTTTCCCTTTGGTCATTCGATTTCTGAAGTACGGCACACGTGCCACAATATGCAGAAACACTAAAATTAGAGTGACGAATCCTGCAATAATATGAATATTCGTGACAGAAAGTGAAAATGGCTGAAAATACGTCAATGTGCCCGTAGCAGCTAAAGCTGAAAAGCAAAATAAAAGGCCAAAATTGACCAGATGTCTCATCTAACTGCTAATGCCCACTCTTACTCGGGTTATTAACCAGTTTTGACCCATCGAAACCAATTAAATTCCTGAGCTCCTTAATGTGAGACTGACCCACTTCTTTTGGAGTTGCTTTATGTTTTTTACATAGCACTGCAGCATAGCCAGTCGCAATTCCCATTTGCCCGCAAGTATTCATAACTCTTGGTCCGCAGAGTCCAACATGTGTACAACTAAAGCATCGACCAGCCATCATTAAATTTGAAAGATTTCTTGAATAAAAACTGCGAAAAGGGATGAAGTAGTAACCTCCAGTTTTATGAAACATAGCCGTTGATAGAAAATCTTCCTTGGCTCCTTTTAATTTTCGTTGGTAATGACCATCCACCTCACGTTTCTCCACAACAACAGCATCTGGAAACTCCCGGCGTTTAATTGCATCATGCATATCATAAATGTGATCCCCCATTAACCGACGGGACTCTCGCTTCCCACCAACATATGCGACCCATTTCAATTTATTTGGAGCATATTTTGGGTTTTTCTTGGCATTGGAAAATGAGCCAAATATTGCACGCAACATGTGATCGCGAATTTCTTCCGCATCATCAACCTGATCTAAATCATTATCTGAATACTCCCAATACCATTCTCCCTTGGATGCAACATGTTTGCCGGACACCGGTATGGCCCATGGAACCTTGGGGAAATCCTGTTTTTGGTTGGTTCGCTCGCTATTCCATAAAACACTTGTTCCCATGACCCGGTTATCCGCTTTCTTCGGACTCCACAGATCGCCATACTTATCCCAGCCTTCATCATGTTGGGAAGCTGCTT
>Ga0233432_10005361_pt1 | contig 11164 bp, 9 predicted proteins | sample SI_122_August201_6_FD_179870 | JGI IMG/M metagenome (GOLD analysis project Ga0233432, IMG submission 179870) | Seawater microbial communities from Saanich Inlet, British Columbia, Canada - SI_122_August2016_10_MG | ecosystem: Environmental > Aquatic > Marine > Inlet | place: Canada: British...
ATCTTGTAGCTTCTGTTTGTCAGATAAAAATCCTTCATTATTTAAATACTTACCATCTTGAGATGGTCTAAGGAAATTTACAATATGACCACCACCACTAGAATGCGGTGTTCCTACAAGTAAATTAAATGTTGGTGTTTTTGATATTTCAATGAAAGAACCAAATTTGTTATTAGCAGTTTTAGTTTCTTCGTAAGTATCTTTTTGTACCCATTGATCTGTTTTTTCAAAATGATATATTATACCGCAATTAGTAACAGGATTATCTTCATCAAGGCCGTCAGAAAGAGGTGCACCGACAATAATATTATTATTGTGTATTTTTAATGATGCACCATAATCGTCATTGGTTTGACTACCAGTCGGCAACAACCTATCTTGCAATTCCCATTTTATGGTATTATCATTTTGTACAGCTCTTTCAAATACATAGACAGATCTTGATCCTATAGCACTAATAGCACAAATAGGATTAGCTGGATTACTAATTACATCTAAATCGATAGATGTTCCAAATAAGTCATTACTATTTAATGTGTCAGGCCTTAGTATTTCTTCAGGTATTATATCAAATAAACCAGACGATAAATTTTTTCTGAATATACTTACGGAACCGGCATTACTACTTTTACCTGTCCAAGAAACAAGTAAATAATTTCCTTTCAAGAGTATTTTATCTGCCCATCCGTTAGCACCAGATTCATTTAATTCTAAAGGAGTAGGAATGATTTGTGACTCTACCCAACTTGCGCCCGTACCTTTATAGATAATAACAGCGCCATTTGATCGATCTGCATTTACGTAACCAGGAACACATACCGCTAATGTGTCTCTGTCTAATGATATATCTTTACCAAAATTTAGTCCGCCAGAAGAACCTTTTAATTTTGATTGAAATCTCCACGTATACGTTGATGGTGCTTGTGTTAAGAATCTTTGCCATATTTCTATTGTACCACTATTAGCTGCAGTACCCCCAGCGTGATCAGTATCACTAGGAGCTGATATAGCAACAATTTCATCAGACAAAGATACAACTGAACCAAACTTATCTCCAGATGCACCAGTAGTGCTTACCAGTTTTTGTTCCGAATTATAACTTTGCCCATTACCCTGTGAATTATAAATGTATACAGCACCTTTATTGGTAGATTCACCAGGTGCACCTACAGCCATCATTTTTACTACGTTGTCTAACGATATGGAACTACCAAACTCATCGTCTGCTGCCGCATCAGATGCAGCAATAGTATCTGATAATTTATCATATGTTGCTGCAATTAAACTTTGACTATCCCAATTACCAAATGAAGTTTTTAACGTTGAGTTCCATGGATAATCAACCTGTATTTCTTCATCTTGAAAAAATAGTTTAAAAAATAAATCAATTGAATCTTTTGATCCACGTATTCTATAAAAATCAATTAGTCTTTGATATAAGGCTCTTTTATTTACTTTAATATTTTGATCGATAGCAGGAGCAATTTCCTTCTGCATCATATTTAAAAGCTCTTCATCATTTTCATTAATGTTTAAAGCATCTTCTAGTGTGTTTAATTTAAATGACGGATTAGCAATTACAAGGTTTTGTACAGGTGTACGAATTATAATTTTTTTATTATTTAGCCGTGACGGCAATCCTACAATAGATAACGTTCTTCCAGAATTATCATCTAGCGATAATTCACTTGGTAAATTATCAACGTTAAACACATTAATATCATCATCAGCTAAATCATATTCACTTGAATTAGGACCAACTGTTAAGATATTACCTTCTGAATCAATGATTTGTGATGCTCGAGCAGCTCTTTGACTAAAAAACTTAGTATCTTTGTTATCCGGGTTTGGTATGCGAATTGTTGCAACACCATTAATAACAACATCTTGAAATTCTTCTATTTCTTTATAAAGAAACTCTTCAGTATTCATAAATTTATAATATGAATCAAGAAAAACTTTTAGGCCGCCAGAGTCTCCACCCATAGAATACTCGAGTAATTCACTAGGAATTAACTCGCTAGTTCTTAAATCTTCTTTAGTTCTTGATAGTGTACTCCCAACAATATTAAATTCATCTAAGCCAGAATTTGTATCACTTATTATTAAATGATCGTCTGCATCTAAAGTTTGTGGAATGTCTAAACTTATTTGAGTTTCGGAATTATTGTTATCAAGAATCACAGCTGTGATTTTTGGTATACCAACTATGTTTTTACCAGATATTATTTGGCCAATTTGTGGTTTTATTTCATTATATGCATTTTGATTTTTTACTAATACATCAGTAAAAACAATATCAGTGGCATTTGTTACTGCAGTTTTTACGTCGCCCGATAACGTTGTATCAAAATCTACTTGCGTAATACGGCCTTCGATATACCCTCGAGAAAATGAATCTAGATTCTTTAAACTTTTAACTGCCATATATTATCTCAATCTACTAGTAGTTGTATATTCAAGCGTACCAGATGGTCCTGAGTATGCAATTTGATCAATTGATCCTGAAGCAATAATTCTTGAAGCTTCTATATTAATAATTTGATTTCTTTTTGGTGCAATATCTAATGAATCTGGTGAAATTGTTATTCTTATTTCAGTTGGTTGATCTACTACAAAGTTGTTTAATGTTATTACTCCATCTAGAGTATTTATTAAACCTGCATCAGATACAACAATCTGCGTTTGTGAATTTACAATCTTGTATACTATGACTTTTCTATTATTAGATCCTTCTATTTCTAAATCTCCGAAGAAATGATCTACCCCGCCAATTTTAAATGCGGTACTATTAATACTAAATTCTTTTCCCCTTTTAACGAAGAATTTTCCAGCAAAAGTTAATGTAAATGTATTATCAGCTTTTACTATACTAGCAGTAATATTTTTATACATAAAGGGTCGAATGGTTGAACTTGTAATTGCCGGATCAGCATTATCAACTAATGTTAGTAGTTCTGAATGTCTGAATACCCCGTCAAATTTATTTAACTGATTAAAGTTATAATCTAGAATTGTATCGGTTACTAATGATTCAATTGCTTGCCTTGTTCTACTTGTAAGAGCTGGATTATATTTAAATATAACATCTAGTTCAATATTTGTAAACTCTGGATCTAATATTTCAGGAGTAATTGATACTGTATTTTTACTTGATAGTATAGAAATAATTTCTTCTTTTTCACTAATCGATAATGTATTACCAATTAGAGGCTTTATACTTAAATAAGCTTTACCATAATCTGGAATAACGTTATCTTCTCCACCCCATGTAGAAATAGATTCAATGTTTGCAAAGTTACGCTGAATAATTGCAGCATAGTCTTGAGCAGTAACAGCTCGATCTTGAGCTTGGAATGTAATAGGAGCATTAAATCGAATTGACTCAGTCGTTTCAGGTGCAGTACCACCGGAAGCTACATTGATTGTAGTAACAGATGTATTAACATTACCTGTTAATGTTGGAAAGTCTGTAGTAAGAGTAAATGTATTTGCACCATTAGCAGCTTCACCATCTGTTACAAGATAATCTAGATTAATAATATTATCATTAACTGGCTTCCTACCAATAATACCATCACCAAAATATATTTGGAAAAATCCACTTGAATTTTCTTGTAAGTGATATACCTGGCTTAATGAATTAATTTCTTGTAATGTTGTAAATTTGACATATGAATCAAATGCGTTTGAATCTTGGTTTTCTTGTATACGTACTCTTAACGAAGAAGTATCTGCATTTGAATCAGATATTTGAAACTTTTGGTTTTCAATTTCATTATCTACTCGGTACGATAAATACCTAAATTTGCCTTGCCCAATTGTTATTTCATCAAATGTATATGTTTTTGTAGAACCTTCTTCTACGAGAATAGCTGTTTGAGACTGTAAAGAAGAAAATGTATATGCCACACCATCAACAACAGAATTAAATTTGGTACCTCTTTCTATAACAAGGACAGACGGAATTGTACCTTGATAAGCACTTACATCTACAACCAATTTTACAATTGCTCTAGGCGCCAATACAGATCTCGGAGTATAGCCGAGTAAGCCTGCACGTGATACAACGTTACCACGAATTTGAGCTGAATCAAGAAATGCTTCATTAAGAGCAAAGTGAGCTAGCATCGCATTATAGTGCGTATTATACGCAAGAACATCCATTAACACGTTTAGACCGGATCCGTCAAAATCATAATCTTTAAATTGAGATTGTGACTTCATAAAGCTTTTTAAATTTTCTTTTATTTGATCAAAGTCTAATTCCGTAACATTTAAATTTGATGCCATAACTATTTACCTGAGTCGTCTTAAATTAATTTCTACGTCTGAAACTTCATCCGTTGCTTTTATACTAAACACTACAGTAATTCTATATTCAGTATCGTTTTGATGTGGATTCACAATTACATTAATATTATCAATCCTTGGTTCATGATCTTCTAAAACTCTTTTAACATTATTTTTTAAGGATATTTTTGTAACTGCGTCTGCCGGTTCAAATAATAATCCTCTTAAATTTGCACCTAATGTAGAATTAAATGGTCGTTCATGAAAACTAGTAAGCAATAAATTTCTTATTGCATTTTTAACAGCAGCTGATCCTTTTAAAGGAATAATATCTCTTTTTTGAGGATGCGGAATCATTTGTAAATTTAAATCAGTGTATCGTTCTTTTACTGTTGCATTTGTTCCACCTATAGCAGACGTAGCACCAGCCCCAGTGCTTTGTCCACTATAAGCTTGTGATGAACCGGATGAACCTGATGAGTAATATGTAGCCATACCTTTATTTATACCTTTTAGTGCAGCTGTTTAAGTTAACTCTGTAACCAAGCAGCTAAATCTTGAACAAACTGTGGATAACTAGATACGTCATCACCCGGACCAACAGCATCTATCCTTTGCTTTATAAAAGGAAGCTCTGCATCGTCTGGATCGTCCCACGTATCTCTCATCGTAATGTGCAAATCTGCTTCGCCTTTATCCGTAACACCACGAGGAAATATGATATCTACTTTTTTTAATTCAGTTGTTTTTGTAATTGCCATTTCGTTATCCTTCAATTAAGTTTTTATCTTTACTGTGTTATCTGTTCTATATAAACCACCTGCAGGTATATCATTAGAAGAAGCAGCTTCTGCATCTGTATAACTTTTAGATTCTGCAAGAGCTTGCATTATAATACCACAAAAATTAGCTTCACCATTTGTTTTAGTATTACTTTGTGGTCCTACTGCCATTGAAGTATATCTAGAATTGTCTGCAGTACCGGTACCTACGCTTAAAGCTAAAGGTTGTACAAACCCATAAGTATAATCTGCAGAAGTATATTCGGAATGTACATTATTAAACCGACCGACGACCACTTGCCCATCTCCCATAGAAGCCCAACCACCACTATTGTTTCTTTGAGGAGATTTATTACCTATACCGATTAGGATATTTCCTACTTGATAAGTACCGATAATATTATCTTTACCTAATGCCATACCATGATCACCTCTTACAGTATTTGCACTACCTACTGCAAAGCATGATGCTGGTGTACCTGCTACATTCTGTGGATTTACTTCTGCTACATTACTTTGCCCAATAACAACTGAACGACTAGTAAGCACATTATTATAGTCACCAATTGCTACTTGTAAAGTGCATCCAGAACCAGAAATTCTATTAAATTTACCAACTGAAAAGCTCGAAGCGGTTGAAACTGTATTAGGACCAAAACAAACAGCATTTGTTGCAGATGCTGTAGGTTTCATAAAACCTAAAGGAGATCCAGCATTCTGTGTATCTCCTTGAGCAAATGCGTAATTGTCTGTAGCTTGTGATTGATCACCTAATGCAATTGCGCCTCTACCATCAGCTTTTAAATATGAATTAACTAAACCGGTTCCAATACCTACTGCACCGGTGTCATTAACTTCCACATATTTTCCGATTGCAAGCATCCCTTCATGTTTACCATTGGCGCTGTTGCCTCCTTTCAGATTAATATTTGTACCAATTCCCATTGATTGATGAACAAATAATGTAGTATCAACATTATAACCCATAACAAAATTATTATTTGAATTTGAACTTATATTATGTTCTTGGCCAACAGCAAATGTATTATAGCCATAATTTTCAATTCCAGATCCAACTGCAAAACCAAAACCTCTATCATTGTTAATTTGGTTATCTCCTGCGGTATATGTACCGTGCCCAACCAAATTAGATCCTACATGTATACCTCTTGCAGTAGTATGTAATCTTTGAGATTCTTGTAATGTTGTAAGGCTTGGATTATTTTCATCACCATAATGCAAAATAACTTTACCTGTATCTCCAGCATAAACATTAACTTCAGCAATATTGACACTTCCTCTTTGCCCTATATTAATGATATCTTTTTTATTAGATTGAGTTCCTCCAATGGAAAGCACGTTGGTTTCTACTAACGCTCCATTAGTTCCCATATTATGTTTTATAGGTAAATCTGTTGTTACGTCTGAAGGATTAACAAAGCTAAGTTGACCACTACCATTCGTAGCTAAAACTTGATCTATAGTACCATCAGTTGAAGGAAATTGATACGTACCATCACCACCTAGATGTGTGAAATTATCATCCATTTCACCATAAGTAAGTGCGCTACCCTTTACTGATCTTTTAGTTAAACTCATTGCAATTCTCCGTTTTCTCCATAGTATTTTCCAACATAAGAGGATACTGCTCCAGGATTATCGATAATATATTCTTCTGAAACATAATTAAATAAATTTTCTTCTTCTTTTGTTATAGGCTCTGGAAAGTTATAACACGCTGCAGTATCCGTTGTTTTTTCTTCTTCCTTAGTGGCTTTAGTTGCAGTCTTAGTAGTTTTCGTAGCAACCTTAGTATTTTTTTCTACAGTTTTAGCATTTTTTTCCGATATGCTTTTAGTCGGATCATTAATTTCAGATTCAATGATTGCTATCTCCGTATCAAGAGTTGATATTTCTTGAGTAAGAGTCTTTATTTCTCGATCCTTTTGTGCAATCGAAGCAAGTAGTGCAGCATAATTTGGTTTAGCCATTCATCACCCCGCAATCACATTACCTGATCCAGCTGCTGAAGCGTTTGGAACCCAGCTACCATGACCACTTGTTGAATCACCAATACGATGAACGCCTTTACCATTTACAATCACCTTACTACTTTTACCCACGGCTTTATCTCCACATCCTGTAGCATCTCCTTCTCTTATTGCATCTTTATTATTTACTTTTACATTAGAAGAGCCCGCTGTATAAGAAGTCTTATGAAATGGGTTGGGGGTGGGACTTGCATGCCCTTGATGTGAGTCACCTTTTCTTGTAATACCCGGCATATTATTCTCCTATGAGTTTAAGTAAATCTTACCGCCACCGGTGGTGTTTGTTCTTTGATCACCACCATAAGTTTCAGTAACGGCCCCGCCAGTTTTTTCAGTCATAGTGCCACCAATGTCAGTTGATTTGCTTTTACTATAAGTTTCAGTAACATCACCACTAACATCTTCTACTACATTACCACCAATCGTTTCGGTAAAATTACCACCGATTGTTTCGTTTTTATTGCCTGTAACATCGATATTCCAATCACCTAAGATAGTTGTATTACAGTCTTGATCGATTGTTAGATTACATACGCCTGTTATATGAACATTATCGTTACCAGTTGTTATCTGGAATCGGTTACCATTATTCTGTACAACATCACCATTAGGATGTATCTCTACGAATGTACCAGAACGATGTCTTACATTAATTCTTTCAGCACCTGGCGTATCATCTATTTCAATAATATGTCCAGATGTTGTTTGTGTTACTTTATTATTCGGATAGACTGCTGCATACTTTGTTGCAGGTTCTGATGTTACAGTATCAAGTTCTCGTATGATGGTGTTCGTGCCACGTGCTAACAGGTTAGTATCAATGTAATCTGATTCTAAGTCTGTACCATCAGTATCTTGTTGATATTTCGGATATGTATCAGAAGGATCTGAAAAGCCTTTATCTGTAGAGGGTTTTTCCTCATAGGTTGATCCGACTGTTCCCATAATAATTGGGTCTTGTGCACTTCGACCATCACGAAAGAATCCGACTACCCACGTACCATTTACTAATCCATGAGTAGTTGTACCTATACCAGATATATTAGCTGAGTTTGTAGGGCCCATGACAGTCGCCCAAGGTAATGAATCTATAGTAATATTTGCTAAGTCTTCGCTATGATAACCAAAGCAACGTACACGCACTCGCCCTAGTTTTTCTGGATCGTTTATATCTTCTACGACCCCAGTAAACCATGTAAAAGAACTACCAACAAAACTATCACTATCTCTATTCATATCTATTTTCCAATTTTTGTTTTAGAATCTAAATCATAAGTCAAACTGTCTTTTTGTAAACCAATGTCACACCGGTATTCGCTGCCATCAAATATATGAGCTACATGAGCAACTAAATACTTTCCAGATAAAAGATTATCTATCATGCCTTCTTTTTGATCAGATTTCATAACATTAGCATCAGTACTTTTTGGTATTTTTAAGCTTATTAATTTTCCTGGACATAAATTAAAATCACCGTATGTCACGATGTCTAATCCCATAAACTTTATATTTTGAAAATATGAGTTTTTTGCTGATACACTATCTTTTATTTTTTCATGATATGATATCTTTTCATCTTTAAATGCTTTAGAGTTTGTAGAAATAAAAAACTCTTTTGATTCATAACTTTCATTTAATGCCGTATCATCAAATTTTATATTTTTAGAAAATCCAAAATGTTTATTTAATTTAATATTATTTTTTATCAAATAATCAAAATTATTTACAGTATAATTTTTATTTGCAATATCAATATTATGCACTACAGCACTAAAGGCGCCACTTCCAATTTGTCTAAACTTAGACATATTAAAGTCTGACGACATTTCTAAAATTTTACATTTTGCTTCTTCAAAATGTTCCTTTGTTTCAAATTGATTGACATAAAACTGAGTATTATTATATTCTCTATATACCTCTTGATTTACTAGATCATTGTATGAATTAAACTGAAGTCCTCCTGATAATGACTCATAGAAAAAGAAAGGTGTATCTTCATCATGAGCATTTCGTAACAACCAAGTAATAGCTTGTAATGGTTTTAAGTTAGGATATATTCCGGAAATAACAGGTAAGTTCTTATCAGAAAAATTAGTTTTAGCTTTATACTTAAGATCATTTAAGCATATATCTCTTACTAATGCATTTGCATTTGAGTTAAATGATCTACTAATTGATTTCGTATTACTAATAAACGCATGCTCGCTTAAACATGATATTCTATAGAATTGTATTCCTGGTTTAGGTTTGGAATGATCAAATATTTCTGCAATAAAACATATAATATCAAATTTATTTGTGTTATCATCATATGATCCATCGTTATTATCTTTTCGTCCTATTTTTATTTCTATTTTTTCACCACCAGCTAAGTGTGATTTTTGAAATAAATCAAATCCGTCAACAATATTTAAGTCGACTTCTATAGAAGAATTAAATATGCTTTCGTTTATAACAAGATCAGACACAAGCGATTTTATTTCTATAATCTGATCATCATTCATAGTTAACTTTATACTATTTAATTGATATGATGCAGGAGTTATCGCAGCGCCACCGCTTGTTTTTGCAGATCTATACATTTAGTACTCTCTTAAATTCTTCAATAAAATCACTTATAAATGCTGGATTAATAACATTTATTTTGGATCTTGCCTCATTTTTGTCTTTAATAAAATCCCTATTTGATTTATATGTTATAATACCACTAATATCATCATCTGTAGGTTCATATCCTCCGTTCGATATTAGTGGATATCCAACAGATGTGTTTGTTGCAACAAACGCGCGATCACCTAATGCGGGTTGATTTAATTGGTCTAAATCAAAATTCTTTATTTTATCTTGCAAACTAAGATCCCACTGTAGTTCAGAGTATATTGGTGTTTGTTGTGATACCTGCGTAGGTATTATATCAGGAGATGTAACAGCTTTTTCATCTGGATCACCTTCTAAATAGTAAAACGCAGGAGCATCTGCATAATTAAATATTTTATCCGGTTTAAGCGAAAGTGCGGCCTCGCCACTAGATGAAAGCGTACGGGTAACTCCTTCTGAATCAGTCCATTCTGACTGAATATATTCATTTGTTTTAAATCCACCGCCTTGTATAAAATCATCCTTGGATCCAGTTTGTGGATTTCGCCCCTTTATTCCAGGTATCACATCATCCAGTACAATAATATTTAAGTCTAAATCTTTTCTTATAATTCTACCAATAGCTCCAGATGATAGCCCATATACAAGTGCTCCAAGCTCTAGTTTACCAGCAATTGAATTTTTTGTTACCGATACACCAGCTAATGATTCATTAGTTATAGTAGTGGGAGTGAACTGTAAAGCAACTCCGGAATAATTTTTACGTAAATGTTCAGATATACCATGTTCTGACATTGGCCATGTTTGTAGCCCATCATGTAAAAAATCATTAATAATAAAAAAAGTCCAATAAAAATCTGGAGTGCCATATAATCTTTCAGATACAGCATCAGGCCTAAGCCCATTTTCAACTCGATAAGTTTTATATAACGTAGAATCATTTAATAAACTAGATTGTGGCCTAACAGATCTAAATATATTAACCATTTGCTGTGACGTACCAGTACGGTTAAAGTCATACATTATTTTTGGAAATTGATTAAAAAACGACATGAATACTCCTAAAATATATCTCGTAATGATTTAACTTTATCTTGTATTTTCTTTTTAATTGAATCGATGCCTAGATCATTTCCATTTTCTTGATCTTCAGGAGATTCTCTATACAACTCTGATCGTGTCATTGCTTTTGTTTCTGTAAACGTTAATGACATATCTACTTCTGAAGGCGAACCATCAGCATGAAACATATTTGATCCAGCATTATATGTTGTAGTAATATTAGCTAAAAAACATTCTTGTATTAATGGCATGTATATGTTTTCTTTATCTCCATGAAAAAATTTAATTTTAAATGTAGGAGGATATTCTAAATACAATCTATTTTTTACTTCTGGATATAACGCAGCTCTAAAAAGATTTTCAATGAGTAATACTTGT
>Ga0233432_10005363_pt1 | contig 11162 bp, 5 predicted proteins | sample SI_122_August201_6_FD_179870 | JGI IMG/M metagenome (GOLD analysis project Ga0233432, IMG submission 179870) | Seawater microbial communities from Saanich Inlet, British Columbia, Canada - SI_122_August2016_10_MG | ecosystem: Environmental > Aquatic > Marine > Inlet | place: Canada: British...
CTTCGCTAACAAGACAGCACCCATATCGAGAAATATCTTTCAGAATCCCCAAAGATGACCCCGTCGCCTTATCTAAGCCTTCGATTCCTCTCAGTGGGTTCGTGGCGAGGGTATTAACGTTGCTCCATGTCTTGGCATTGGGGCACTAGGGACACAAAGTCTAAACGGCCAAATGAATCAACAATACTAAATTAAAATAAATTTTAACTTAGATCGCTAATCGGCTAACTAAAGAGAAATTCCGTAAAGAATTGAGAGCTGGGTGTTTCGATAGTGGTAGACAAGGTCGTTTGAATCGTTTTCCATCGTAAATAGATTGAAGGTCAACCGATGATGGTCTTTCTGAGAAACAAGAGCCTCAACTCCAGCTTTCCATTTCCCATCACTTCGTTTCACCGATGAACCCATGTCGATCTCATCATAACTACGCTCACTCATTTCTAAATAAGGCGTCACACTCTTCAGCATCATATTCTTCAGTGTCAAAGGATAACGGACTTGCAACCCCAATTCCTCATAACTTGACGCTCCAGACTTAAGGTCTTCTCTTTGATAACGTAAATTTGTTAGAATCTTTTCCCCAAACTTGCTTTCAAGAGGCACATCTCCTCCCAAGTTGAATTTTAAAGAGAATCCTTCTTCACTGGAATATAGATTATCGAAATAAGTCGATTGTGTCACCGACAAACTTCCATGGGGCTGAAACAATAAACCCTTATCCAATAAACGCCAATTCATTCCAACGTTGTAAGACCAAAGGAAATCCTTGTGATCAGAATTTACATGCCCTAAACCCCAGTAGCCATCTATTGATAACTGATGATCGCCAGGCTCAAGAACACTCGAAAGACGATGTTCGAAATTTGAACTGATCAGGTTGGAGTTCTTCAAATCCGAGTACAAATAGGACGCCAAGCTAAGCTGAAGGTTCTGCCTCCAACTATCCAGCAGTTTCGATTCTGGACGATAACCCAATAGACCGTTCAGAACCAAAGCTACGTCATCCTTGTTAGAGGGAGCCAGAGGCTGAATGGACTCTTGGGTGACATTGGTCGCGCCTTCAAGTCCGAACGAAAGGTCCATAAACATACGGTTCTCTTTATTTCTCTCACGGATCAACTGTAACCTCGAAGGCGTAGGGAAGATCTCTTCATATACATCATCCCTCAGCTTCTGAATATCTTCACGCCCCTTAGAAAGAGCCAGAGCCATGTCGAGATGAGCCAAAGCCTCTCGCTTGTCCATGATGCCTAAGTAAAGCTTAGCAATACCGAAATGAGCCTCACTTCTCTGGTCACGTTTTTTAGACTTAAGCTGCTTCTCAAGACGCAGGTACTGGCTCTCCATAGATGGAGAGTCGCCACCTTCTTTGGCAAAGGCTAAGCTCGTTCCCAGGAGAGAACAGGTGACAATCAATAAGGTTAGATACTTCATCATTTTTATTCTAGTGACAGCAAAAATCACTGGGCTTCAGTCTGGGATGGAGGAGATGGTGGAGTTGGAATTCGTAAGGATCTTTGTTCAACCGTGTTCTTGACACCCTCGGTATCTGGACGAGTGATCACCGTTGGAATTACAACCGGAACTATGACTGGAAGAGGATTGGACTCAATCGCCTCTGTCGCAACGCCATCGAAAAGAGATTCTTCTGCTCCTGACTCACCTGTAGAGCCGGGAGGGACCGATCCACCGGCATCATCCTGGCCTTCCGATGAAGTTCCCGAAGGCAACATGCCTGCCTCACCCGCTATCTGGAGAGCCTCCTGGCGACTGAGAGGTTGAGGTTCTTGAACTCCTCCTTCAGCAGAAACAGATGATTGCGTCATGGTGGTCAACATAACTTCCTTTCTTTGACGGCCTGAAGCTCGACGACGGGTTCGGCGCACGGGGCTCACCGCAACACGGCCTTTAATCACCGCCACCGAAGAAACAAACCTTCGACCAACCCTCACATGACGAACACCAAATCGAGTTCCTCTGACTCCGGCCACAGCTGAAGGGGTTCGGATAGAAAAGGACTCTTCTCCTTTAAGGGGCGTTACATTAAAAACTCCAGCACCCTGAATAAGGTCTAATTCCACTTTACGATCAGCCTTGCCCTCACCTTTTAGGCTAGAAAGTTTAAATCGCGTATCAGCTCCAAGATTGAGCGTCGACTCGTCTTTCAACTTTATGAGGGCCGTCCCATCATCTCCCGTAATAATCATGTCCTTCCCTTTTAGCTCCATGCCAGTTTTAAGATTGAGCGTCCTGAAAAGACGCATGACCTTAACTGTACCTGAAAACTCTTGAAGGGTGGCACCCGAAAGAAATGGCGTAACTCCCACAAGGAGAATCGTTAAAAATAATTGAGGTCTCATGAATAGCTTCTCAGTTTTTGGGATTGGACAGGAGACATCCACCACCACCTGAGGACGAACCGGAAACGGATGTGCCACTGGGAGGTGCAGGAGGGTAAGGCTCAGGAAGGGCTGAAGCTCTCGGCTTAGCAATCGTCATTGAAGACATTGCTACACTATCCGAAACATTCATCGAATTGTCCACCATGTTCGCTAATGTGAGGTCATCCGCCAACATTGGATCAATCCGAACATCAATACCTTCAGTACTCCAGACATATAACCAAGCAGCCTGACCAATCGAAAGATTGTCAGCCGAAGCATAAGTGCCGTCATTGAAGGTCCAAAGAGTCTTGGCTGTATACCCCTGATCACTATCTAGGTCGACCCATTGCCCAAGGTTATCTGACACCTGAAAATCTCCTTTCTCCAGTGCTACGGCGTAAGGATTACCCAAGATATTCCATCCTCCATTGAGTGAGATCTGAACTTCAATATTATCAGCCACAGCAATCATAGCGATGTCGCTCTGTCGAGTCGTGGTTGAAGCCATCCAAAACCCCTGCCCAGTTTGAAGGGTAGAAGACCTGATCACTTGACTGTAGTTGCCCGAAATGCCTTGGTATTCATAAAGCATCCAGCTCAAATCATTCATGGCACCAAAACTCGGCACCAAGGTGTCGAGTAAATTTGCAGCGCTCATATTTTTCATAGGAAAACCAACTAGGCGGTAGTCGCTAGATGTATTGTAGGCTGGCACCTGAAGTTCGTGATCCAAGAAAGTTCCGTTACTGGTATCAGGAAGAATTTCAACATACATGGTAACGACCTGATCCGGAAAGACTGCATCAGTGAACGTTAGAGTCGCCACAGTGGGATTCATCTCATCAGCACTAACCAAAGCCCCTGGAGCAGGAATCAGTGACACCAATTCATCCCTCAAAGTCACGACAAGATTCCCTGATTCCGAGTTCATAAGCCTCGCTGGCATGGCACTCGTACTCGCTCCACTTAAATTAACAACCGCACCGGCCTGCCCAGCCCTAACACTCACCGAAGAATGTGAAAGGCTCAATGGTGAGAGCAACATTAAGTTCACCGAAGTCGTCAAATTACCCGAGTTCGCTTCAATAATAATCGAATACTCTGTAGGGTTAGCGATCGTCGGCACAGAGAGATGAATCACGTTTCCCGTTGAAGTTAAAGAAAAGACTCCCCAAGTTGAAGCGTCACCATGCTCAGATTCAGATCCAAACTCATAAGAAAAGCTTCCTTCACCTCCTGTCAAAGCCAGATCGATTCGCTGCTCACTCTCATATATAAAACTCTCGTTGATAACTTCTGCATCCTGCGCAACAAGAGTGAACACATCGGCATCGGCCAAAGCAATTCTGTGAATAGAAGGCTGCTGTAGATTAGCCCCACTCTCAACCTGAAGCACCAATTCGATAAACTCTAAGCTTTCAACAACACCATCTTCAAGCAAGGTCAGGGTCAAATTGACTCTATCCGTGCCCATGTTCATTGTCTGAGAAGACGTATCAAAAAGGAAGTCTGTCCCAACTGTAGCAGTCGTATTGCTACTGTTTAGGCCAACTGAAAAACTCACATCTTGGTCCTGTGGAAAGTTCAGAAAAACAGGAATTGAAATGACATTCGAAGATGCGTTCTCCATCACTGTTTTAGGGATAGAGCCAAAACTCAACAAAGGCCCGACAAACTCGTCATTGTCTTGAACATTCCAGACAAACTGCCCGTCGGTGCCACTCAACCCTGCTCCATAAACCTGATCAATATTCACCGTGACGGTCTCTTCAGCTTCATCTGTCGGATCGTCGATTCCCCTTAAGTAAATCGGGTTCGGACCATAAGTGCTCCCGGCAGGAATTCGGACCATTCCATTATCACTCGTCGAATAGTCTTCCGTCCTCGTAGCCGTGCCTCCCAGAGAGTACTCGACATAAACGTCCCATGGAAGAACCTGATCCAATCGAAAATAAACCGTGTTTTGATTATTCTCTGTATTTGAGATGACATTCCCAGTGGTGTAATAATAACTCGAGAGCGAGACCAAAGATGCAGCATCATCGTCAATCAGCGATACAGAAGCCTGTGCTATCCCTACCGTTGCGTTCACCACCTCCAAAAGGCTAGCCTCCATCGTTTCGGTTGATTCCATCACATCATCGTTGATCAACTGAAAATCAAGGTATTGCGTGGTGCTTCCTGGAGAAAAAGTGATCGTCATCGCATTTCCAGAAAAATCAGTTCCCTGCTCAACTGTCCCACCTGTTATTTCAACATTGGCATAAACCTCTTTATCAGATGCTTCTGATAAAGTTACGTAAAATTGCTGCCCAGTAGATTCTTCACCAACACTGGAATAACTATATAGATTTATGGTCGGGCTATCGTTGTCATAAATTGTCGTCAGAAAATCCTCAAAACCAGAACGAATGATAGCATTAGCTGCTGAAGTCATCGAGAGAGTGACGGCCTCGTCAGTTTCAGCTTCCGTATCATTAATCGGACTAAGATAAACAATAGCTGAGGTGCTGTAGGAACTGAAGGTCAATACATTAGAAGAGAGAATGTAATCCATCCCAGAGGTTGCTGTGCCTGATTCACCCAAGACCACGCTAACATTTCCTGAGTAAGAGCGATCTAGATATGCAACGACTGCCAAAGAAGATGTTGTCTCTTGGACCGAACCAAAACTACTAAAATAAACTTCAGGAAGAGTCTCATCATCCACAAGTGTGACTTGGAACGTGTTCGAACTGCTGATGGTTCCATTGTCCGATGATAGTATCCCCATTTCGATAATTTCGTCACCCTCGGTGTTCCCATCGTTCGTAATACTGATCGTTTCATAAGACGACACTGTGCTATAGGCAGCAACTGTGATCGTGTTTCCTGAAACAAAATCGAAGTCATCGCCAAGAATGGCATTACCTCCAAAGTCCCCGATAAGATAAGTCAGAGGAACATTTGCGGGCGTATTTAAAACGACTCTATAGCTGAAGCTCGTGGCGTTCTCTCCAATCGAAGCAACCGAAGCCTGAAGATAAGCTTCCGAACTCACTGGGTCATCATCGTTATCAATCAAAGAGATCGAAACATTATCAGTCACTCCCAAAACAACATTCGTGGCTGCTTCGAGACTCAAGATGATCTCCTCATCACCTTCGATACTTCCATCGTCGACAGGGTAGATGTAAATGATTTTTGAAGTCACGCCTGGCGCAAAAGAAGGCGTATTGTCCGACAGCGTGAAGTCTGCTGCCTCTGTTGCATTTCCCGATGAGGAAAGCACAAGATCTAAGGTCGATGAGAATTCTCGGTCAAGACTAAGGTAAAAAGAACCGTTAGAAGCTCCTTCGGTGATCAAAGTCGACGCTGAAGTAATATTGATTGTTGGTGGAGTATCGTCATCGATAATGCTCACCGTGAAGGTATTCGAACTCAGGATGAGCCCTTGGTTCGCAGAAGTGATACCGATCGTTATATCTTCTTCGCCTTCCACGAGTCCGTCATCAATTAGCGATAACGTCGTATAAGCAGAATTAGAAAAAGCTGGCACGACGAGAACATTGCTCGCCAAACTCACATCATCGCCAAGCAGAGCGTTGCCAGAAATCTGGTCGATAACATAAGTGACGTCTTGATTGACTGGTTGAGTCGTATAAAGGTAAATTGTCCAACTCCCATCATTTTCATTTCGACTGGAGTAAGAAGAAGCCAGATATGCCTCATAACTCTCGTCATCATTATCAAGAAGCGTGAACGAATGGGTGTTACTGCTACTTAGCAAACCATGACTCACACTCTCAAACCCAAAAATCAAATCCTCGCTACCCTCTTGCTCTAGGTCATCATTGAAGGTCAACGTCGTCGTTGCTGAACTCGATCCACTAGTGACCGTCAGAACATTGCTTCCCAGACTATAATCTGTTCCTTCTGTTGCATTCCCACCTATTTGGCCAATAACGTAGGTCACATCTCGATTCACTACTTCTGATGTATAAAGATAAAGAGTCGTCACGCCTTGATATTCATTCACAGAACTGTAACTACTCGAGAGATAAGCCTCGTACATTTCGGTGTCATTATCAAGAAGAGTAAAGCTATGGCTGTTACCGCTGCGGATCAATCCATGGCTAGCACTCAATACCCCTAGAACGAGATCTTCATCACCCTCAAGGTCGAAATCATCATTGAATGTTAGGGTTGTCGTGACGGAACTCGACCCACTACTTATCGTCAACACATTACTTCCCAGACTATAATCTGTTCCCTCCGTTGCATTCCCACCTATCTGACCAATAACATAAGTCACATCACGATTGACGGCTCCGTTAGTAAAGAGAGAAAGAGTGGTTGCGCCTAAGTTTTCATTCACTGAACTATAACTGCTCGATAAATATGATTCGTAGGTCTCATCATCATTATCGTAGAGAAAGATTTTAACATTGTCTGAGCTTCCTATCAATGCCCGACTAGCTGATGACAAGGTTATCGTAAAATCCTCGAGTCCTTCGACATCCAAATCATCCAAAATCGACACAGCAAAAGATGTCTGATTATCATTTGCAGGGATCGTGACCTCCTGGACCGCGGAATAATCTACACCCTCAATTGCATTGCCCGTAAAGGTCAACTGAACAGTCACTTCCTGAGTGATAGCTCCATCCTCTATACTAACATACAGAACTGGACCCGCGTATCCTTCTGTGCCGGTTATCGCGTCCACAATAGAACTAGAGCTCCCACTAATACTGAGAGCAGGCCGACTATCACGAAAGGATACAGAGGTTGTATTCAAGGAGCCCAGGTTGACGTTTGTAGGATTACTAAGAACTACGTCTAAAAATTCACGCCCTTCAGCTTCGCCATCCTTGATCGCCGCAATCGTGATACTGGCCTCATCTTCTCCAGCATAAAAGGTGAGTGTTCCCGATTGTGAAGAAGAGTAGTCATTCCCATATAGGGTATCGATATCTGTGATTGTATAGTCAACCGAGCATGTTCTGGTCGCAGGACGGTTCAAACGAACATAAATTGCCTGAGAGTATCCTTCGACGATATCCAACTTGGACGTCACCATTTCAACATTAAGGCTGTCATCATCAAAAATGGTATACGTAAACACCTCAGATCCACTCAAGAGATTTGCTCCTGAAGGCGAGTCTAAATTCAAAATTAGATTCTCGGTCGACTCTTCCATTGTGTCATTGATCAGCCCCATAGCAAAGAGAGCTTTTGTGGCACCTGGAGCAAAGGTGATCGTGTTTGTGCCCGTCTGGTAATCACTGCTGTCGACATCGCCTCCAAACAGCACATCCACCGTGACCGTCTGAAGGGAAGGTGCGTTGAGGTAGACGGGAATATTCGAAACGAGGTTGCCTTCATCATCACTCCTCTCATTCCAAGCAAAAAAGACCTTCAGGTCACTGGGCGTGTCATCATCAACAAGGTTGAGCATCACATTGGCCAGGGAGCCAATATTTGCACCTGAGGCAGCGATCAGTTGAATCTCCAAAGATTCCGTCATAGCTTCAAGCACATTGTCCCCTACAACGTTGAAGGTCAGACTTTGTTGATTTGACCCCGTAGCAATAACGAGATTCCCTTCAGCTGCAAGGTCAATATCCAAGCCATCACCGATGGCTGTTCCATTCTCGATCGCGTAATCCACCAAAACGTTACTCGTCGCATTGGCATCGAGCACAACATCAATCGTGTAACTCCCAACTCCTTCAGACACCGTCAGGTTGGAACTCGCCCAATTCACTTCAAAGGCAAATGCCTGAAAGCTAAGGACTAAAAGACTCAAAAATAGAAACTGAAGGGACTTCATCATTTGAATTGATGTTTTAGGAGCCGTTCAGATTATTTGTCGATCAGAGCCATCAATCTAAGTCACCATAATTAATTATCGATTTAAATGTTAACCAACCAAGATAGATCATATTAATACAAATTCCATTCTGTATGATTTCTTGAACCATGACTATAAAACCAATGCTACTTTCTCTTAAACAAGACTAGATCACATGGAAAAAGAGTTGAGGATCTCCCCCGCCTTAGCCCCAGGTTTGGAAACGGCAAACGCCATCCAAAGTGCCATCGATGAAATGGCTCACCGCGGAGGTGGCCGAATCAGTCTCATGGCAGGAGAGTACGTCAGTACGACACTGATGCTACGTAATGGAATCGACCTCCACCTTGAAAGAGGGGCTGTCCTTAAAGCCCATACCATCTTAAAAGATTACCCTGAAGTTGGTCTTGCTGCTTCCAACAAAGACCAATCTAGGCAACACCTCATCGTCGCTTGGGAGGTCGATGGAGTGTCTATTTCCGGCGATGGAATCATCGACGGGCAGGATCAAGCCTTTTGGGAGCCATGCCAAAAGAAAGAAGACCGCCCCTACGGCATTTTTCGCTATCTCGTCATCGACAACCCAAGAAACAGGCCTAGCCCCTTGGTTCAAATCGTAAAAAGTTCTCGTGTCTCCATTCGGGACGTCACCATCACTTCACCTCCAGGGTGGGGATTGCACATCTTTGAGAGTGAAGATGTCTCCATCCAAGGGATCACAGTAATAGGTGACCCATACGGGCCCAACACCGACGGCATTGGCATCAATGCTAGTCGGAGGGTCAAGGTTCACGGTTGCCGTGTCGACACTGGTGATGACGCCATTATTGTAAAGGCTACCAACCCTGGTTCTCTGTGTGAAAGTGTAGTCGTGAGTGACTGTGTGGTCGCTAGCAACTGTGCAGGACTTGGACTCGGCGCAGATGTCGAAGGGACTGTTCGAGACATACTTTTCAACAATTGCGTGGTTGAGAAATCTCTTCGCATGATGCAGGTGGAAATGTGGTTTGCCGGCACTGTCGAAAGAGCCATTTTTTCAAACATCACGGGTCGAACCCTTCCCGATGAAGAGGTCGCAAATGAACGCCCCATCTACGTCGATATTCAACAATTCATCCGCAAAGATAAGGCCCTTGGGATCGTGAGGGACCTCATCTTCCGTGATATCATTTGTGAAAGTCGAGGAAGAATTCTTCTCACAGCCCAAGATGGAGCAAAAATCGAAAATCTGAGCCTCAACCAGGTGAGCATCCGAGTGCCCGAAGTTGAAGACCCTGAGCTATCTGTTCCAGCATCAACCAGCCTTCAACTTTCCAATCACAGTCCCGAGAGCCGAACACAACGAGCTGGCGTGGTTGCCGACAATATCAAAGGCCTCAACCTCCAGGGCGTTTCTTATCACTGGCCCAAAGAAAGTCAGGTTCCCATGAACGGCTTATTCCTAAGGAACGTCGAAGGCCTCAATGACCAAAGCCCTGCCTTGATCAGTTCAGAGCCAGATTTCCCAAGGGCTAAGGGTTCTTAAGTCAGCCTAAAAATGGCTCAAACTGCCTGCTGAACAGGCGTGAATAGTTGTTCCAAGTTGTCGGCATTGTAGAGAAGGAGAAAGAACTCGTACATGCAACTTTTAAGATAATCCACTTGTTCTACGGCCTGGGTATGAACTCGCCAAGGGTCTTCAGCGCTAACGAATGAAAGGGTTGATATGGGCAAACTCTTTTCCTTTGCCCGAGCCGTCGTTAAATCGATAAAACGAGGAAGATGAAATAAAGAACTGATGATAACGATGTGATGATTCCCAAGGGGGTCTAAATCTTTATCTTCAAAAAACTGGTCAATGTTACTGAGAGTCGAGTCAGAACGGGTTTCTCGATGAAGATTAACTTCCACTCCACTTGGAAGGGGGTTCTCTTGAATCCGTTGTCGAAAATAAATCTCCATGTCCGCAGCCTCGTTCATGGTCACCACTCCACCGGGGATGCCAAGTCTCTGCATATTCCCATAGGGATTGGCCCCAGAAAAAGTTAGGGTGACCTTTCGAGGACGAACCACACGAAGGACATCAATACAGCGATCAACTCTCGACTGGAAAATAACCGGCGCCTGAGTTCCAGCTACGAGAAGCTGCATTCTAGAACCAGGCTCGCGATCTCGATGGAAAGCCTCTGCTGGGTTGGGCACCGTCTCAAAGCCTCTCAACTGGATGGCTTGATGAAAAAACTGGCTTACGGTCTTCCACACCATGTCCAAGTCGATCATTTTTCTTTCGTGAAGCTGGGTGATCGTGGCCGCCGACATATCGCAAAAAAGCTGGACCCAATCGGGGTCCGACATGGCCTCGGTCAACTTCGGTACGTGCCGGCGATTAATAAAAGGAAAATAATTCAGTACACGAAGGATGTTGCTAGCATCAAATTCCGGCACTGGCCGTTTTCCGTGTTGGCGAAAATCACATCGGTAATACATGGTATCGACTTCTAAGTTGGCCTTAAGTATAGGCTCTAGACTGAATTGCCGAATAAGACTAAAGATTAGGACGACCTGAACGACAGCTGAGAAAAATCTTTTGGCTGGTGAAAGTCTGGGTTCGGGCTCGACATAGGCCCCCAAGTATTGTAGTGAGGCTCTGATAGTTGATCCCCACATTTATAGAAATTGGCACATCCACCTTTCTTCAGGAGACCTTCCCGAGACACTGGGCCTAAATCGTAAGGAAGAACAGCCCAAGCTTTCCAAGGGCCTTCTGCTGGCCGTTCTTCAAAAGGTTCTATTCCAAGACTTCCCCAAGATCGAAAGCCAGGGGCACCCAGGTCAAGAAGTTGCTCTCGGCCTTCCCTGCCAGATCCTCGCTCAAGGGTGCTCGTCCCGATTGGATTGACCTCAACATTAAGATAAACACCCTCACCCCAATCAAAAAACCACTCGACACAACTGTCCTGACA
>Ga0233432_10005364_pt1 | contig 11162 bp, 6 predicted proteins | sample SI_122_August201_6_FD_179870 | JGI IMG/M metagenome (GOLD analysis project Ga0233432, IMG submission 179870) | Seawater microbial communities from Saanich Inlet, British Columbia, Canada - SI_122_August2016_10_MG | ecosystem: Environmental > Aquatic > Marine > Inlet | place: Canada: British...
TAACTAATGAACATACTTTCTTTGATGAAGATTATGATCTGCCATCATTGCTTTCAGACATTGAACAAACACAAGTTGAGTCTGAGCGAAGTCGGAATAGTGAGGAAGAAGAAAATGGTGAAGCTAGTGAGGTTTCAGCACCCGATAAATCATTTTTAATATTACCAAAATCTGAAACGCTGTCCATCATGATAAAAATAGCTCAGGGCATGCAGCACGCACATGAAAATGGTATATTACACAGAGACTTAAAACCGGCAAATATCATGATGCGTAACGATGGTGAACCTGTTGTGATGGATTTTGGTTTAGCAAAAATGGATCAACAACAGGTTGAAGAAGGCATGAGTCTTTCTATATCAGGGCAAATCGTAGGAACCATTGAATACATGAGTCCCGAACAAGCACAATCGGCAAAACACGTGGGAGAGCAAACCGATGTTTACAGTCTTGGTGCGATTCTTTTTCAAATGATATGTGGCAAGCGACATTTTAAGTCGTCTGGAAATATACTTAGCGATGCCAATAAACTGGAACACTATGAACCCCCTAAACCTTCGGACTTCCATAAAAATATTGACTCAGACCTAGATGTAATAACAACCAAGTGTTTAAGACCGGATATTGCCGATAGATACATAAGCGTGCAAGCCTTTCAAGATGAGCTTGAGCACTATCAAAAGGGTGAGGCCATTTCAGCTCGTTCAGTCAGCAGTAGAGAACTCGCTTGGAAGTGGTGCAAACGAAACAAAGTTTTATCAATCACACTCCTAAGTACCCTATTCATAATAGTATTTGGAACATTAATATCCTTTTACAATATTAATTTAAAGAAAAATGAAGCACTCAAAGAAAAAGATATCGCACAACAAGAAAGTAAAAAAGCCACTGTAGCCCAAAAGTTAGCACAAACGAATTTTCAAAATCTTAAAAAAACTGCTCCTGATTTTATTGCTTATGCAAAAATTTTAATTTCTGAACACAGGTTCAAGGATGCCTTGGCTAAAATTGATATCGCTCTTTCACTTGCACCAAAGGTAAGTGAATACTGGAAATTAAAAGGTGATATGCATCAAAGTTTAATGGAGAGTACTGAATCGCACATCGCCTACAAACAAGTAATAGAGCTAGAGCCCACACACCCTGAAGTCCGTGAATCATTAAAGTTATCTGCTAACCTAATCAGCGCAATAAATGTAAACAATACTTTCTCTGCAAATACCCGCATGGACATATTTAATTTAATGAAAAAACAAAATAGATTGCCAGAAGTTCTTAATTTTACTCAATACTTAGATAATAAAAACCAACACCTTTTACAAGTTGCAACTGACAAACTAAAAAACTCCCCATTTGCAGATATTGCAAGAAAAATGAAAGTTACAGAGGATGGTTATTTATCGTATAGTCAAATAGTCGTACCAAAGGAGATTAAAAACATTAATGTTTTTAAAGGGTTGCCTATGAAATCACTTTGGTTAGGCGGTTCAGAAATAAATGATATATCAGCCCTTAAAGGAATGCCCTTAACTCATCTAATACTAGGTAGAGCCAAAGTATTAGACTTCTCTGTACTCAAAAGTTTAAAGCTTAAATCTTTACGTATTCCTCAAACTCAATTTTCTGATTTATCTTTATTAGAGGGGATGCCCATAAATAGTTTAAATATAATTGATTGTAAAAATATTCGAGATTTTTCTATTCTCGAAACACTACCATTGACTCACCTTTCGCTTAACATTCCTGTAGAAAAACTTTCTATACTGAAAGACCTTTCTCTGAAAGAATTAAGGTTAAATACTTTTAATTTCAAAGACCTTACTTTCCTGAAATCGATGCCCTTAGAAATACTTGAAATTAAAAATAACACGATATCTAAACCACAAATATTAGACTTATCTGCACTTAAGGGTAAGCCTTTAAAAAAACTAAGAATAAATAATTGTATCATCACCAATATTTCTGTTCTCGAAGGAATGCCATTAAAAGAACTATATCTGAGTCATTGTCTTGTTAAAGATATCTCAATTTTAAAAGGAATGCCTTTGTTATATTTTTCACTGCCCGCTTATGTGCAAGATATATCTGCTTTAAAAGGTATGCCACTGACGTATCTGAAGATACTAGATATAACAAAACTGACAGGTGATTGGCGGGCAGTAATAAACAGTTTAAAAAGCCTCAAGGAAATTAATGTTAGTTGGAAACCTTTTACCGTAAAACAATTTTGGGAAAAATATGGGAGAAAATGATTTGGGTTTTCAATAATTAAAAGAGAATAAAACCAAATCCAAACCCGGCGAATAACAGATTAAAATTGTGAACTGCAATGAAGTTATGAAATGAAAAAGTTTCAGACGACAAGCTGAAAGGTATCTTTTAGCCCAAACTAAAAATAAACAGTAACAAACTTAATTTTAACCCTTTGCATATGAACGATGATTTTCTGCTCTTATAATATACTTCTTCTGATATTCTTTTGGGGTTAATCCTAAGACAGATTTAAATAATCTAGAAAACTGTGAATGATTGTCAATCCCAATTTCACTAGCGACTCTAGCGATTGGGTAATTCATCAGTAAAAACTTAGTCGCAAGATGTATTCTCATTTGATTGATTTCATCTACAATGGTATGCCCAAAATGTTCTTTAAATAATCTTCTTAAATGCCTTTCGGAACAATGACTATATTCAGCTATATCAGCAACGATGATAGGGCTTCTAATATGATCAGATAAATATTTCATAGCCTTTTTTAGGTGGCTTGGAACTTCTTTGTCCTTGGTATTTTTCTTGATTTCCAAAATAGAGAATGCAGCCATCATATCTAAGATCATTAAGACAATAATTTTATCAGCACGGAAATCTGTAAAACTCGATAACCCTTTTTGTTGCTGAATAAAAGGCAGGTAATTATTTAAATGATTTTGTGCAGTAACATGTATTTTATGGCTTGTGATGAATTGTTTAATCACATTCTCTTCATAGGCGTCATCACTTGAACCTCCTGAACTATTTGGAAACACATTAAAAAAAATGATCAGTAAGTTTCTGCTTTCATGCGAAGAGATTTCGTGAACTGAACCGGGATTACTTAAAAATATATCACCTGCTTTAAGTTGATACTTCACACTATCGTGTTGGTATTCACCTTCACCTGATATAACAAAACAAAACTCATGACCAATTGAGTGTATATGAGGCAAGTTTGAATGTTCTCTTGCAAAAGAACAGTATGAGCCGGTTGAAATTTTAAGATGTTGATGTGCCCAATTTCTGTCAATTCGACTATATATAATTTGAGGAAGGTTTTCCATTACCTTATTGTAGACTGACTATTAACTCGTCTATTATAAACATGTGTTATCATTGTTTTAATATTTAATTTACAGAGTATGTTAAAAAGAACGATTGTTTTTATTATTTTTGCTTTGATAAGTTATGTGCTTTATTATACAATATCGTATAGCATACGAATGTTAGAAATAGCAGAGATTAATAAAACAAATGATTATGGTAGCGTTTGTTTTTTAAAAGTTCCTACACCTGAAACTAAATATTTCAACATATATCCACTTAAAAACAATTCAATCCTTCCCTGTAAATATACCGTTTTTAATGCTGTAGATAGAATTTCAAAAAATGTAGAGATACGGGAGAAAGGTCTAGTGCCGGAGTATGTGAAAGCTAGGACTGAAGCAAATGTAAATAACATTAGTAGTAAGGATTATAAACCTAACCCAAAAATAAAAAATCAACCTAAAAATGAAGACCTGACTGCATTGGGGTCAGGTTTTATTATATCGAATAAGTATATTTTAACAAATTATCATTTAATTAAGAATGCAAAAAACAACATATTATCATTTGATAGAAAAAACGATATCGCTGTATTCAATACAGTATTTAACTATAAAGGTAGAACCTTAGATGCCGTTAAACTATTTGGTTCATACGAACTTTCAAAAAAAAATACTGATGAGTCTATAGATACAGAGGTTTATATAGAAGGCTTTCAAATGCATGAAATATTACGTTTAGAAGGGTATTTATGTTATATCGACGACGATAATTTGGGACTTTTATTTAACCCCTATAAAGGAAGTATATACTGGGGCGTAGCTAGTGGCTTATCTGGTTCGCCTGTCATAGAGAAATCAACGGGCAAAGTTATAGGGATGGCACGTTCCGCTGGTTTTTATACAAGTGAAGAATTTCCAGATGAAGATGAAAGAAATACCTATATAAAGATTATCGATATTGATAGGATAAAGAGTTTTGTTAAGAAAATCAAAACAGATGGTTAATCTGTTATGACTATTTGGTAATAGGAAAAATATAAGCAGTTTTTTCTGAATCTATTTGCAATAAACCAACCAGAGCACCATCCTTTCTAGAGAGTATAGCTGCTCCTTTTTGATCAAGGTTTAGAGGAACGGAAGGGTTTATTCTCCATCTTCCATCTTTAATTTTTTGGAGTTGTTTTTTGGACAAAGCAATTCCATTTTGGGTGTTGGCAGTGATAATGATTGTATTTTCAGGTTTTTGCATGATTCTTTTTTGTAAAATCCTGAGTAAAGGTTTTTTTATCTTGATTACAACGTTTGAGGGTAGAGCGAGACTAACGAGGGTATCACTATTATGAGAAAAACTTTTTATTAAATCGCTCTGTTTAAACTCAATGGTTTGACCTTCAAATTCAAAACTTAAACTTTGATCATTACCATCTAGAAAGCTTTTGAAGAAGTATATGTTTTTATTTTCAACGATAGCCCATGTTTTTTTATTGATATCACTATTCCAAAAATGCATACCTTTGGTTTTGCAAAAGAGTTTTTTCATATTAGGCAAAGGGCTATTGGGTGGTAATAATTGAGATCCGATTGGAATATTAGGTTTCCATAGTTTCCATACCTCATTTACTTCTTCAGTTAATTTGAAATGAGTCCCTGAAGCAACTGTGTCACCTGGGATATTGGGAACTGCTAGGTGTATTCCACCGCGTAATATAGTTTGTAGTGAATCGGCATTGAATTGAATCCCTCTAATCCCCATTTTAAAACTCGCTCCACTTTTAATATAAAAGAGTGTGTTTTCCCTTATTAAGAGAGCATAGGCGGGATTGATGCTGATTCTAAACAGAACTGAAGTGCTATCATTTTCTAAATTAACAGAAATAACTTTTCCAATAAGCATTTGTCTATAAAAAACGGGGCTACCTATATTTATTCCGTCGCGTTTATTGGCATTGATCATTATTTCTAAATGTTTGTTACTTGAGAGTTGGTCGACTGGGGCTTCATTAAGTGCGATAAATTTTTTGTGTATTTTCCCTCTTCCTGGAATGACACGAATATATCTAGGACCTACAATGGTATCTAATCCTCCTATGCCTGTAATATTTATTCGGGGGTATTCAATCCAAAAGCGACTGCCAGTATTAGCTGCATTCATAGAAGCTTTATTGATCAAAGCATTAATAATAACACGATTAAAATCTTCAGATAAACTAATACTGGTTACTTCTCCAATGTCGATGCCTTTACAACGGAGCGGAGAACCAACTTTAATTCCATGTCCTTGTTTTATAGATATTTGGATATTGACTCCAGACTGCACTAGTATTTGGTAGAGAATGAGAATAGTAATTAAACAAGTAGATATGGGAATCAACCAAAACCAATTAAATCTTTTTTTAGATTTGTGAACTGCAGTAGGTAATTGCTCTAGATTAATATTTTCTTCCATAATTTTTATTTCTGTTCTTTCCAAATATTAGCAGGATTAAATGATAGAGATGCTAGTATACTTAAAACGACACATAAACCAAATGCTGTGGATCCTATGCCTGGGCTAACATTTACCATATCACCTAGCTTCACCGTTGCTACTAAAATAGCAACTAATAAAACATCAATCATACCCCATTTCCCAACATTTTCAACAAAATTAAATATTTTGGATTTTTGTAATTGATTGAGTTGTTTAAGTTCTAAACACAGAGTAAAAATTCCTCCAAGTTTTAACAACGGGAAAACAACTGAGCATATAAACACAACAATACCGATAAATATTTGCCCGTGGGTGATTAAACTGATAGTTCCATCCCAGACACTCGCTTTGTGAATATGGCCAAAACGTTCTATTTCCATTATAGGGAGTAAAATACCAAAAGGATAAATCATCAGTGCAGAAAGTGCGAGTGCTTTACTGGTAGATAATTGTCGCCAGAGGCCTGGGGTTAGTTCAAATGGACTGCTACATCTATAGCAACAAATTTGCTGGGACTTATTGCCTGACTTTTTCTGTGGAAGTTTTTGAATTAAACCACAATGTGTGCATGCTAGAAGTTTGTTTACTAGTTCTGAATGCATTTTTTTTAAAAGAAAATATTTATAAGATATTTTCGACGTATGCAGTCTTTGTCTATTCTAAAAAGATTGATATCTCAAATTATTCATTATGGCACAATAGCTGCGTGTTTTGTTAGTTCTGCTTTGATAACTGATATCTTTAATGATTCGAGTTCACAGTCTTCTCTTACAGCTAAAGCAGCCGTAGCGCCTGCAGCTTGGCCCATGGCCATAGAACTTGCTTGAACTCGTAACGCACTATTGGCTAGTTGATCACTAGATACACAACGACCAGCAACGAGAAAGTTACTTGAATTTTTTGGTAGCATAGCACCGAGGGGAACTGTTGGTACTGTGTCTTTTTTCAGTGGCAGGGGAGTTACACCAGAATCGTCGAGAGTATGAAGATCAATAGGGTAATAACTATAGCATAGCGAATCATCCCAAACCTTACCTGAGTTATAATCAGATACTTCAATGATTTTTTTACCCACAATTCTTCTGGTTTCACGTATTCCGCACTCGGTTGCTAAAAAATCTATACGTAGATTATCTAAGCCCAATTGAGTTTTTAAAAATCTAAATATTCGAAGAATTGAGGCTCTTCCCTCTAATTCGGCTATAGATTTCCCAAAGCTGCTAAATGCATCGATGTGGGGTATATGGTTTGCATTCATGCCGCCGGAACCTAACCAGCCACCAATATTGGGTTGATTAATATTCCAAGATGCATCAAGATACTTGCCATTTCCTTTATTCACCCATTCAGTGAAATTTTTATTGATAGTAGGAATGTCTAATTGTGAATAATCATAGCCATTCATATGGCAGCTATAGGTAGCTGGTTGTTTTTCAGTAGAACTCAATAATTCGAAACCAGCAAGTGCAGCAGCATTTGCATCTCCCGTACAGTCAATAACTACCTTCGATTTAATATCCTGAAGTCCATTTTTTGTACAAATAGTGATAGTTTTTTGATCAAAGGACTTATTTGATTTAATGCCTGCAATCATGGTATGAAACAATATGTGGGCACCTGAATTGATAAGTATTTCATCACATAGTGCAGTATAAATGGGTATATTTATTTTTATTTGTTGTGTCCAATGTTGTTTAGCAATAACTGAAAAGTCAGGAAGTTGACCTCCGCTTAATTCAACGGATTTTGTAGTTAGTTCCCACCCAATTCCAGCGATAATTTGTTTTCCCCATGCGTTAAAAAGCCCAGGAAAATTAACCGCTCCATTTGTGGTAGTGCCACCAAGTGAAGCTCCTTTTTCAATGAGTAAGGTAGATGAACCACTGCGTGCTGCTTGAACAGCTGCACAAATACCAGCACTGCCCCCTCCAATGACAACGACGTCGTAATGTTCAAGGTATTTGAGTTGTAAGTTATTCATCATATTTTTGCGCTGAATTCACAAAGCAAGTGAAACATAAATTTCTGAATGTCATGAAAATGATGATATTTCAAGATGACAGATTATCTTTCGTGGTTTCGAGAGGAATCGTAAAATAAAAGCAACTTCCCACTCCCGGTTCAGACTCAACGCCTATATCTCCACCCATGAGTTTAACGAGTCTTTGACTGATGGTTGTTCCTAATCCTGTGCCTCCGAACTTTCTAGTTGTGCTCAAATCAGCTTGAGTGAAGCTATCAAAGATGTTTTCTTGTTGTTCTTTCGTTATGCCAATGCCCGTATCTTTAATTTCTATTCGTAAATTAGAAGAGTTATCATGTGCTGAGCTTTCGACTTTGAGATTGATGGTGATGGAACCCTTTTCTGTAAATTTAATGGCGTTAGAAAAAAGGTTTAGGATGATTTGATTAATTCGAGTGGGGTCTCCGAGTATGTAATGAGGAATGTTGGGGTCGGCTCTTTTTGAGATGACAATGCCTTTTTCAATGGCCTTCTCTGAGTAAAGCTTTAAGACATCATCAACAACCAAATTAATGTCCATAGATATCTTCTCGAAGGACATTTTGCCAGCTTCTATTTTAGAAAAATCTAAAATATCATTAATGATCACGAGTAGGGATCTACTGGATTTGACAATAATTGAGGTGCATTTTTTTTGTTCATCGTCCAAATTTGATTCTGCGAGGATATCAGTAAACCCCAATATGCCGTTGATGGGAGTCCGGATTTCATGACTCATGTTGGCTAGAAAATTACTCTTAGCTTCATTTGCCTGTTGTGCCTTTTTTGTGCTAACCTTTAATTCAAATTCAGAATCTCGTAAGTGTTGAGTTTTTTCTTGATACTTTTGTTCTAGGTCCAAGTAGAGTCCTTCTATTTCGTTGCGGTATTTTTTCTGATCTTTAAAGATTAAAAGAATTAGAACGGTTGTCATGAATATCATGCCACCCAATAAAATACTCGCCAAGCGTCTTATTTCGTAGTAGGGAGTTAGAGCTTCATCCATGTCAATTTCTGTTGTGAAGCCTATGTCATGGTTGTTATCCCAGAGCCATGCCCCGTAAACCATAACTCCTCGGTAGTCTCGATACGGAGTAGTACTCCTCCCAAATTCTTTATTTTTTATGGCTTGTTGTGCCATAAAGGTGAGTGGCCATTCTTTAGTAGATTCAGTGGTGATATTGCGATTTTTACTTTGGGATAATTTTTTACCTGGATCTCGAATTTGAATTTGAAGTAAACTGATATTAGGGTCATTAATAAGGCCTAATTCGTGAAGTTGCTTATTAAAGCGACTTTCTGTGATGAGCGTTCCTCTACTATCAAAGAGGTAGGTTTCTCCCGATGTTTTTATTCTAGCATTCCTAGCTATTTGAGAAAATGAAGAAAAAGGATCTAGTCGAACAGTGAAAACTGCCATAACTTGATCCATAGCATTTTTCACGGGAACGGCCACAAACATCGTGGGATATTGGTTTATTATTGTTCCCTCAGATGATTCCAAGGGCACATCCGATTTTATGGGCGAAATTAATAAGGATTCACCAAGGCAAACTCTGCGGAAACAGCCCGGTCGTTGAAGTGAAATGAGGTTTTGATGCCCTAAATTTGAGTCTCGCATGGAAGCGATATTCTTTCCATCTTTTGAGATAAGAAAAATACCCAACGCATTATGAGTGTTTAAGAAAGGTCCAAGAAGTGCTCTTAGTGAATCGAGTGATTTTTGATGGGCGACTTCAGACTCGGTTGAAGTGCTCAGAAGATTTTTAGCATGTTCGATGAAGTCCTTGGTTTTAACCAAAGCTTCGGCATCGTTGATTTGATTTCTCACAAAAATATCTGTAATAGTCATATGAGTTGTTTTTACTATGGAGGTTAGATCATCAACGGTATTTTTAATTAACTTTTCTTTCATCTCGTCTAATAAAAAATTGACAAAAAATGACAGGGGTATTAGAGTTACAATGACAATTTTGAGAAACCAGTTGGATGGTTTTTTTTTATATTTAGATTGAGATTGATCTTGAGGCATGAGCCCCGAATTCTAAGTCTATCACGAAAATAGCTAACAATAATTTGACATTATCCATTACTCCAGTAAATAATTATGAAACTTACTTTATGGATCTGAAAACCTTTGCTTTGTTAACTATTTCACACTCGAAGGCCAGTTTAAAAAGATAATCATGTTTACCTATGATGTCTTAATTAGCCAGCAGTACGGTGTATTGTAAGAAACATGAGAGAGTAACTATTCTTTTCACCTAAGTGGTCATTACTATCCAGTACTTTTGCTAGACCACAGATGTGCTTATCTTCATTATTTACTTTCTTAATGATGAATTGGATGATCTCACCTTTTTGCACTGGTGAATCCAAAGTAACCTTAGCGCCATTAGACGACAGAGCGGTAAGTACCCCTGATAGCTTACATTCTTCTAGTTGAATGTTACTGCCATCTGTTATTTGGAGAATGTCAGTTTGAGCATAAAGGAAGTCACGGCTAGTTGTCGTTTTCTTATCCTGCATTGCAAGAAGAAATTCCGGAGCTACCTTTTCGAGTACCATGTTCATTCGTTCCTTCCTGAAGCCTTTTAATTGTTCGATGTCAATCTGATCATTTTTATGGAATTTCATAACATTCTTAATTGAAGTTGCGACTGATTCGGGTTCACAGGGTTTTACAATGTAGTCATCAGCACCTGATTTAAAGGCTTCTAGAACGACACTCTTTTCTTCAAGAGAAGTTTGCATGATGACGGGAACCATCAACTCAGCAGACCTGATAGCTTTGACTGTCTGGATACCATTAAGTATTGGCATGATGCAGTCCATAAATACGAGATCATATTCTTTTTTTTCCAGCATTTCCATACAGATAACTCCATTTTCTGCTGTATCCACTACATACTCCCCTAAACTTTCTAAAATTCTCATTAGAGATTTACGCATGAGTTTAGAGTCATCCACAATGAGTATTTGCGTTTTATGATGAGCTTCTTTGGATTCAGTTTTTGCTTTCAACTCAAGTTGATATTGCTTTAACTCTTCTGCAGTCATCGGTTTTATTACGGTTATTTTTTCTGGCAAAAGTCCTTGATCACGGTAAAGGTGAATTTTAGCAATCAGATTTTCTGTAAACTTTTCTTCTGTTAGCATAAGCAACATACCCTTGTTGGTGAGAAGGTCATCTCCCAGAATCATGTGCTCTTTGATTTCAGACAAGGGGATTTCACAGCGTATATACTGATGTTCCTGATTTGATTTTTCCTTAACCACATCAAAAAAAGCTTCTAGTACTAGTGGGTGATACCACCCCCCTTGAAATTGTTGTATGCGAGTGATGATGGTGGCAAGGTTATCATCTTCCTGTTCTGAAAACCTATGG
>Ga0233432_10005370_pt1 | contig 11156 bp, 4 predicted proteins | sample SI_122_August201_6_FD_179870 | JGI IMG/M metagenome (GOLD analysis project Ga0233432, IMG submission 179870) | Seawater microbial communities from Saanich Inlet, British Columbia, Canada - SI_122_August2016_10_MG | ecosystem: Environmental > Aquatic > Marine > Inlet | place: Canada: British...
TTTCATCCAAGGAAAAATTATCAATCATTCTTCCGGAAATCTCGAGTTCGACCTCAACAATGACAGCACCGTCGACCTCACCATGACCCAAAATGGTCTCTTGGGCATCGGCCTTTCCAATCCCACCTCAACCCTTCAGATCTCTGGCTCTCTCGGCTTTTCCACCCAATCCACGAGCTCCAATATCACCCTCTCTGGCAACAGCCTCGTTCTGGGCGACAGCAGCTTGGGAAACTTAACTCTGACTTTGCCCTCGGCGTCAACCGTTCCGGGAAGGCTCTATCAGATCAAAAAGGTCACCGCTTCCAACAATCTCATTGTTGAGGCCGGTGCGTCTGGAAACCTCGACGGTTCCGCAAACCTTGTTCTGGGTACGGCCACGGTCGGCTTTCCCTACCTCAATGTTTTCAGCAATGGCAGCACCTGGCTGATCAGCTCCACCTCGGGCAACTGACGTTTTGCGGGTCAAAGCAGGTAGGTTCATAAGGAGTCTTCTACTCTTTCTCGTCTTCGCCTCGACGCTCCTTTATCTCACAGCTAACATCAACTTTCTCAACGAGGACCCCATCGTCACCACCAGCTCCGTTGGCCTGCAGTTCGATCTAGACAACGATGGCAACAACGAGATCCTTTTCTCTACGAATCAACATGTCGGGTTGGGCCCCCATCTACGCCACACCCTCGATGTCACCGGCTCCATGGGGCTTGGGTATCAAACGGTGACAGCTGACACAACGCTATCGGCAAACTCCTTGGTCATCGCCGATACGGACACAGCCGGAACCAACTTGACCCTCACACTTCCCTCTCCTTCAACGGTAACAGGAAGAAAATACCTGATCAAGAATCTGGGTACCACTTACAGCATGACCATCATTGGAAACATGGATGACGAAACGTCCCTTGCCCTAAGTGCGAGTGCTTATGGTTCCTCTATTGAACTGATCAGCGATGGAAGTCTTTATCACATTCTTGGCCTTGCAGGCAATACCCTCAATCTTAACGGCTTAACCATCACCAGCATCAACGCCTTCGATGAATTGAGTGTCGCTGGAGTCACAACCAATGACAATCTTCAAATTGTCTTTAGCGACAACACCAACATTCCCGAAGTCTCCTCTAAAACCCTCGTCGATGCCCTCATTGATTTCCAAGGAAAAGTTCTCGGCTCCAATTATGCCGGATACTGGAATCGATCGGGCAATCAATTGACGATCACGGTATTGAGCCCTGCAGGAAACACGATTGCTGTGGGAGACAACATCTCAATCAAAGCCGGAGGAGGACTCAATTTCGCGGACAATTCCGGAGCCGTCTGTACGGATACTGGAACCATCAGTGGAAACTTTGGAACGCCCCTTGGGGGAGGGGCAACGTCTGATCCTACCCTTGGTGCGGATGTTTACTTGAATGCAGGTGACGACGATGGAGTGGATACGACATGGGATGCGACTATTGGAACTTGGGAACCTGTCTATAACGGGACCGTCACATGGGGTGCAGCGGGAAGCTCGTTGCCGGGCATATCGTCCGCGTATGACCTCCTGGGAGGAGCAACCGGTGGTGCTCATGGTTTTGATGGCACTTCTCTGCAGGATTTAGGAGGGGGAATAGATGGCGACCCCATCTCGATAGAAATCTGGTTCAAGCCGGATACAACGGCTGGACACCCAGCCAATGGCCAAATTCTTTACGAAACCGGCGGAGGAACAGGGATAGGGATATTCTGGAATGGCACCTCAGTGGAAACAGCTCATGATAGCAATGCCAACCAAATAAGTTTCGATGCCACCGGACTGACCGGTGAGTTCATCCAGGTGGTTATCACCTATAACACCACGAATGGTGCTGGAGACGACTTCTATCTCTATGTGAATGGGATCGAAAGAGCTAGCGCTGGCTATGATGATGGAGATATGTGCGGCGGAGATGGAGCTGGTTTGGGAACACGTGGTGAGGCCAATTGTGGTGGTGCAGGAGGAGGAGATTCCAGTACGGAAAGTTTTGACGGCAAACTCGCCATTGTCCGATTCTACTACAATCAAATCCTGACCGCCACGGAAGTCCTCGATAACTATAATTCCATTGCATCCGCCGGATCTGCAGAGATCGACAACAGCAGAAACTACCCCCTTATCTCCAGCATAACGGCAGCAGATAAAGCCTATGACGTTGGTATCGGAAATAGTGACAATCTGACCTTTGTCTTCTCCGGTAATACCAATAAACCTTCTGTCAGCAATAAGACAGAGATCGATAACCTGATCTATTTCTACGGCGCCAATGTCTTAGGGGCCGCCTACAGCGGAGTATGGAGTTCTCAGGGAAATATTCTCATCGTGACAGTAAATGATAAAACTGGCGCTACCGTTACCGTGGGTCAAGGGGCCAATATTCTGGCCTCTGGGGAACTGAAATTCGCTGTCGATCCCGGCAATAACTCAACGGCTACCGGGGTTATCGTCGGCTCCTTCGAAGGCGATGTCTTCTGGGATGCCGACGAAATCACATCGATCACAGAGCTTTGGTATGACGCAGATGACGCTGACACACTCACACTTAGCGGCAGCCAAGTCAATCAGTGGAACGATAAATCTGGCAACGACCGTCACGTCAGTCAGTCTACCGGCTCATTCCAACCGGACCTTGTTAGCACTTGGTCAAACGGAAAGAACACCGTCTATTGGGATCCAAATGACCACATCAATAAACGGCTGACGGCCTCTGGTCTGGCCAACCCACTTCCAGACGGAGACCGCCATCACTTTGCCGTTATCTCACCAAGAATGAGCAACGACAACGCCTTCGCTGGATATGTTTTTGGAACAAATGGTAACGGAGGAGAAGAAAGACTGAAAGCTGCAGGAAGGAATGCCACTGATCCAAGTATCACCTACAGCGTATCTGGTTTTGGCGGAACCGTTCTGACAACAGAGACGGAGCAGCTTGTCTCCTGGGAACTCGATGAAGGCGTGCGTGGTCGTGTTTTCAAAGATGGAGAAGTTATCATCACGGACAACAGCGTGACCGATATCGACCTAGAAGCTGCGACCTTCTCCATCGGCGGTCGCTTTGGCGGGAATGACAACTTTACAGCTCACCTCGGCGAATTTATCACCATTTCAGATATCTCTAAAACCACCCGTATAAGAATTGAAGGATACTTGGCTCATAAGTGGGGTATCGAAGGTAGCCTTCCCGATAGCCATCTCTACAAGAATCACGCACCCCGTGTCACACCCATCATGGTCTCTCTGCTCGCTAATGACTTCGACGAAAGTTCTCACCTCGTTGACGTCAACGACACCATCACAGCAACTTTTGATGGTATCACCAACATCCCGGCCGTTGGCACCAAGGCCGATGTGGATGCTCTCCTGGATTTCGGTTCAAACGTCCTCGGTGCTGATTATGCCGGTTTCTGGAATGGTACTGGCAACGTTCTAACCCTGACGATTCTCGATGCCACAGGATCAACCGCTACTGTCGGAATGGACATCTCCATACGTAGTTCTGGCAACCTTTTCTACAGTGGAAACGCCATTCCATCTTCCCACACCGCTTCTGTAACAGGAGACTTTGGGCTCGATCTCACCCAGCATTGGAATCCCGGAAAAATGACTACCAGCATGTGGCTAGATGCGAGGGACGTCGATTCACTCCTTGCAGGCTCTTCTGACAACGTCTACCAGTGGAACGACAAGAGCGGAAACAGCAATCACGCCGTTCAGGGATCGGCTAGTGCACAACCGACTTCGGGAGCCAACACTCTCAACACCTACAATGCCGTAGACTTCGACGGTGGAGACTACGTTGTCGACGCCAACTTCCCCTCACCATCCAGTGGAAACCTGATGGCCTTTGCGGTCGCGACAGTTCGCACTGTCGACAATGCCTCCGATTCCATCTTCAGCCTCGATTCCGCCTCAAACAATTGGCAATTACAATCCAACCACGGCAGCCAGTTCAATGGCTCCCTGAATGTGGTGGGGATGGATGGTAGCACAACCTTTTCCGGTGGACCCTTTTCTGGCACCAACATCTATGGGGCTGTTTTCGATATCAACGGTTCATACAACGGCTGGGTCGATGGAACCAAACGTTCTTCCGATGTCGCGTATTCAACCAAGTTTGATACTCCTCAATCCCTGAAGATCATGACCAATCGCTCCGCGACAGACTCTCTGACGGGGTCGGTGGCTGAAGTGATCTTCACGGACAACGTCCAAACTCTGGAACGTCTGAAGATTGAAGGCTACCTTGCCCACAAGTGGGGGCTGGAAGAAAGTCTTCCCTCGACCCACTGGTATCGCCACAACCGTCCCATGATCTTCCCTGTCATAGTCTCCGCCGTCGCCGACGACCCAACCAACATGACCGTCGGACCGGGAACTGGAGATAATGTCGTCTTAACCTTCGATGGGGACACCAACACACCGGCTGTCGGAACCAAGGCCCAGATCGATACGCTCATCTCCTTTGGGAGCAATACCCTCGGGCAGGATTATTCAGGCACCTGGAACTCCGATGGCAACATTCTTGTGATCACCATCGATAACAGCACCGGTGCCAATTTAACCGTGGGCCAAACCCTCACCATCTTATCTGGGGGAAATTTGACTTTTGCCGGTAATATCACCCCATCCACCGCAAACCTCAACCTCACAGGGGATTTTGGAGACTCCCTCGGCGGAAACCTCTTCCTCTGGTGGCCACTCGATGAAACCAGTGGCAACACGGCCAACGACAGTACGGCTAACAACCGCGACGGCGATCTCACGGATGAACTTTACTTCAGTGGAAACTCCTTCGCTGCCCCACATAGCACCGGTCTTAGACTGAACAAGGTTGCCCATACTGTTAGAACCCTCCAAACCCCAATTTCCAGTGACGGGTACACTTGGGCCCTTTGGGCCAACTATAACTGGTCCACCAATGTCACCGTCAGAACCGACCCTGCTGTGTCTGGATCAAGTGGATATATCTGGGCCAGCAACAACCTGAAGTATCACAAGTCTGCCTATCACAAACTCTCCAATGGCACCTATATTTCGACGTCGATACCCAGTGACCTACAGGCGGACACGTGGTATCACCTGGCGGGCACCTATAACGGAGCTAACCTGACCCTATACCTCAATGGGGTTGCCCAGTCCAGCAACACGGCGACCACTTGGGCCGGAGCCGCCAACGTCAAACTCGCCAACCCCATCACCAAGGCCATCTCCAAGGCCAGCGCCGATGAAGTGAGAATTTTTGATCGAGCTCTATCTTCGACCGAAGTCTTGGCCTTGTATCACGCGGGTGATGCACCAGAACTCTGGACACCAGCTGAGATCACCACGACAGCTTGGTACGATGCAAGTGACAACACCACTATTACAACAGTAGGGAGCGTTGTGTCCCGATGGGATGACAAATCCGGTAGTGGTTCAAATATCAGCCAAAGCTCTGGCGGAGCAAGACCCTCCCAGTCAACCATCAATGGACGGAACGCCATCAACTCTTTCCAAGGTGATTATCTAGAGACCACCAGCCTTTCGTATACTCTCACAACAGGAGCTCTCGCCATCGGCGTACAACGATGGGATGATGGAAATTACGCTGATATGTGGAACGTGTCGAATACAGCTAATTCAGATCTTCTAAATATGCGAGGAGACGTCTCCGGTCCTTCAGATGCTCTCACTTGTGTCTCGAAAGTCGATGGCGGCCAGGATAACTTCACAACATCTGCCATGGACATCCATATCAATTTCATTGGTTGCCTGACATGGGATACAAGCAACTCCTATTTGTACATTGACGGTCAACAAACTAATACGGCTGCCTCTGGAGCCGGCCCATTCACCGTTAATGATTTACGTGTCGGCTACGTCTCCAATTCAAACCTAGACAGTTCAGTTGGAGAGTTGATTATTCTAGAAGATGCTTCTACCGTTACGAGGCAGAAATTGGAGGGCTACCTCGCATGGAAGTGGAGTCTAGAAGCTAACCTTCCAAGTGGACACCCCTACAAGTCCGCTCCTCCCTACAAATAGGTCCCTTAGCCTCGGGCCCTTTCCCCTCACATTCTATTCATAACCCCTAAGTCTCTCGATGATAAACCTTAGGGGTCGTCATTAGTTGCTCCCTTGATTTGGAAGACTCGCACTTAACCCCAGAAGCAATTCAAGATCTGCACTCGTAATAGCTGTAACAGATCGTTCTTCCCAAAGTGGGGAGGTATCGAATCAGTCCAGTCTGATGAGAGGATTCCCGACATTGGGTGTTGTGATCTGTATCTTGCCGGTTCCCGTAATCCAACTGACTTCCTGATCAGCCCCTGAGCCGTATCCACCCCAAGTCTCATTAGCTATCGTTCCCCGTAAATCTCCTTCATAGTATAGTCGATCAACTATATCTGTTCCTCCGTGGCCAAGAGCAAGTTCCGCTCCACTCGATACATAAATATCCGAGTCATCATCAAAACATACTTGGTTTGCGTAAAGGGTTCCTTCGACGATTCTCGTGCTTCCGGAATAGGTGTGAACGGCATCGAACATAAGCCTTCCCGCTCCCGTCTTGATGAAGGTTGCGTTACCTACCGTATCTTGAATCTCTCCTGAGAATTTTGCATACTGTTGTGAGTCATCAGTTCCTGAAGTAACAACCTCAACCGTTCGGGTTCCACCATTGAGATCAAGGATGTTCTGAAAATCGATCACTTTAAGCGTTCCACCAGTATTTTTGAAAATCATTGTTTCCATGTCGAAGTGCCCTCCATCCCACTGGACCACATTGCTAGAGTTGCCATAGAAGACAACATTCATACTGTTATTCCACTCAAAACCACTTGTCGTTCCAAGACCACCCGTGAAACGAATTGATCCGGTCCCCGTGCCAAGGTTCTTGTTCAGAGTAAAAGTGTAATAGCCGGAAATCCTACCGTTATCATTGACCGTAAAGGCTCCGTTTGGTACATTTGACCTAATCCGCAAAATGCTGTCGTTGTTCACGATCGTTTCTCCCGTGTAAGTGCCACCACCATCCCGCATATCGAAAAATCCTGTATTGACGATCAGGCCACCCGGTCCACTGATTCCAGAGTTCATTTCCACTGTCGTAGACGAGCTTGAATTATTGACAATTAGATTGTCACCAAGCACAACCGCCTGAAAGCTGGCCTTCCCACCAGATACTCTGGAAAGGTAAGAGTTTCCTCCACCATCAAACGTGAGCGACCCCGCTCCCATACTAAAAGTGTACTGGCTGGTACCAGACGTGTCCCCCACGATCATGTTGCCTGTGATGATATTTGTATCGAGTGTCACCGTTCTATTGTTCGTGATATCGATGGTCGAGAAATCAGCTATCGCACCTACGCTATTGGGGTGAGTGCCTGACCAATAGCTATCATCATGCCAGTTTCCACTTCCGTTGTTGGTCCAGTCGACGGCATAAGCCGACTGGCACGCTAGTGCTATAGCCAAAAATAGGCCAATAAGAAAATTTCTAAGCTTCACGGTTTACCTTAGGGAAATTATACCCTCCGCTCAAAAAAAGACAGGTGACACTAAGTCAGATAGTATTTTCTAAGGGAGAGAGGCACTGGCTCTGCCAGCAATAAACTTTCTGAATATTTGATAGCAACTGGTCACCCTCAGATTTAACCCTCCCTTTTAAGCAACTTAACTTCACCCGCACCGAAATTACATTCTGAAGGTTTCCCCTCAATTCAAAAATATGTGTGAAAGTGAGTTATGTATGGCAGGTTTTCTGATACAGTTCGAGTATCATCTGAAAAATTTTACCTCTTAAAACTTCCTTTCGAGTTAATTCCATATCTCATAATTGATGGTCTCTAGCTGGCGTCCCCCCTTGCGAATTGTTCGGCGCCTTTGTAATCAAAGGCTCATCTCACATTCTTAGAGGTTCACTTATGGCTGTTCTCGTAGGACAACAGGCTCCTGATTTCAAAGCCGACGCTGTCGTTAATGGCGCTTTTGAAGAGGGCTTCTCCCTCTCTTCCCTCAAAGGCAAGTACGTCGTACTCTTCTTCTACCCTCTCGACTTCACTTTCGTTTGCCCAACCGAGCTACACGCCTTTCAGGACAAGCTCGCTGATTTCGAAAAACGTGGTGCCCAAGTTGTTGGCGTTTCTGTCGACTCAAAATTCTCACACTTTGCCTGGGTTAACACTCCCAAGGCCAAAGGTGGTATCGAAGGCGTCACTTACCCTCTCGTTTCTGACCTCAACAAGACCATCTCAGCTGATTACGACGTTCTTGTTGATGGAGCTGGCATTGCTTACCGCGGCCTCTTCCTGATCGACAAGGAAGGTCTGGTTCGTCACCAAGTCGTCAACGACCTGCCCCTAGGACGTAGCGTCGACGAAGCTCTGCGCATGGTTGATGCTCTTTCTTTCTTTGAAACCAACGGCGAAGTTTGCCCTGCCAACTGGAAAGAAGGCGAAAAGTCCATGAAACCAACTAACGAAGGTCTCGAAGAATACTTCGGCTAAGAACATTTCTGTTCACCTTCACATCCCTGGAAGCCACAGGCTTTCAGGGATTTTTTTTTACTTTTGAGATTTCTTATAAAGGCTAGAATGCCTTTTAACCCTATCATGGTTTCATGAACGACACTCCAGAATCAGCACCCATCCATCCTCCAGTCGCCGAAAAAAGTCGAGGCTGTCTGTTCTATGGCTCGTGGGGGTGCCTTCTCATGCTTCTTTTTGTAGGAGGAATCATCGGATTTTTCTCCTGGAGAGTCATGAAGAGCATCAGACCCCACGAAATCGAAGCCGTAGCCCTCAACCCTAAGGAAAAGGAGACTTTTGACAACAAAGTCGCCACTCTTCAACGCGGAAAAGGTGGTGGCACAAGCACCTTGTCGCCTAAGCAGAGTGCCGGCCCCGTGACCTTTTCTAGTCGAGAAATTAGCTCACTCCTTTCCAATCTCGATTTTGGTAATCACCATTTTCAAGTCCGTTTTGCCCCCGACCGGATTCTAGTTCTCGCCAATCTCCCCGTCCCAAAGGAATTGCCTGGACTCAAAGGTGATGAGGCCGAAGGTTTTTCCAATCTCATCTCCACCCTTCCCCTTGGCCAACAGATTCCCTTGAGTGCGGAAGTGAGGATCGACCTGCGAAATGGTAGACCTTTCCTTCAGCTGATCTCAGCCGATATGATGAACCTTCCTCTCAGTACTTTCTTCGGCCCCAAATGGCAAGCCGGCCAAGAAATCGATATTCTTTCCAAATTTGGCAACAGAACTCCAATCGTGGAGACGATCTTTGGCCACCTTCAGCAACTGAAGTATGACGAAAAGGGGCTTCACCTCACTCCGAGGTAGTCTACCTCTCGCTGATTAGCTCAGCCTCCAGCAGCAATCAGAGCTGGGGCTGCTTTGATCCCAATTTTTTCGGCCAGAGCTTCGATGTCGATCATCGCAACCAAATAGTCGTTGTGTTCCCATGAATCAGTGGTGCAGGGAAGGCGAGTTGGACCTAAAGAACGAAACAATCCTGAGTACATGTCGACAATATTGTGTACACCCATGGCAATAATTTTGTCTTCCACCTGAATCATCAGAATTGTTCCAACGGGCTCGTCTTCTGGAATCGGATCACCAAGACCAAATTCCCATAACTCGTAATATGGCATCAGACCCATTGAGCTCTTATAAATTCTCTTCCCTTTAAGGGTCATTTGAGCGATGTGGTTGAAAGTCTCAATTCTTATGATATGAGCCATATCGAAGGATACTCTCATACTCTCCTGCCCCGGCTGTACCACCAAGGTGATGGTTTCATCCTGCTGATGGATGGGCTGGATATCCAAGGGCTCTTTCTCGACGCCCAATGCTAAGCTCTCAGGGTTCAGACCACAAAGGTTGATCACTTTCTCAAATGAGATGAGCAGGCAGATGGACCCATCACCAAGAACCGCAGCCGATTCAAAAGGAGTGTCATCCAAGTGCCCTTCCAGAAAATTCTGCATGACGTGGGTTTCAAATTCGTTAAATTCATCCACCTCAACCGCAAAGTGAAAGCCCTTTTCTCGGATGACGATAAAAGAGCGAATCTGGCCGTCTCCTTCTGCTTCAAGGCCAAAAGTTTTTCCTAATTGCACCACAGGTATGTGATGCCCTCTGAAGGGGAACAGTTCCAGAGCTCCTGATCTTGGTAACGTGTCTGTCTTTAAAGAAATAGAAGAAAGGTAATCCACCTTATCCATCGGAACACTGAACCACTGAGTGCTAATACGAGCTCTAAGAATACTCCTCGTAGCAATGGTCGCAGCAATAGGCAGACTCAGTTCCAGGCGAGTTCCTTTTCCCAATTCAGAACTGAGAGCAAAGGTTCCATCTGCCTCAAGGATCTTGCTTCGCACAACATCCATGCCAACGCCTCGCCCACTGATCTCAGTTGCTTCATCTCTGGTTGAAAAGCTAGGCATAAAAACCAACTCCTGCTTCTGTTGCATGGACATCGCGTCGACTTGTGCCTCTGTCAGAACCCCTTTCTCTATAGCCTTCGAAGCGACGGCATCACCATTGATGCCACGGCCATCGTCCTCAATGACAACCTTCACCAAATTCTGAGTTGACGTTACCTCAACAGTGAGGACACACTCTTCAGGTTTACCACGTTCTAATCTTTCTTCAGGGGTTTCAAAACCATGGTCCATCGAATTTCTGAGAATATGAACAAAGGGAGCCTCAAGAACCTCCAACATACTCCTATCTATCTCAACCTCCTCTCCGATCGTGTCGACGCGTACCTTCTTACCCACAATTTGAGACAGCTTGTAAACGATCTTGGGGACCTTTTCCAGCATTTTCTGGATCTTTACCCGCCTGAGTTGCATCAGACGTTTCTGAAGACTGTCGGTCTTCTCTTCCAGCGCGAAGAAGTTCTGTTTGAACCTCTGAACATCATCACGAACCATTCCAGATGCATTGAGAATCGTCTCAGAATGTTTGAAGATATGCGCCAAGTTCAAGAGATCGCCCACGTCCGAGATAAACTGGTCCAAGCTTGATTGGGCAATGCTGATCTGAGATTCCTGAGTTGCTTCTTGGGTTGTCGAAACTTCCTCCATCTCCATTTCAACATCGCGTCGAGAGAGAATGGCCAAACATCCATAGTGAACTGTGTCGGAATTACC
>Ga0233432_10005371_pt1 | contig 11152 bp, 5 predicted proteins | sample SI_122_August201_6_FD_179870 | JGI IMG/M metagenome (GOLD analysis project Ga0233432, IMG submission 179870) | Seawater microbial communities from Saanich Inlet, British Columbia, Canada - SI_122_August2016_10_MG | ecosystem: Environmental > Aquatic > Marine > Inlet | place: Canada: British...
CGAGTTTCCCGACAGAGGTTCAAGTGGCATTTTTTATGTTTAACCTTCTCTCAGATGTCTGGGAAGGAATGTCCGGCACTTATTGTGGAAAAGACTGGTCTCATTGTTCACAGTTATTTGATATTTATAACGTAGAGGATCCTAAGACAACTTTATATTTCATGAAACTCTATGAACGAATACTAATGAATCATAGGTCAGAAGAAGCAGATAGAAAACGAAAAGCAGAAGAGCGTAAAGCTAAAAGCGGTGGTAAGAATTACACCCATAATGTGACTGGCTAATGGCAAAAAATAAGATTAAAATAGGTGTAGAAGTCGATGATAAAGGCAACCTCAAACAGATAGAGAATAAAGCTAAAAAAGCTGCGAAGGGCCTAAACGGGGTTGCAGAAAGCAGTAAGACAACCGACCGTACATTAAAAGGCACTGCAGGTGCTTCTTCAAATACTACTAAAAACTTTTCAAAAATGGCTCAGGGTATTAATGGAGGGCTTGTACCTGCTTACGCCACTCTCGCAGCTAACCTGTTCGCAGTATCTGCCGCGTTCACATTTCTAAAAAATGCAGGTAATCTAGTTGCTCTACAAGAAGGGCAAGTTGCCTATGCTAGCGCTACAGGTGTAGCCCTTCGATCTTTATCTAATGATATTATTGCGGCTACAGATGCTCAAGTTACTTTTACGGATGCATCTCAAGCAGCCGCTATAGGTACCGCTGCAGGTCTTCAAGCAGATCAGCTTGGAAAACTTGCGGAAGGCGCAAAAAATGTATCTATTTTGTTGGGAAGAGACGTAACAGATTCTTTCAATCGTCTTATCAGAGGTGTAACAAAAGCAGAACCTGAACTCTTAGACGAACTAGGTATTATTTTACGACTAGATCGTGCAACAGAAAACTATTCTAGAACTATTAATAAGAGTGCTAAAGAATTTACTGAATTTGAAAGATCTCAGGCAGTAGCAGTAGAAGTACTAGATCAATTGGATTCAAAATATACAAGAATTGCTGCTATTACTCAACTTAACTCTAATGAATTTGCAAAACTAGGAAAAGCTTTTGATGATATTGTAAATAGCTTAAAAGAAGGAGCAGTTACAGTACTAGGGCCTGTGGCCGAAGCAATAAATAAAACCCCTCAGCTAGGAATAGCTCTTATGGGTTTATTTGCAAAAAGTGTACTTACTGCAGCTCTTCCTGCTATCGGTAATTTTGGAGAGGCATCTAAAGTTGCTGCTAAAAAAGCCGAAGTAGGATATAGAAAAGCTCGCATGGAAATGCACAAAATGTCTACAACTACTAACAGAGCGGCAGGAAAACAAGCAGCCGCACAAAGAGCTAGTAAACTACCCGCCCTCCCTGGTGCAGCTTTTGCAAAATTAAGTGCAGGAAAGGGAGCGGATCTTACTGCTAGGCAATTAGCAGGAATGAAAAGTGCTGTAAATCGAAATACAGAAATAACTAAAAAACTAAGAAAGCAATATATCAGAGAGTTGGATATAATGCTAGCAGCTACTAAGAAATCTACTCTACAAATAAAACAAAGTTTTGAAGTTGCTACTTCAACAATAGGTAAATATTGGGCAAAAACAAGAGTTATTGCAACTAGAGCTTTAGCAGGTATAGCAACAGCAGCGCGTTTAGCTGCTACTGCAATTGGTATGGCTTTTTCTTTTTTAGGTTATGCTGCATTAGCTTATTCTTTATTTGAAATTGTAAGAGCTTTTATAAAGACAAAAGAGGGTAGCGAAGAACTGAGTGACTCTCTTGCGTTACAAAATCAAAAAATGGATATGGCAACTGAAAAAGTTGCCGAACTTAATGAAGAGTTTAAAAACTTTAATGCAATTCAAGCCGTGCTTATAGAAGGCGGTGCAGGCTTTGTACAATTTTTAGAAGCTGTAGGGCGCAGACTTACTTCACTGTCCTCTCCACTTTTAAAGTTAAACTCAGAACTTGCTACTACTTCTTTTAAAGAGTATAGTGAAAATAGCATTAAGGAGATAGATACTCTAATAGCTAAACGAGCAGAAATACAAAAAAGTTTAGAAAGTATAGCTGCTAGGCCTGTACGAAATACCGGAAGCTTATATGAGAGTAGTGAAGTAAAACAAATATTAGATACTTCAGAGCTGGCTAGAGTTACAGAAGAGATAGAAAATTTACGTATGTCTTTTGGAGAATTTTTAAATACTTCAGAAGACAAGAGATTACAAGAGTTAGGTACTTATTTTACAGATCAAGCACAAACTTTATCTGTATTAACAAAAGAGTTCGGAAATGTTTCTGGGCCAATTCGAACTTACTTAGAAACATTAAAAGAGTTAAATAATGCGACAGACTCAAGAGTGCAGCAAGAGCTTTTAGCTAGCTTAGAGAAACAATATGCCGGAGTAAATGACCAAGCGGCTGTATTTACTCAATACCAAAGATTACAAAAAGACAATGCAAATGAGTTTACTTCGATAATTCAATCACTAGCTCCAGAAAGTAAGTACCAAACTTTAATGGGTACTATAAAAGCTGAAAGAGAATTGCTTAGTAAGATAATTGGTATAATTCCTGCAGAACAAGAAGAGTTACTTGTGAAGTTCGCAGCTAGATTACGTCTTCGCACGGACGAGCTAAATATATTAGAAAAAATAGATTCATTAGAGCAAAAATCTGTAATTAGAAATAATGAATTAGCTGTAAGGCAGGTCACCGCTATTAGAGGCAAGACCGCAGGACAGCAAAAACTTATTCAGGCAGAATTAGAGTCAAAAGAATTAAATAATAAAACATTATCTATTCAAGAAAGTATAGAAAGTGTACTACTTGCTGTATCTAAGCAAAGTGGAGGTATTACAACTGATCAAGTTAGGAGGCTGGCTAATTTAGGCCAGGAATTAAAGCTAAATGAGGAAAAAGAAGCCTCATTAGAAAGACAAAGAAACCTGTCCTTCCAAGTTTTAGATGCAGCTAATCAAGCATTAGAAGGTAACTTACAGTCTAATATTGCTGCAATCATTAAGGGAAGCGAAAAGAGTTTTAAAGACGCAATTCTAAATATAGGTAAAGGAGTTCTAGAAGGTATAGCAGATAAACTTGCAGGGCAGCTTACTGATATCATCATGGGTACTGATCCTCTTATGAAAGCGCAGCAAGGCGCAATAAAAGTTGCTGGTGCGTTAACTGAAGGAGCTGCTGCTGTAGGAGCTGCGATTAAGCAAGCTTTCAGAGAAGCAGCAGCATCAATGAGCACTACCGGAGTTCTGTCAGATGTGTTAATGGATAGCGACTTTGTAGGACCTCCAGAGCCTAGCAAGAAAAAAACCGGAGGAGCGCTAGCAGGTATAGGAGCAGGTATAGGAGCAGTCTTATTCGGAAGAAAAGTAAAAACTTCTGTAGAGGATGAGCAAGGAACAGTTTCTGAGTCAGGGGTTAGCAGGGCCGGAGGTCTTTTCTCTCCTCTTATAAATTTCTTTTCAAAAACAGAAAATCCTTTCTTCCAAGGATTGAAGGGGATATTTTCAAAAGACAATCCTTTAATACAAGGCTTTGGAAGATTATTTCAAGGAATAATGCCTTTACTTGGTAAATTATTTACAGGAGGCATAGGTGGCTTCTTAGGTTTTGCAAATGGTGGAATGGTAAAAGGTGGATTCCAAGCATACGCAAATGGAGGCATTGCAACTAAACCTACACTAGGATTAGTTGGAGAAGGTAGATATAATGAAGCAATAGTACCAATGCCAAATGGGAAAGCAATACCTGTGGATATGAAAGGGGCAGGTCAACAAAACAATGTTACTGTAAATGTATCTGTAGATAGCCAAGGCGGGGCCTCAACGAATATGCAACAAGATTCGGCACAAGCAGGAAACCTTGGACAAGTTATTGCACGAGCGGTACAACAAGAACTTCAGAATCAAAAACGATCAGGAGGTATATTAAATCCCTACGGGGCCGCATAATGACATCAAAGCCACCTGAACTTAATGATAAGTCAGAAATCACTATAAGCATAGTCTGGTTACTACAAATTCTTGTTATAGTGTCGGTTGCTACTTGGGGATATGCAACTGTGATGGAAAAAATTGATAATAATTATGATGAAACAAAAAGCCTTAGAAGCAATCAAAATAGTTATGTATTTCCAGACATTAGAAAACTTGAAGAACAAGTAATAGATTTGCAAAAACAAGTTTTAATAATACAAACTGATTTAAGGTATCAAAAAGAAAATATAGGTAAGTAACCTACATGGAGCAACATAATGGCACTTGGATTTACAACATCAGCAACTTATGGAAGTCGTTCAATTTCTCCTGATAGAGGCATAGCAAGACAATCCAATCCAAGAGTTCTAGTGGCTAGATTTGGAGACGGTTATGAACAACGCATTGCGGACGGAATTAACTCCATAGATGAGATGTTCAATGTAACTTTTAATAATCGTACTGCTGCCGAAGTAGATGATATTACTGGATACTTTGCATCTTTAAAAGGAGCTACTTCATTTACGTATACAATACCTGATGATAATGCAGCAGGCGGAGAATTAGCAATTAAAGTAGTATGCCAAAACTATAGTCAGAGCTACCGTCACGATGGGTTTTATTCCGTATCAGCAACACTTAAAAGAGTTTATGAAGCATGAGCGAGTTAATTGAAGTAGTACAGCTACAAGAACCTGGGAGTGCATTAGTAGAGCTTTATGAGCTTACTATAGACGGTACAACTTTGTACTTTCATTCTGGATTAGAAGAAGATTTAAGCACTGTTCAATTTAGAGATCGCACTAGTCCTTATACTATTAGAGAATATATTGCATTTCCAATCATAATGGATGGAGTAGAACTTGGTGCAGATGGTGCTATTAATCGACCTAGCCTAACTGTTGCAAATGTAGCAAACACATTTTCAGCAGCTATTGGCAATATTAAAGCAGAAAATCTTGTCGGAGAAAGACTGACAAGGCGTACTACTCTTAAAAAGTATTTATATGGAGAGACAGGAGATGCTTCACCTCCTATAGAGTTTCCTATTCGTAAATTTATTATTGATAGAATTTCAGGAGAGAACAGCACCGCAGTAACCTATGAACTAGCAGCTCCTTATGACTTATCAGGAATAACTCTACCAAATAGAAAAGTTATAGGAAAATACTGTTCTTGGCAATATCAAGGCTATAGCTTAGATCAAAAGGGCGGCTGTATTTGGGATAAGAATAGTACAATATCTTATGCAGATGGCTCCGGCGGTGTCAATACGCACAAGGCATACTTTACAGAAGATGACGCTCCAATAATCCCTTCCGGCTCTACAGTTGCAGGAGATTTCGAAACGTACACTACTTATAGTTCTGGCACTTCTTATTCAGTTGGACAGTACGTAGAGTATAATGATGGAAATCAAACAACAGTATGGAGATGCACTCTTGCTAGTACTGGAAACGCTCCAGGATTAAACTCTCCTTATTGGTCAAAAGGAGATGTGTGCGGTAAAAAACTATCTTCATGTAAATGTAGATTTCAGTTTAAACCGGCTACTCCAGGGAGCTCTAATTCGCTTCCTTCTACCGAGAAAAATACCGGCAAAATATTACCTTTTGGAGCCTTTATAGGAAGCAGAAAGTTTAGATGATTAATGAAATTCAGAAGCATTTTGAGGAGAACTATCCTCGAGAAGCTTGCGGTATAATTGGAATAGTAAAAGGAAAAAAAGAATACTTTCCTTGTAAAAATTTAGCAAAAGAAAGCGAAGATTTTATACTTGATCCGACAGACTATATTTCAATAAAGAGACGGGCAGATATATTCGCAATAGTCCATAATCATATAGATTGGACGAATGAAGCTAGTGAGAACGATAAAAAATACTGCAACTCTTTAGGAATACCTTACTATATTTTTAGCTATCCAGATATGAAATTAAACATACTGGAACCAGAAGTAAAAGTCAATCCTTTAATAGGGCGAGAGTATGAGTTTGGTAAATTCGATTGTCTCGAAGCGTGTAAAGACTACTACAAAGAACACTTAGGTTTACAACTACAAAACAGACTACCTTACCTAGACGACTGGTGGGAGCAGGGGCATAACTACTTTACAGACGAACATATTCAAGAATGGGGGTTTAGTAAAGTAGAAGACTTACAGCCCAATGATTTATTGATATTTACAATGGGAGCTTCGGTTCCTAACCATTGCGGGGTCTATACTGGTAATGATATTTTCTTTCATCATGCAGTAAACAGACTTTCTTGCAGAGAAAATTTATATCCTTTATGGAAAAAGTATTTAACTGGAATATACCGATATGACACGTAACATTTATCTTGAAGGCGAACTCGCTTTAAAATTTGGAGCACAGCACTCTTTTCACGGAGATAACGTTAAAGATGCTTTGCGTCTACTAGATGCAAATAAGCCCGGATTTAAGAAATACTTTATAGATGCTGCTGACTGTGATATTGGTTTTCATATCGAAGTCGGAGGACAAGAACTCGACAGCCCTTTAGAGTGTTTACTACCTCTTCGCGAAGGTGATATAATTATTACTCCTATTCCTGCAGGTTCTAAATCTGGTGGAGGTAAAATTCTTGCGGCGGTAGCAATAGCTTCATTATTTGTTTTAGGTCCAGGAGGCCCACTATTAAGCTTAAATGCTACAGGTTTAGCAGGAGGCGTAGCAAATGTAGCAGCAGCTTTAGCAACAAATCTAGCACTTACAGGCATTCAGCAACTCATGGCTCCAGATCCTGCTGTGGACGAGGAAGATGAGGGATATTTATTTAATGGAGCAGCGCAAAATATTGTAGAAGGTATGCCGATTCCTCTTCTTTATGGAGAACTTCGCGTTCCTGGATATCCTGTATCTTTTGAAATGATTCATGGGTCGAAGAGAATTACGTCCAGTGATAACACCATAGCATATAATGGAGAAATAATAAATTTTCCAAAAGGCGATATAGAAGGCTTCTTTGAAGATCAGATGGAGAGAAATGGCGGAAATATAAGCCAAGTAATAGATCCTATAACAGGCGTAACCGCTTCCAGAAATAGTCAAGATATTCTCTTTACTGATATCATTTCAGAGGGACCTATCTACGGTTTAGTAGATGGGGGAACTTCTGTATTCTTAAATGATGACCCTGCCCAAGTAACCGCACAAAGTTTTGTAAGATTATCCGAAACTCCAGTAGAGTTTGACTTTACACTTAATAGCACTTCTGTAACTATTGATAGAAATGGACACACTAAAGATATTCAAGCAGATACTGAAAATGGCACTAAGTTTATTATTGTAAGAAACTATGGCTCAAGCTCCGCTTCAGTTGTTCGTAGTTCGGTAACTGGGTCTGCAAACTCTGTAACAATTACTTCTAGTACTGGAATATTTACTGCTGCAATGGAGTATGATAGAACAAACTTTGCTCAAGTAGCAATAATTCGCTTACTTGACTCAAACTCCAGTACAGTATTTGAAGGGTACGTAGAAAGTTATAGCTCTAGCACAGTAGCGAAGTGTATTCCATTACCTGGTAGTGATATCAACCCTGCCCTGTCAAACGGAACATATACTGTAGTTGTTGATGGAAAGTTTCAAGTAGCCTCTATATCTTCGAATACTTTGACTCTTGCTTCTAATTTCCCTGGCAATACTGGTAGTTATAAATGTGATTTGAGTGGTACAAGCTATGAGACTGTTTCTCTTATTGACAGAGTATCAAGCGGTTCCAAGCATAGTAGTTTTGATGTACAATTTAGAAACGGTAATTTAATACAACCTGCCTTTTCAGATGCTGCAGGAACTGGCGTAGGCTCTATTTCTATAGGACCTGGAGGCTCTTTCTCAGCTTTTAGCCCTGTTCTTTATAATGATACAGGGGAAACAGATAATCCTACTGTAGAGTATACAGGTACATCTGCTTCTGGCTTTGGACTTACAGCAGCTCAAGCAGAAGAAGTAGATGAAGTTCGAGTAACTTTTACATACGGTCAGCTATGGAATCGTAACGAAAAAGGCGAGCAGACAGCAGCAACTGTACGGTACAATATGTATGTTGCAGTAGAGAGAGATGGTTCATTCGGTTCTTACCAAAATGTAACTCAAAATGTTGAGCATTTAGCAAAAAGCAATGCTCCACGCATATTTGAAGAAATAATTGATATGCGGCAGTATCAGCCTTTTACAGATTTTAAAGTAAAAATAACACGAACTACGAATAATGATCAGGCATATAATGCGGGCACTAATACTGTAAATACTAATTATACTACTCAGTCTGATGGGTCAATTTCAGCCTTAAATAGTATTATTAAAGAAAATCTTTCTTACCCTCTTACTGCGATGGCGAAAGTAAGAATAAATTCGAAAGACTTTCAAAATGTTCCTACTCGAACTTACCATTGTAAGGGCGTAAAAGTAAAAGTACCTTCAAACTATGTTACGAGAGATGAAGGTGTAAACAGTGTTGCTACTTATAATCGCAACGTATCTACGGGTGCGGTAACTTCGTCCTACCAAGATTGGGACGGAAACTTCCGTGCGGATAAAACTTATACAAATAATCCTGCATGGATATTTTATGATATTCTTACAAATAATCGCTACGGTTTAGGTGACTGGTTAAATGAAGATGAGATCGATAAGTACGCTCTCTATCGAATTGCACGATACTGTGATGAACTCGTTCCAGATGGAAACGGCGGCTTTGAGCCTCGCTTTACTACAAATGTTTACTTTACGCGGGCATCTGATGCTTATAAAATAGTAAAAGACTTAGCCACTGTATTCCGAAGCATGATCTATTGGATGGATGGTGAGGTTTATACTGTTACTGACCAGCCTGGCGATCCTATTTATAACTTCTCAAAATCAAATGTTATTGATGGAGCATTTGGATATGAGACTACGGGCAGTAAAACTCGTGCAAATCAAATAGTTGTAACTTGGAATAATCCTGCAGCAAACTATAAACTAGAAAATCTAATAGTAGAAGATCGTGACAATATTATTAATACTGGCAGAATTATATCTGAAGAAGCAGTAGCTTTTGGTGCGACTACTGAAGGCCAAGCACTTCGATACGGTCGCTGGAAGTTGTGGACTGCGGTTAATCAGACTGAAATTGTATCGTTCAAGACAGCAATCAATGCAGCATTTATAGCTCCTGGTGATATTATCAATGTTCAAGACTCTGATCGTTACCCAGGCAATTTAAAGTATAGTGGACGAGTCAGCAATACAGGCACTCGTAATACTACAACAATACCTTTGGATCGTGAGATTGAGCTAAACTCAGGCTCAGACTATGAACTCAGCTTACTATTTACTGATAGTGTTGCTACTCTTGCTCAAGATTCGGCTACAATTGATTCTGTTAGCTACTCTCGTGGAGATGTAATTGATGGTGCAACTATTGATACAGAAAATGAGGCGAGTAATATACTCGATGACAGTGGAAATTATGTAGATGTAACTTGGAAACCTTATACAAATGTAGAGACTCAAACAGTTTCTACATCTTTTGGTACAGGAATAACTTCTCTTACTGTTAGTGGTGCGTTCTCTACTACTCCAAGCGCAGAAAGTGTTTGGGTGCTTAAAGAAAGTATTTCCGGAGTAGAAGTAGAAGGCTCTAAAAAAATGTACAAGATTCTTTCTATATCTGAAGAATCTAAGAACATTTATGGAATTACCGCAGTAGAGTTCTATAATGAAAAGTATATTGCTGTAGATGAAAATTTTGTGCTGTCTACACAAGATCCTGTTTTTAGTCCTCCGACTTCTACAGAAAGTATTCCTGCGCCTCGCAATGCTTATGTAATAATTAGTGACCTAAACTCTGGGCAGCTAAAAGATGATGTTATTTTAAGCTGGGATAATCCATTAGATTCAAATGGTAATTTTTATGATTACGTAGACTATTTTGAAGTTTCTGGTAATATTCCTGGGTTCCCTACAACTTTAAAAGTATCTAGAAATCAAACTAGCTTATCTGGGCTAGACTTACCTGCGGGTACTTTTACTATTGCGGTTCGTACAGTAGCGCAAAATGGAAGAAGATCAGACACTACAAGAACCACCTTTACTATAGAGAATCCTGCTCGTCAAGCCACTCCCAGAGTACTAGGTATGGCTTTGGGCGGAGTTTTATCTTCTCCTGCATTTGTAACTTCAGCAGGCATTTTTACTCTGGAAGATAAAGCATATTCGTTATCTCCTGTTGGAAATCCTCAGCTAGTAAGAACATTTGACGGAAGTCCTGCAACTGAGTATACTCAAGATTGTAGTACTATACCTTCTTTAGACTTTTCTACATTTACGAATGATGAGGTGGAACTTGCTTCTCATTATATAATGATTGACGGAGACGACGCTGATCCACTTAAACTTATTAAGTATTATAAAGACCAAGCCTTAGGGTATGGATATTTTTACAACGCAGGTACAGGAAGTACCACACATACGAGTAACTGGACTTCTATAGGTACAGTAAGTGTTGCCGCAAATTCAAATAAAGTTACTGGAAGTGGGTTTGATACTTCTTTACAGGTCGGAGATATTATTAAATTTAGCAGCACTCAAGCTGCAAAAGTAGTTTATATTGCTTCAGCTACAGATGTTCGTATAGATAAGAGTTTTTCTACTGCTATCTCTAATGTGTCAGCGTCTAGGTCTTCGTTTCGTTTTGATAAGAATGATGATGCAGCAATTTATTCAGTACGAAATGACAATGGAATCTTTAAAGCATACCCAATAAATCTAGCTATAAATCCTGATCTTGGTAAAGTTCCACGCAGCGTTATAATTAGTGTAACCCCTACATTCTTTAACTTTGATGGGGATGAAATACTCACTACTAACTATACTAATTTAGTTTTAACTGCGAGTGCATTTGGATATAAAAATCCTGTATTTAAATTTACAGGGGCAGGGTTTAATAATGCAGAAATATCCCAAACAGAAGATACTGCGTTTGCTTCTGGAACAAACTTTACGGCTACTAAGACTCTTGATAAGGTGGATGCTTATTCGATTACAGATCTAGTATTTACTGTAACTGTTGCGGAAGAGTTGGATGAAGCTAACGTGGACAAACAAAGCTCTTCTACAATTACCATACCGTTTGTAAAGGATGGGGCAGGTGGGGCTGCTGGAAA
>Ga0233432_10005377_pt1 | contig 11143 bp, 15 predicted proteins | sample SI_122_August201_6_FD_179870 | JGI IMG/M metagenome (GOLD analysis project Ga0233432, IMG submission 179870) | Seawater microbial communities from Saanich Inlet, British Columbia, Canada - SI_122_August2016_10_MG | ecosystem: Environmental > Aquatic > Marine > Inlet | place: Canada: British...
TTTATGGCCGCAGAACCATCTATCATTGTATTTGTCGAGAATACATTTGAGATGGATAATTCTAAAAATAATCCAAAAGGTTCTAAGGAATCACCTAAATGGGATATTAATGTGAAATTACCACACGAAACCCTGTCTACTATCAATCAGGTCGCGTCTATCAGTGGATTACCCGATTATTCTTTGTCGACCAAAGATGATGGCGTAGTTTACTTTAGTGCATTGGATAAAAAAGATGATACATCGAATGTATCCGAAGAGCCGGTGGGCAAATCTGACGATCCGTTTACTATGTATTTCCGGTCGGAAAATCTCAAACTAATTGAAGGTGATTATGATGTGGGTATTTCGAAAAACAAGATTTCGACATTCCGCCATCAAAAACTTCCAATTCAGTATTGGATTACTCTCGAACAAGATTCGACATATGGTGCGTAAATGGATAGTTTTTTATGGGTAGAAAAATATCGACCTAACGATATTGATAGTTGTATCTTGCCAGATGCGCTAAAAGCAACCTTTAAAGAATTTGTCGATACCGGCAGTCTCCCCAACCTACTACTGGCTGGGGGACCCGGCGTTGGCAAGACGACTCTTGCGAAAGCATTGTGTAATGAAATCGGCAGCGATTACATGTTAATCAACGGTTCCGAAGATAGTGGTATTGATGTTCTCAGAACAAAGATTCGCAACTATGCGTCCACTGTGTCGTTTGACCAAGGTAGTAGCAAAGAGTTTGGTAAAGTTATTATTCTGGACGAAGCAGATTATTTGAATCCACAATCAACTCAACCAGCCTTGCGCGGTTTTATTGAAGAGTTTTCTGCAAACTGTCGATTTATTTTGACATGCAATTTCAAAAACCGTATTATCGAACCGCTACATAGTCGTTGTTCTTTAGTTGAGTTTAAGATTAATAAATCCGATAAGGCAAAACTTGCCAATCAATTTTGGAAGCGCGTCAAAAACATTCTTGAAGTGGAAAAGATCGAGTCGAATGACAAGGTGACACAACAGGTTGTAATGAAGCATTTCCCCGACTGGCGAAGAGTCTTGAATGAATTGCAACGGTACTCTGCTGGCGGTGTGATAGACGAAGGTCTCCTTACTTCTGTCGGCGAGATAAACATTAAAAAGTTGACTGACGCCCTGCGCGACAAAAACTTTACTACTTTGCGTCATTGGGTAACTGATAATCTTGATAATGATCCTTCAACCATTTTTAGAACTATCTACAATGGATTGTATGAACATGCGGAATCAAATACTATTCCACAGGCTATTATTCACATTGCAGACTATCAATACAAATCTGCCTTTGTTGCCGATCAAGAAATTAACATGGTGGCGTGTTTGACTGCGTTGATGTGTGATTGTGAGTGGAAATGAGTTATAACAAAAATTTCGATCTGAACCTGCAAGAACTAGATATGATAGAACATTCTATGCATTATAGAATGAAAAGATTGTCCAGTAGATTGCTGACAGTAAAGAAAGACTCAAGTAAGACCGCAATACACGAGGAACTTGCAAGTATCACTGAGTTGCTAGGTAAGATACACAATCAAAAAGAATGGTATCGACCTAGTGGCACATATATAAGTGGATAATATATTATGAGTTACGATCTATTCAAAGACTATGTGCCCGCGATTTCCCACAACAAAAAGAAGTTGATGGATAGTGGCGATGATCAGTGGGAAAAAAAGTATCTTCCATTTCTTATCAACCGAAACTTTTCTAACTTTCAAGACAGTCTAATGCAAGCTCAGGAAATGAATATTCACCATACTGCCGATCATAAAATGCAATTCGATTTTTTACTAAATAGTATTCGACCACGGAAGAGATTTTCTAAGTGGCACAAGAAAACTGTTCATAATGATTTCGAATGTGTGAAACAATATTATGGATATAATAATAAAAAAACAGAGCAGGCTCTTGCTATATTGACCAAAGATCAAATCGGTTGCATAAGGGAGTCAATGAACAAAGGCGGATAGGTTATGTCAATTTTAGAATCATTAGTGGAAGTATCCCTAGCAGATCAAGAAGATTTTTTAAAGATACGCGAGACACTTACAAGAATTGGTGTCGCTTCAAAGAAAGATAAAAAACTTTATCAATCTTGCCACATTTTACACAAACAAGGTAAATACTACATTGTCCATTTTAAAGAATTATTTAAGTTGGACGGTAAATCATCAGATTTTTCAGATAATGACAGGTCAAGAAGAAATACGATTGTAAACTTGTTAAAAGAATGGGGTTTGGTAACGGTTGTTAGAGATGATGAATTTGAAGAGGCTCCAATATCACAAATCAAAATACTTTCCCATAAAGAAAAAGATGAATGGGAATTAGTGCCCAAGTACAATATCGGAAGAAAAAGGTAAAAAATGCAGACTTTCCAAGAATATCAAGAGCAACAGGCATATGATGCACTAACTCCGGCAGAATTGCAAGAGGCGTCACTTTCAAGAGTTATGAAGCATACTCAAGAAAGACCTATTGCAATTATTACTGCATTTCGCGGAGATTTCGCCCGTAAAGAAAATGATGCAAGAAATCGCAAACTTATGACTGATATTCGTGGTGCTGGATATGGCGCTATCAAAGTCCAAGGTAAATATGTCGAAGGATTTGGTACACCAGAAGCCAGAGATGGTGATGGAATGGAAATTTCGTATGTTGTAGTTGGTAATCAAGGAGATTCCAGCGGCAATCTTAAAGGATTTGCAAAAAAGGTTGGAAAAAAATACGATCAAGATAGTGTCTTGTATAAAGATGCTGGAGATGACCAGCTTGCAATTCTTATTGGTACAAATGGAACTGCTTGGCCGGGCATGAATAAAGAAGTAGAACTCGGCAAATGGCATCCAAATCGCGTACCAGAATTCTATTCAAAAATGAGAGGCGGCACTTTTGCATTTGAAAGTGTGCAATTTTATTCAATGAAATCGCCCTCGCAGAGACGTGAAAGACTATTTTAATTAAATTATGAGGATTATACAATGGCTGCAAAATGGGCAGAAAAAGATTACGCAAGAGGTACAGTGGATAGAATTTATTGTTATAAGTTATTTCCAGAGGCACATATGCCTGTCAAGGGTTCTGATCTTGCCGCATGTTTCGACTTAAAGGCATCAATGCGGGACGGAGATGAAATTAAATTTTACAATAAACAAAATGTAAAAACAGTGCGGAAAGTGGTAGATCAAAAAATCACCATGTATCATGGCGACAGAATGTTAATTCCTACAGGATTGGTGTTTGATCTGTCGACCGATACTTCTCTTCGAATTCACCCCAGATCTGGATTATCATCAAAAAATGGCATCAACATTGCCAATTGTGAAGGTGTAGTAGATTCGGATTATGTAGAACAGACTTTCGTATTGTTGTTGAATATATCTAATATTCCATTCGAAGTCTCAGATGGAATGAGAATTGCTCAAGCGGAGATTGTTCCAGTGGTTGATGTGGATATTAAAGAAATTTCTAAACGTCCAGAACAAAAAACTTCAAGAAATGGCGGATTTGGGTCAACAGGACTGTAAATTTGTTATATATAGTATGTTGGATCGTTGATTCCAGCGCGTATTGCACGGCAAAATCAACACGGTGCTCGAAAGAGACCAAACGTAAACCTTGCTTAACAGGAGGAAAAAAACATGGTTACGAATTTTAAGACAGACCCTTTTATGCGTTATAGTGTGGGGTTCGATAGATTATTTAATGAATTGGAGCGTACATCGCTCACAACGCAAAACAACTATCCACCCTTCAATATTATCAGAGAGGACGATTCGTTTTATCGTATCGAAGTCGCTGTATCTGGTTTTTCAGAAGATGAATTGAGTATTGAACTCAAAGAGTCAACTCTGACCGTATCTGGTACGGTTGCAGTAAGTGATATTGAGGCTGAATATCTACATAAAGGTATTTCGTCCAGAGATTTTGAAAGAAATTTCACATTGAATCAAGATGTGGTAGTCAATGATGCAAAAATTGTAAATGGACTACTAACTATTGAACTGGAACATATTATTCCAGAAGAAAAACGGCCCAGAAAAATTCAAATTGGTTCTGGGAAAAAACGTAAGAAAACACTTCTTACAGAATAATTTAATTAGGGGGGAGAGATCCCCCCACACAACTAAAGGATGTTAAACTATGGAAACTCACGATCAATTGACTATCGAATTGGAACAATACAAAATCGAAAACGAGAAATTTGTAGGTGGTAATAAATCTGCTGGTGTTCGAGCCCGCAAACACTTAAATGAATTGATGAAACTTTGTAAAACTCGCAGGTCAGAAATTCAAGATGAAAAAGAATGGATAGTAAAGTAATGGCAGAAGAATCTAGAAAAATGTCGCCGGAATCTGTTGACGCAGTTAATGATATTTTATCTGATAATCAACAAATTCAATATAAAACTGAAAAAGGTGCCGGACTTGGTAATATTAAATTTTCGCCAGGATTGCCTAACGAACAAATTATTGAGGCTTTATTAAATAACAAAATTGTTATTAGATCACATCCAGATGTAGTACAAAAAGTATTGAATATGGAATGGCAGTGGTTTGAACGTAGAATCGTTAAATGGTTGGGAGATACACCAGAAGCTAGAAATCTAGAACAATCTCTTCGAGATCATATTAAGAATGAAAAAAAATGGATAAAAAGGGGAGCGAAAGCTGATGAAGTTGGATTATTCAAATAGTTTAAAATTGAGAGCACTTATTAGAAAATATGAATATGAAAGAGATGCAGCAATTGCAAATCTTCAAGTATATTTTGAAAATTCTGTAGGTGTGGGTGAGCATGGAAATGTGATAGAAGAAATGGATATTTTGGTTGGAAAACTAGAAGAGGCAGAAGGAAAACTCAAAACTATCATTTCATATTTTGCAAATATTCAACCACAACCAGAAACAGAAGAAACAGAGTCTTAAATGATAAAAGTCGTTCGTCTTATTTCTGGCGAAGAATTGATGGGACATATATCTAAACTGTCAGATGATAGTGGTTGGCATTTAAAAAATGTTTGTCAGATAGTTGCATCATATTCTGATACGACCACCGCGACAGCTAGAGTTGGTCTATCTCCATTTATGCCATATACTCAAAGTACAGATGGATTGGATTTGAAAAATCATTATATAGGATTTATAGTAGATCCGGTTAATGAATTGACAAATGAATATAATCAGGTTTTTGGAAGTGGATTGGTTTTGCCACCTTCAAAACCCTCTATCAAAACTGCAAGTCCAGCTGGACCCAGTAATCATGCATATGTAAAAATGCCATAAAATCAAAAAGGGGTTGACAACGACCCCTTTTTTGTGATAAAATTATATTATTAAATTTAGTGAGATCATACATGAAATTCTATACAAACGTACAGAACATTGGTAGTAAAATTCTAGTTCGTGAGGTTAATGAACACGGCGAAAGACAATCTAAGAGGATGGATTATGAACCATCTTTATTTTACGAAACAAGAGACAGTTCTTCAAAATACAAATCTTTAGATGGAAAAAGTCTTAAAAGAGTTAAATTCGAGTCAATCGGAGCCGCCCGTGGAAAAGTAAAATCCACAGAAGGCGTTACAGATTGGTATGGTATGCAAACCTATACATATCCCTTTATCGCCGACAATTATCCAGAAATGGAATTTGACATTGATAAAATTAATATTATGAATATTGATATTGAGGTCGAGTGCGAACAGGGATTTCCCGAACCAGATGTTGCTCAAGAGCGTGTAAATGCGATCACCATGAAATGCGGCGATCTTTATACTGTGTTGGGTTTGGGTGATTGGGAAAACAAGTCGCCCGAAGTATCTCATTTAGAAATTAAATATTACAAGTGCAAAAGTGAAATGGAATTGTTAAAGTCGTTTCTCAATTTGTATGAAGCCGCTGATGTCGATATCATTACAGGTTGGAATGTTAATTCATTTGACATGCACTATCTGGTAAATCGTATCACAAAAATCCTAGGTGATTCTGAAATGAAACGACTCTCGCCTTGGAGAAAAGTTGACAAAAAGCATATGAATTTTAGAGGTCAAGACTCTACTGAAATCACCTTGTCGGGTGTTAGTATTATTGATTATCTTGATTTGTATAAGAAGTTCACATATGTCACGCAAGAAAGTTATAGACTCGATCATATCGCCTTTGTAGAATTGGGCAAGAAAAAACTAGACCATTCTGAATTTTCTGCAATGCACCTATTCTATAAACAGGATTATCAAAAATATATCGACTACAATATTATCGATGTAGAATTGGTAGATAAACTAGATGAAAAGATGAAACTTCTAGATCTTTTGATAACAGTTGCTTATTCTGCAAAAATTAATTTTGAAGAGGTCATGTCTCCAATCAGAACATGGGACTCGATTGCATTTCATATTCTTAAAAAGGACAATGTGGTTGTACCACCCAAGGCTAGACAACACAAGTCTGACGCTTATGTTGGCGCGTATGTTAAAGAACCACAACTAGGCGTACACGATTGGGTATTGTCATTCGATTTGAATAGTTTGTATCCACATTTGATTATGCAATACAATATCAGTCCAGAAACATTGGTCAATACCGATAGACTCGATACAAACGTAAACGAACTATTGGAAATGAAAACCGATACTTCTCAGTGTCGCGCTGCAAATGTTTCTCTAACTCCATCTGGCGTGTTATATAATAATGATAAGAAGGGGTTTCTGCCCAAACTTATGAAAAATATGTATGACGAACGTGTTATTTCAAAAAGAGAAATGCTTAAGTGCAAGCAGGAATTAGTAGACGGCGGCGATCCTGTCTATCTCAAGAAACGAATTTCTCAATTGCACAATAAACAGATGGCTGCAAAGATTTTGTTGAACTCCGCTTATGGTGCGTTGGGTAATCAGTATTTTAGATATTACGATATTCGACAGGCAGAATCTATCACTCTTTCTGGACAACTAAGTATTAGATGGATCGAAAACAAAGTAAACGACTATTTGCACAAGGTTCTCAAAAATGATGAAAAAATTAACTACGTTATTGCTTCCGACACGGATGCGATTTACATCCGTCTTGGCGACTTGGTTGACAAGGTGTTTGATACGGAAAAGGTACTTGCGACAGAAGGTGGCGAGGCCAAGATCATTAACTTCCTTGACACTATTGCTTCGGAAAAGTTGGAACCGTTTATTGATAAGAGTTATCAAGATCTTGCTGACTATATGAATGCATATGAGCAGAAGATGCAAATGAAACGCGAAGTCATTGCATCTAAAGGTTTGTGGACTGCAAAGAAACGATATATCCTTAATGTACACGATAATGAAGGTGTGCGATATAAGACACCGGAACTTAAAATCATGGGTATTGAGGCTGTGCGTTCTTCTACTCCTGCTGCTTGTCGTGAAAAACTGCGAGAAATATTCAAAGTTATTATGAATGGTAACAACGAACAGTTGATTACATTTATCAATCAATTTAGAGAAGAGTTCAACACACTGCCAGTCGAAGATATATGTTTTCCAAGAGGTGTAAACGGTCTGAAAAAGTATGAATGTCCAGTTGAATTATTCAAAAAGGGTACACCAATTCATGTGAAGGGTGTTATTCACTTCAACAGACTAATCAAGAAACATAATTTAGAAATGACCCACCCGCTTGTAAAAGAAGGTGAAAAGATTAAATTTGTGTATCTCAAAGAGCCCAATCCTATCGGAAACAATACTATTGCAATTCAAAATGTGTTGCCAAAAGAGTTTGATCTGGACAGATTTATAGACAAAACAAAACAATTCGACAAATCATTTTTAGAACCTGTCAAATCGGTGACAGATGCGATTGGTTGGGATGTAGAAAAACGATTTACAATAGACGACTTTTTTTAGGAGAAATAGATGATTATTAACGGCGATTGTATTGAAGAAATGCAGAAATTAATTGACCAAGGCGTTCAAGTTGATGCGGTAGTTACAGACCCACCATATCATCTACAATCTATCGTAGACAGATTTGGAAAAACATCTCTGAGCGATGATACTAAGACTTCAGAAAGAGCGAGAGCTCGCGGTGACGGTTATGCAAGAATGTCTGCTGGTGGATTTATGGGTCAAGAGTGGGACGGTGGTGATGTTGCATTTCGTGCCGAGACTTGGAGACTTGCTTGGGAATTATTGAAGCCAGGTGGACATCTACTTGCATTTTCTGCTTCACGCAATTATCATAGAATGGCGGTTGCGATTGAGGATGCTGGGTTTGAAATTCGTGATCAAATGATGTGGTTGTATGGAAGTGGATTTCCTAAGTCTCACAATATTGGAAAAAATGTTGATAAGACACTGGGTAATGTGGGTAAAGTTGTTGGAGAAAAAAAAATGTGGGGTGCAAATGCAAGTGGCGGCAGAGGAAACCAACATAAAAATGATTATCAACCTACAGAAATTGGTGCAGTAAAATATGAAGAAATAAGAGAAGTTTGTAATGAATGGGAAGGTTGGGGTACTGCACTCAAACCAGCACACGAACCGATTGCAGTCGGGCGAAAACCAATATCTGAAAGTACTGTTGCCAAGAATGTGTTGAAACACGGAACTGGTGCTATCAATATTGATGCTAGTCGGGTTGAATCTGATGAAGATGTTGAGGGTAGATTCCCAGCAAATATAATGCACGATGGACTACAGCAAGATTGGGCGCGTTTCTTCTATTGCCCAAAAGTATCAAAAAAAGAACGTGGGGAAAATAACAAACATCCAACAGTCAAACCACAAGAATTAATGAAATACTTAGTGAGGCTTGTCACGCCTAAAGGTGGTACTGTACTTGATCCATTCATGGGTTCCGGCTCTACTGGTATGGCAGCAAAAGACTTGGGGTTTGACTTTATTGGCATTGAGAAATCAGAGGATTATTTTAAAATCTGTCAAGAAAGAATTGAACAGATAAACCCATTAGGTGAATTTTTAGACTAGACAAACCCAATATTTTATGTTATAATAAAAGAATCGAATAGGAGAAATAAATGGCTACAGGACTAATGAGTAAACTACGAAAGAACTCTTCTTTCAAAGACGGTAGGGTAAATGTCTTATCAGAATCAAAATACTTAAATGATAAAACCAGTACCCCGACACACATTCCAGCAATGAATATTGCATTCTCTGGTACATTAAATGGCGGATTTACATCTGGACTTACAATGCTCGCAGGGCCTTCAAAACATTTTAAGACTGCATTTGGTCTGATTATGATGAAATCATATATGGACGCCAATCCAGAGTCGATTGTTTTGTTTTATGATTCAGAATTTGGTACACCGCAAGCATACTTTGATATTTTTGAAATTGATACAAGTCGAATTGTGCATGTGCCTGTTACAGATTTAGAAGAACTCAAATTTGATATGGTATCACAATTAAAAGAATTAGATACGGACGACAAAGTATTCATTATGGTGGATTCGGTTGGTAACTTGGCATCTAAGAAAGAAGTCGATGATGCAGAGAAAGGTAGTAGCGCAGCAGACATGACACGCGCTAAGCAGTTTAAGTCGTTGTTTCGTATGATTACACCACATCTCACCATGAAAGATATTCCTATGGTTGCTATCAACCACACATACGACTCTCAGGGTATGTTCCCTACTAAGGTTGTATCTGGTGGTACTGGTATGTATTATAGTGCAGATACCATTTGGATTATCGGCCGTCAACAGGATAAAGTGGGTACAGAGATTGCTGGATATCACTTTGTAATTAATGTTGAAAAGTCGCGGTTTGTAAAAGAAAAATCTAAAATTCCTATCTCAGTTTCATGGGAAAAGGGTGTAGATAAATTCTCAGGACTCCTTGACATGGCACTAGGTTATGGTGTATTATTAAGATCTGGGGCATGGTTACAACATGTCGATATGGAGACCGGAGAAGTCATTGAAAAGAAATTCCGCGAAAAGGAAACCCATAGTGCAGAATTTTGGGAACCTATTCTTGCCGACACAAAATTCAATGATTGGATCATTGCCAAGTACAGGGTAGGTGGATGAGCAAGTTATTTGCCTCAAAATACATGTATCAGGAGAGATTGACCATATGTAAATCATGTGACCAATTTCAACCGACTATAAAGATGTGTAAATCTTGTGGGTGTTTTATGCCCGCAAAGGCGAAAATTGCAAATATTGCATGTCCAGAAGATAAATGGGGTGCAGTATACGGAACAGAAGATAAAGAACCAACTACAATGTCTTTATTTAATACTTTGACTGATAAAGAAAAGTCTGAGAGTTTGAAACGACAGGCTGAACATTTGAAACAAGAATCTGAAAGATTGATAAAGGAAGCGAATAAACTTAATGGAATTGACTGAACAAACAGTATTGAATTGTCTTTTTTCGGACGAAGAATATGTGAGAAAAACCCTGCCTTTTATTGAAAGGGAATATTTTGTAACCGAATCAAATAAAGTGATATTTGATATGGTGCAACATCACATTGAAAAGTATAATACAAATCCAACTAGGGATTCATTACTGATCTCTTTGGATGAATTGAATGTTGGCGAAAACGTATATACGGAATCGGTATCAACTATCAAGAGTATGGAAGAGAATAAAGACGACCATAGGAATAGTGCATGGCAAATTGATGTGACTGAAAAGTGGTGTCAAGATCGTGCATTATATAATGCTGTTATGAAGTCGATTGGTATTTTAAATGACGAACCTGCAAATAAGGGACAGTTGCCGAAAATGCTACAGGACGCATTGGGTGTGTCATTTGATAGTAATATCGGACATGATTTTATAGATGATTTTGAGGCCCGATATGAATTTTATCAACGTGTAGAAGAAAAGATTGAGTTCCATCTTGACCTATTCAACAAAATTACTAAGGGCGGACTGTCTAAAAAAACTCTTAACATTTGTCTCGCTGGTACAGGTGTTGGTAAGTCTCTGTTTATGTGTGACCTTGCGGCAAATCATTTGTTGATGGGCAAGAATGTTCTATACATTACATGTGAAATGTCAGAAGAAAAGATTGCAGAACGTATTGACGCAAATTTGTTGAATACTAATATTCAAGATGTCGCTCAAATGCCTTATGATACTTTTTGTCGTAAG
>Ga0233432_10005378_pt1 | contig 11141 bp, 5 predicted proteins | sample SI_122_August201_6_FD_179870 | JGI IMG/M metagenome (GOLD analysis project Ga0233432, IMG submission 179870) | Seawater microbial communities from Saanich Inlet, British Columbia, Canada - SI_122_August2016_10_MG | ecosystem: Environmental > Aquatic > Marine > Inlet | place: Canada: British...
GGTCGATCCGAAATATCTCGACATGTTAACTCGGGGCATTCTTTGGGCAACTGATCGTCTTGATGAAACTGAATTCCAAGAGACCTCCGAAGAACAAAACGAATCGATTCGCGAACTTGCTTTAGCTCCGACTGCACAACAGAAAACATCCACTCAACCCTGTTGCGGTGAAGGCAATCTTGCGTTCGGAAGTCAGACGACAGCGAGCAGTTCTCAGACTGGTCACGACACCAGCCACGCTGTGGATGGCAACCTCAAAACTCGCTGGTGTACCAATGGAGCACAGACCGGCAGTAGGTGGCAGGTTGATCTCGGTAAGCAAACAGACGTTCGCTCGCTGCGAATTCATTGGGAGATGAACAATACCTACAAATACAAAGTCGATGCTTCACCCGATGGAGAATACTGGACCTCGATCATCGATCAGTCTAAGAATGAGACTCAACGACAGATATGGGGACACGAAGTCGATTCACCTGAAACTCGCTATCTGCGCGTCACATTTCTCGGTTCAAAAACCGGAGCCTGGGGCAGCTTCTGGGAATTCGAAGCATACTCTGGAGAACTGCCTGAGTTGCCAGACCCCATCGAGACCAGTTCAGCGTCCATCTCTGATGTCACCGCTCCCGATGGGTTCAATGTCACACTCTTCGGGACTCCACCAGATGTGAATTATCCTGTTTGTTTGACCGCTGCAAGTACTGGCGAAGTCTTTGTCGGAATTGATGAACAAGGCTCACTCGGCAAAGAAGCGGGCAAAGGAAAAGTGATTCGCTGCTTCGATGTCGATGGAGACGGACAGGCAGACAAGATCAACACGTTCGCGACTATGGATCACCCACGAGGACTCATCTACGACAACGGCTCGCTGTGGGTTCTGCATCCTCCGTTTCTCACGGTCTATCACGATGACGATCTCGATGGGACAGCTGATCGTGAAGACCGGTTAATCACCGGCATTAGCACTGAAGAGGTCAATAAGCGTGGAGCCGACCACACTACCAACGGGATTCGCATGGGGATTGATGGTTGGATTTACATCGCTGTCGGCGATTTTGGATTTACAGATGCAGTAGCCAAAGACGGAACCAGACTCTCTCGACGTGGAGGGGGAATTGTTCGCATTCGACCAGATGGCAGCGAAATGGAAATCCATAACTGGGGGCAGCGCAACATTCTCGATGTCTGCATCGATCCCTACATGAATCTCTTCACGCGCGACAATACAAACGATGGCGGTGAATGGAATGTTCGCCTCTCACACATTCATCAGAGTGCCGAATACGGGTATCCGTCGCTCTTTATGAACTTCACAGAAGAGATCATGCACCCGCTGGCAGACTACGGCGGAGGTTCTGGCTGCGGAGGTTTTTATCTGCACGATTTACGTTGGCCGAAGAAGTACGAAGATGCTCTCTATACCTGTGATTGGGGGAGGAGCGAAGTCTATCTACATGATCTCCCGGAGAACGGTGCAACATTTGATGCTCATCAAGAAGTCTTCCTCAAGATTCCTCGACCAACAGATATTGATGTTGATGGCAGCGGACGGATGTACGTCAGTAGTTGGAAAGATGGCAAGTTCGCTTATGACGGACCCAATGTCGGTTTCGTGGCTCAAGTCACGCCTGCCAACTTCACTCCGAAACCATTTCCAAACGTCGCAAAGCTATCGGTCACAGAACTCGTCAAGATGGTTTCCGCACCGAGCATGAAGCATCGGCTCCATGCACAGCGAGAACTACTTCGTCGCGAGGACAAACAAGATGTGGTTAATCAGCTCACCGGTTTAATTAACAAGGGAGATGCCCCACTCTATGGCAGAGTCGCAGCGATCTACACACTCAAACAGTACAGCGGAGAGGCAGCCACTCCAGTGTTGCTGAATGCTCTCAAAGATGCAGCGATTCGTGAATTCGCAATGCGTGCGTTAACAGATCGCAAGACTCAACTTGAGTCGCTCAAAGCTGAAGATTTGATTCCCTACCTAAATGGCTCCGATCCCAGAGTGATTGCTCAAACACTCATTAGTCTGGGACGATTGGGAGAGATCACCGCTGCTGAGTCAATCCTTCCGCTAACTGTTCGGGAAGACATCACTACGCAAGTTGAAGCACACAACCAACCGGACCCGGGCAATGTCATTCCGCACTTGGCAGTTCGAGCATTGGTCGAACTCTCTGCCAGCGAAGTCGCATTAAATGGACTCGATACACCATATCGAACTGGTGCAACACAAACTTTACGCTGGCTGCACAATGCTGATATCGTGAACGGATTACTTCAGCGACTGGACGCAGCCGAAGACAATTCCAGTAAAGGTGATTTACTTTCGATATTGATTCGGCTCTACAACAAAGAAGGTGAGTACAAGCAAGGCTGGTGGGGAACCCGACCTGACCGGACTGGACCTTATTACGATCGGCAACCCTGGGAGCAAACGAGCAAGATCGAAGCCGCAATCGTCAAGAGTTACAACAATTCTGACGAACTCATAAAGGATCGCATCGTGAATGACCTGATCCGTCATCGAATCAAACCGAAATCGCTGCCGAAATCGTTGTTCGAGGAGCAGAATTCCGAAGAGCCGACGCAACCGATTGTGATCCCGACTGTTGATCCAAATAACCCGAATCAGATTGCCAATATGAAGTTTGAAGATGTGGTTGCCAAAGCGATGAGCATTTCAGGCAATGCCAAACAGGGACGAAAACTCTTCTTGCAGCAATCATGTGTCGCCTGTCATACCTACCGAGAAGGTCAATCTCCGAAAGGACCGCATCTGGTTGACATCGGCAAACGCTACAAGCGCGAAGAGTTGATCGAATCGATCCTAAAACCGGACGCAAAAATCGCCCAGGGATTCGACACCTATTCCTTCGTCACGACCAAAGGTTTAATTCACTCTGGATTTGTCGTCGGCGAAAGCGCTGAGGACCTTCAACTGCGGCAAGCGAATGGTCTCTCGCAAACTCTCGTTAGGACCGACATCGAAGAACGTCTGAAACGAAAAGAATCGATGATGCCCAAGGGAATCGCCAACAACTTGACTGTTGAAGAATTAGCAAACCTGCTGGCGTTTTTACAACAACTCAAATAGGATCGAAGAGAGGTTTCAGACGGATAGACAGGGTATTTTCAATACTTTTTCCATTGCGAGTACCTTGGAGTATCGAGAGAGAACGACTGAGACGCATCCGATTTAAAGAACTCAAGCCTAAGGGGATGAGATTTATGGCAACCAGAATCATCTTAAGTTGTTGTTTCAGCATTCTCTCAGCGTCACTTTCCACAGCCTTGGCTGCCGAGCACGATTGGCAGGATCTCATCCCGGCAATCAATCCTCAAGAGAGTACCTCTGGAGCTTGGAGCAAAGAAGAGTCTGAACTTAAAGTGGCTGCTAGCAACGGAGCGAGAATTGCACTCCCGGTGAAGCCGACAGGTGAGTACGATTTTGAAGTTGAGTTCACCCGAAACAGCGGTAAGGATTCCATTGCTTTGATTTTTACCCATGGTGGAAAGCAGGCTTCCTGCGAGATTGACGCCTGGGGACAACAACTTGCGGGTGTGCAGAACATTGCTGGGCAAGACATTCGGCAGAATGCGACTCGCAAAGAATCGATGCAACTCAAGAATGGACAACGCTATCGTTTCTCAATTCAAGTGCGGAATGAATTTGTTCGTTGTTTGCTTGACGATCAGGAATTTGCACTCCATCGAACTGATGGTTCGGACCTTACCTTGGGAAGTCTCTGGCGGATCGCTGATACAACTCAACTTGGGTTGGGAGCATGGAATAGCGAAACCGTTTTCCACACGGTTCGCATCCGTTCACATTCTGAGAACCCGCTCATGATTGCCAGCAGTTCGAAGACTGAACCGAAGAAAATGAAGCCCGCTACGAAGCCGACTCAACCAGTTCCAGCGACCTCCAACAACCGCAAGGATCGTAAACATGTGTTGATCGTCATTGCCAATCAACACTTCTTTTATCGAGAATATGCAGACCCCAGGGGAGAGCTTGAGCGTGCTGGAATACGAGTGAGCGTTGCAGCTGGCGAGAAATCGACCTGCCATCCTCATCAAAACTCAGGGCAAGGGAATCGAGATGGTTCAGTTCGTCCAGACCTCTCTTTAGCGGAGGTGAAGGTCGACGACTACGATGCAATTCTCTTTTCCGGCGGTTGGGGATCGTCTTCCTATCAATACGCTTTCCAAGGTCGATACAACACCGCGAGCTACAACGGAAATCGAAAAATCAAAGCCGAAGCGAACCGACTGATTAACGAGTTCCTCGCTGCCGACAAGTACACTTGTGCCCTCTGCAATGCAGTTTCGGTTTTGGCTTGGGCGCGCGTAGACGGCGTCAGTCCTTTGAGTGGTAAAAATGTCTGCGCCCCAACACGTGCTGCTGCTGCTGGTATCTATAACGGTCGGCAGGCACAACCTTCATGCCGCTGGCATCCTGAAGCCAATGGAGCAGTCCTTTCGCCTGCGGGAGCAATTGGTCGTCCCAATACTGCAATTGATGATGTCATCGTCGATGGGAAAATCATCACCGGAGAAGATGATATTTCAGCTGCCGAAATGGGACGCAGAATTGCTCAAATGTTAAGTAAATAAAGGTTCGCGATTTTTACTAAAATATTGAAGAGCCACAGAGGACACCGAGAGCACAGAGGGTTCATTTTTGAGGTGAGTCAAAGATTAGACACCTATTTCCTCTGAGCCCTCTGTGATCTCTGTGGCTGATTTGCTTCAGATGGCTGAAAAATTTCGATCTTCTCGATGTTCAAGTATCCTGCACGAAGCGGTAACCTGTGCCGCGAACTGAGAGCAAGTGCCGCGGGTTGCTGGGGTCTTCTTCAATGTATTTTCTTAGCCGCAGCACGAAGTTATCAATCGTTCGGGAAGTTACCTCAGCACCTTGCTCCCAGACGTCCTTGAGGATCTTCGTTCGCGAGAGAACGTCTCCCTGATTCTCGATGAAGTACCGTAGCAACTGCATTTCCATGGTGGTCAGCGAATGTTTTTCTTCGCCGCGAATGACTTCATAAGTTTTAAAGTTAATCTGGACGTCTGCAATTTGAAACTCTTCCATTTCAGTCGCATGCTTGGGAGCAGGTTGAGCACGCGGACGCTTGAGCAGGTTGCGAACCCGGCTTAACAGTTCTGGCAAATTAAATGGTTTCGTGATGTACTGATCAGTTCCGCAATCAAACGCATGTGACTTATCTTCGCTGAGAGTCCGAGCACTGAGAACGATAATAGGAATGACCTGATCACGTTCGCGAATGGCTCGGCAGATTTCGTATCCACTCATGCCAGGCAACATGAGATCCAGGATGACCAGGTCCACATCGTGCGAATTCTCTTCAAAGTAATTCAGTGTCGCTGGACCGTCTCCTAAGACAACCGGATCGTAACCTTCGGCTTCCATGTTAAATCGTAATCCGTTGGCGATGGCCTCTTCATCTTCAACAATCAGAATTCTTTTTTTTTCGTTCAACGTCATCTTCTATCGTAGTTTCAATTGATGAAATATGTGCCCAAAATACCGTACATCGCTGACTACTATTTCAAACATCAGTCGAGCATCAGCATCTCCTATTATTTTGAGACGTTGACTGTAAATCGACAAGGGACGAACTGGAACATTTCCCCAAGAGGTCCTAAACGAAGCGACGAGACAACCGATACTTATCACAAACATGTTGACAGCGACTGTCTCTGAACGACACAAAAGAAAAGATACAGGGTCAATGGGTCCGCCCGCCTCGTTGCTCTTTTCTTGTCATTTGTGTGTTTCGTGGTCTTTCAATGTTTCCAATACCCTGAGTAGGTCCGATAAAAAAGCAAACGGTTACTGAGTTCAGTTTGACCTTCGATCAATCTCCCATAGAATGAAGTCTTCCTTTAATGTTCTTTGATATCAAGGTGACTCGTGAAGTTCTCACAAATTTCTGCCATTGTCGTGACGCTGATAATCTCGTTCGTAGTCGTGATGTGGTTGGCAAGTACAGTCCCTACCATCGTGTTTGATGGTGATAAACCAACTCCCAACGATACTGAAAAAAATGAGGACGAACCTCCTCCTTCCGTGGATGGTACTGAACAGACCAATCCATTTGATCTTACAATCGAAGGTCCGCACCCCATTGCGGTCCTCGAAGAAGAATTTTTCAACTTCGGTGAGATGGCGTTAGAGGAGACTGGAACTCATGCTTTTGTAATTAAGAATGAAGGAGAGGTTGAGCTAGAGTTGGCAAAAGGGCCGGTTCAATGCAAGTGTACAATTAGCGGTCTCAAACAGGACACGATTCCCCCAGGCGGGGAAGCTGCCATCGAACTCGAATATACACCAAAGTCATTAGGCGAATTCGCTCAGGGAGCCATCATCTGGACTAACGATCCCCAAAACCCCGAGATACGCATTCGTGTCGAAGGGAGAATGGTTCAAGCAATAATAATCTCTCCACAAAATGCCTGGAACTTAGGTCCCATTCCTAAGGGGAAACCTGTTGAACTTCTCGGCGATATTTCGTCCATAGTCGAAACGTCATTCGATATTACTTCTATTGAGACCAGTTCAGCTGCAGTCAAGATGGAAGCGGTTGCTTTAACAGATGCAGATAAATCGAGATTGAATGCAAAATCAGGTTATCACCTCATCGGTTCATACCAGCCATCGGAAGAGGCTGGAGAGATTCATGAAACAATCACTATCCACACCACGCTTGAAAAGAAGCCCATCATCGAATTCCAGGTGAAAGGAAATCGTTCTGGTCCCATTTCGATCATCGGTCCCGGCTGGAGTGCCGGAACGCGTTCCTTGAATCTGGGCAGAATTGCAGTTGAAAATGCACACTCGCAGCGACTCATTTTCATGATTGAACCTGCTGAGGAGGAGATCAAATTCACTGAGATCGAGACCTCTCCCAGTTTTATTAAGGCTTCGGTCAAAGCAGAGGAAAACGCTCCAGACGCAGCCCGTCATCGCTTTACATTCATCGTTGAAATCCCCAAAGGCTCCCCCAAAGGAATCTGGAATTCAAAAACACCGGGGAAGATCACCCTCAAAACCAACCATCCAAATCTGAGTAAGATCAATATCAATTTGCAGATGACCATTCAGTAGTAGAGTGCGTGGAACCGTTCACGAAGAAATAAGTGTCGATGGTCGGACCAACGATGAATTGCGCCAATGTTGGATTACAACGAAGGTGCCTTTCCGGAGCAAACAACAACTCCTGCGAACTGATCTCGCCTATGATGTACCTCATTTACAGATCGCTCTACGAGATTTTTGGAACTTTCTGTCCGCAAGCTTCTCAGAGGTTTCCTTGATTGTATTTTGCCATCACTTTCACCTTCGTTGGATTGTGATTTGTGGAAATCACCAGAGCGGAAGTGGTAAGTTAGCAACTTAACGGAGTTGCAAACGGGTTGCTGTTCTAGTGTTTCTGAAGAAGAAGTCGCATGCATAAAAGAGTTGTTTAGAATCAACAAATGGAAAAAGAAGAAGATCTAATCAACGTCTGGATTGAAAATACCGCTGGACAGCATTGTTGGGGAATGGCAGCTGGCGGTTGCACTGGCACAGCATTCATCTTGAGGTACGGAGCTAAACTTAAACGAGATAAACCAGTTTCGAATCAGGCATTGTCCGAAGATTGTCGCCTATACGAAAGCAATTTTTCATTGTTTGTACATAGTGCACAATGGAAACTCGGCACAGATCACAATGGTATCGTGAAGAGAATTACAGACTCTAAAGATGACTGTTCTCCAGATGGCCCGATGGTGGCAGGCCTCGAATTTATTGTTGGAAATGTGATCGAGTCAGTAACTTTCGATTGCGGTACTCATGACCTGAACTTGTACTTTCGTAAAGGCCATCTGCGCCTGAAAGTCTTCGGAAACATACCCAAAGGCTCCTTCGGCTATTCTCTTTACTTGCCGAAATGCGTCGTTAGTATTGAAGAAGGCGGGCAAATCAAGAGCGAAGAACTCTAGCGAACAAGACGTTCAATCAGTTTTCTCAGGCATTCGTTTAAAGACCTCAGCCAAAATGGTCCCGGTGGTCATGCAACCAAATGCAAACAGACCGCAGGGGAGCGCGATTTGTGGATGATCGGGAAACAGGCTTTTCGCCAAACTCGCTCCGACTCCGGCGTTTTGCATACCGATCTCCAACATCAAAGCACGACGCATGCCGGAGTCAATTCGCATGATGCGTCCGCCAAGCTGCCCGCAGATGTACCCCCCCATATTAATCAGCAGTAATGCCAGCATGAGCAGCATTGGTAGGGCTTTGATATTGTCACGATTCAAGGCGACAACGACTGCAATGATCCAGAGGATGCTCAAGTTCGCAAGGATGCTACTGACCCGTTTCGATGACTTCGCCATCGCTTGGCTGACTCGGCAAATCAAGAAACCAGAGATGACTGGTACGACGACCTGAATCACAAGTAACAGTGCGGTCTTTTGCAGAAGCGCAGCGTCGGCAGTTTCCCCCAAAGTCAATTTCAATACGATGGGAACCACGATTGGTGATAGTAACGTCGCTGAAGTGGTCAGCCCTACCGAATAGCTGACGTTCCCATTCGCCACCATCGTCAGCACATTGGAAGCCATCGCTCCCGGGACGCAACCGACCATGATCATGCCGACCAGAAGGTCACCTTCGAAGCCCAGGCTCGTCGCAACGAACCACGCTAAGAATGGCATGGAAGCGTATTGAAATGCAGTTCCCCCCAAGATCAATGGCCAGCGTCGCAGCACCAATTTCACTTCCTCGACGGGGAGTAAAGTTCCCACACAAAACATAACAATTGCAACAATCCAGCCCAGCCAATCTTTGCTGAAAACGAAAGGATCGATGACATCAGTGCCGAATAAATTTGGCCAAACGCCTGCTAGTAGCGAACTCAACACAAGCCAGAGAAGAAGATATTTTTGCAACATGAGAAAGCTAGGAATTAGGAATTGGGGTTTAGGAATTAGCCCGTTTAGCTGCCCACTTCACTGTGGGCTTTCCACTGTGGGCTTTCCAATGTGGGCTTTCCAATGTGCGTCCTGGAAACAGCAAACTCACCACGGGACCAAACGAAACTCACCAAAGATAACGAGCCATTGCGTTCACCGTCCATTCATAACGTAAGAAAACCCGCTTCAGCAGTTGCTAAAGCGGGTGGGGCGATCAAGATTTAGTGCTTCGGCTTAACGACCGAAGATGTTTTGCTGAAGTTGTTGGCTCCAGCTGTTGGTGTTAGTGTTATTACTAAGTCCCGGAGTCTGGTATTTTGTGCGTGTGCAGGTCGATGCCTGTTGAGCAAGGTGATTCGGTGCTCCTAGTTGAATCGTTGCCAAAGCTCCTTCGAGGTCTGCGTCGTAGTCCTCTCCGCGGTAGCCAGTCGAGGTTGTCTCCTGAATCAAGACATCTGGCTTCACTCCGACTCCAGCCATTTCTCGTCCAATTGGTGAGTAGAATTTAGCAGTTGTCAGTTTCAATAGACCAGAGACAGTTTGGAGTGGGAAGTGAGTTTGAACTGTTCCTTTTCCGTATGACTGGCGACCGACGATGACTCCTCGTTCGTTCTCTTGAATGGCGGCAGCGAAGATTTCGCTGGCACTCGCTGAGTTTTTGTCGACAAGAACAACTAGCGGGATACTCCAGGTTCGTGCTTGTGTTGCAGACTCGTTTGTATTGTCCGACATGTTGCGTCCTTTGGTGGAAACGATTGTTCCACAAGGCAAGAACAGGTTGGAAACTTCAATCGCTTGGTCCAATAATCCGCCTGGATTTCCTCGTAGGTCGAGGACCAGTGACTTCATGCCAGCGTTGTGTAATTTCCACATGGCTGCTTCGAGATCTTTTCTTGATGAATCAGAAAACTGCTTCAGTCGTGTGTAACCGACTTTCTGGGAATCATCGAGCATCTTCGTACCAGTGACACTGCTCACGTAGATTCTTCGTCGAGTCAATGACCCACGGAAGCGTTGGCTGTCTCGTTCAATATCAAGTTGAATCGTTGTTCCTTCTGGTCCTCCAAGTTTGCTGGCGACTTCGTTCAAATTCAATCCTCGTACAGACTGTCGATTGACTGCGACGATCAAATCTTTCTCTTTCAAGCCAAGCCCAGCTGCTGGACTGTTCTCAACGATACCTACAATGATTGCTCCCATCGGATGGGTTTCGAGTTCGACTCCGAGTCCAACAATGTTTTCTTCAAGACTCGCTGTCTTGCGGACTTCAAGTTCTGCTCCCGGTGCGTAGGCACTCGCTTCTGGCATGAATGATGAGTATTTGTCGAGTGAACCGATTGTTCCGTTGATGAACTCTAAAGCGACTGCTTCCCTACGAATTCCAAGTTGACGACTGACCAATTCGGCAGACCACTGCATGATACCAACGGCTTCAGTCGCTGAACGTGCGGGTTGTGAAGTGATCGATTGAGCCAACTGACTTTGTACTTGTTGGATCGCGTTACGATTTGGCGTGACATTGTTCGCTCTCAGGAAGTTGTCGTTATCCAGAGCACTGATCAGGTTCTGTAAAGAAGCCTGCATTCGCACTTCGTACGCAGGTGGATTCACATGACGAGAATCGATCATGCGAGAGGCTTCCTGGTACAAAGTCGTCAGTTGTTGCATCGATGTTGATCGTAAGAAGCCTTGCATTTTCGGATCAGTTGCTCGGGCACTGATTTTGAGTTGAGTCTGATCAGGTTTGGCAGCCGGTCCAAAATCGACATCAGTAGGGATGTTGGGAACGTATTGGTTTGGACTGTACTGCGGTTGTGACTGATGCGGTGTTGTGTAAACCGGAGTATTGTACTGCTGGTTATTGTATTGCGGAGTTGTCGCGGGAACGTATGCCTTCCCCGGAACAATCGCGGTTCGTATGAGATCAACATCCTCCCGGACGAGCGGCATCCCATCATCGTTATCGATGACGATGGTGTTGAGATCAGAAGAAGTTGAAGAGTTGACCTGTGAGGAGACATAAATCGTGTTGACTGAATGAGTCGATTGTGTCTCGGCAGCGGTTGCTGTTGTGGAACTGAATCCACTTATCAGAAGTGCGAAAAGTATGAAGTAGACAGTTTTGAAGATCGAATTTTGAATTGAAGCGT
>Ga0233432_10005379_pt1 | contig 11140 bp, 15 predicted proteins | sample SI_122_August201_6_FD_179870 | JGI IMG/M metagenome (GOLD analysis project Ga0233432, IMG submission 179870) | Seawater microbial communities from Saanich Inlet, British Columbia, Canada - SI_122_August2016_10_MG | ecosystem: Environmental > Aquatic > Marine > Inlet | place: Canada: British...
ATTGTGAGCCCGTATGTGTACCATCAAGTTTTGCAACGTCTCGATCTTTCTCAGGGTGTCAGCTCGTTGCAAGTTGGTGCAGGCCCAAGTTTTCTTGGCTACCCTGTGACATTATCGCAGGCTTTACCGGGAAGCTCTGCCGGTGCTGGTGACGTTGCTATTTTGTTTGGCGACTTCTCACGGGCTGGCATCTTTGGATTGCGTCGAGATTTTGAGCTTGTGAGCTCAACTGATCGGTACATTGAATATGATCAAACGGCAATGTTTGGCACGATTCGAGCAACTGCCGTCTGGCATGATCTTGGCTCTGCCTCTGCTGCTGGGCCTGTTGTTGGTTTGAAACTCGGCTCTGCCTCCTGAGTCTGAGTTTGACCGCTCGCCCTGCCCTTGGCTTGATCTCTGAGGGCAGGGCTTGCAGCGTCATGTATCGTGAAAACAAAAACAGCTGAGGGCACTGATGCGTGTTGAATTTTTACGAGATTGGCGGTGGTTCAAGTGTGGTCAGGTCATTGACATGGCAGGTGGTCGTGCCGATCTGCTCAACCGCATCGGGATCACTCGAGAAGCTATTGAGAGACCTGTTGTCAAAACAAAGAGCTCAAAAGCAACGAAAAAAACAACGAAGAAAAAACGGGCACCTCGGAGAAAAAAAACGGGATGAGATACCGCACTCTGAGAAAGATTACTGAGCCCACAGCTGAGCCGCTCACAGTTGCAGAGGCAAAGCACCACCTGAGAGTTGAGCACAGTGATGATGACAGCATCATTGAGAGCATAATCACATCAGCGCGTGAGTATGTTGAGACATATCTTGATTGCACTCTCATGCTCACACAATACAAGATGACTCTCGATTTGTTCCCTGCTCACATTGAGCTGCCCAAGGCACCGCTCAGCACAGTCAGCGGGTATGATTCGGTGAATCTGACATACACCACAGACACAGAAATCAAAATTACTCTCAGCTCAACTGAGTACCGGGTTGACGCTCATGCAGTGCCCGCTGTGTTGCGTACAAATTACGGTGATTCGTGGCCCGCTCATCTCGCTGACTATAACAGCATTGAGGTGACATTTTGGGCAGGGTATGGCAGCAGCTCCTCAGCGGTGCCGCAACGCATACGCAACGCAATGCTCATGCTCGTCACTCACTTATATGAAAACCGCTCAAGTGTACAGGTGGGAGTTGTGGTGCATGTTGTGCCCGACTCAATGAGAATGCTGCTCGACTCGGCAAAATTTGGGGGCTACACATGAGCACATCAGGAAGAATCAACATAGATGCCCTAGTGCATGACACAGTGACCGGCAGCATTAAAATACTCGACATTGAAAGCAGCAAAAGCGTCACAACAAAAACAGCACTTGTGACAGGCTCAGCGTCAGCACTGGGCACAGTCATTGACCCATCTGAGACGAGCTACATTGACAGCTCAGGGGCTGAGGTTGTTTTTGCCTCTGTTGACACTCTTGTCATACAAAGCAGCTCACAGCTCACTCTCGAGACCGCTGACATCAAGCTCAAGAATGAAGCAGGGAAGTGCGCTGTGTCAGCTACACCGGGACATACAACAGGCAACATCACCATCAGCGGCAGCGGCTCGTTTTCACTTTTGATCATAGGTGAGTGACATGCAACCGGGCACACTTCGAGAGCGCATTGAGCTGCAACAGTCGTCAGAGACTCGCAGCGCACTGGGTGAGGTTGCACAGACGTGGGCAACATACGCATCACGCTGGGCGAGTGTCAAAACTCTGAGGAGCTCAGAGGTGCTCACTGCAAATCAAACAGGGCTGACAATTACTCACCGGGTCAGGCTGAGGCATCTGGCTGATATCAAAAGCTCGCACCGTCTCAAATGGAGAAATAGAGTGCTGCACATTGTCAGCGTGCTCGAGCTTGAAAATTTGACAGTGCATGAGCTGCTCTGTGAGGAGGTGGCAGGTGGGTGACATCGGGCTCGAGTTTAATACAACAGACTTTCAGGAGTTTGCAGAAAAGCTCAGAAAATCTCTCGGCACAGGCAATGACACACAGAATGTTTTCAACAAGCACATGGAAACAATCATGAAAAAAAGTCAGAAATATGTGCTCAATAACTTGAAAGCAAAAACGCCAAAAGGCCCAACAGGGAACCTCAAGAAATCGGCTCTGACTGTTGCGAGATCATACAAAAAAAATAGAAAATGGTTTACAGCTACAGGCTTCTCAACTCGAGGCAAAAAAAGCAACCCACCCAAGGAACCGGGCAAGAGACGCACCGGCAGTTTCTTGGGATTTCATGCAGGCTTAGTTGAGTTTGGAACAAATAACAGAAAAACAAAAGGGCTGATTGCATCGAGTTTCAACAGTACAAATTTCACAATTAAAACAACACAAAAAGGAAAAAACAAAGGCAGGCTCAGAACGAGCCCAGGTATGCCGAAAGGATTTTTCAAAAGAGCTCCTGCCATGGGTGCCGGTGGTGTTTTCCTTGGGTCAGTGCCACCAAGACACATGATCAAATACTCAGCAATGGCAGCGCGTGAGTCAGTGCTCATGTATGTCAACAATGAGCAAGAAAATCACATCACCAAGGCATGGAAAGAGCTCAACTATGTCAGGGAGAAGAAACAGAAATGAAATACCCTGAGCTTGTAATCAGAAGAGCAATATCTGCTGATCCTGCACTTGGCAGGCTTGTGGGTTTCCGCATCTACCCGATGATCGTGCCGACATCTGCACCTATGCCCTTTGCTACATATCAGCGCAACAGCGTCAACAGACTGCAAGCAATCAACAGCCCGCCGGGTGTGCCAACGGTTGACATGAGCCTCAGCTTTTTTGCTGAGAAATATTCTGAAGCTCGAGAAATAGCAGATGCATCACGCAAACTGCTCGACCATTTGCGTACATCTTCACAGGGTGTGAGTGTGTCGAATGTTACAATCGAGGATGAGTCCGAGGACATGGTTCAGCTCGAAGGTGGTGACATCCCACCAGCTTGGCAGATAACAATGTCTCTAACCGTGCAATGGAGTGAAATCTAATGTCAGCACCAGAAACCGCAAGCAATATGACCCTCAGCTTGCCCGGTAGTATTACCAGCTCAGACGTGTACAGCTTTTCAGTCAGCTCGTCAGGTGGTGAAACAATTGACGTGACGCCAGTGACGCAAGACGGTGGGAACCGTACGTTTATAGGCACACCCATGGGCAACACAACAGAGGCGTCAATCTCATACTTTGGCAGCGGTGCAGGCTGTGCGATTGGCTCAGCCGGTGATGTGACAATTGGTGATGTGACTTTCTACGGTGTTTGCACATCATCCTCTGCCACAGCTGCCGTCAATGATGTGGCTCGTTTTGACGTGACTTTTAAGCAAATCACTGACCCTGATGCATAAGGTAAAAAAATGGCAACAAGTGCACACACAACAAGCGTGACAGCCCCCGGCATCTCTGGCGGGCTTGTCACAAATGTAACAGTCAACCGCTCAGGTGATGATGTGATTGATGCCTCACACCTCGGGCAGTCAGCTGGCTCATCTGCTAATACATACGCTGCACCGTTTACGGGTACAACCGAGGTGAGTATTTCGTATATTGGCGACTCAATACCAGATGCAGGCGACACAGGTGCCGTGACTGTCACGGGCTCAATCACTGTCTCACTCAGCAATGCAATCTGCACAAGTGCCAGCATCACGGGCAGTGCTGGCGAGCTCATCACGGCTGACGTAACTTTTTCAGAAATTAGCACATAACTGAGGGACATCATGGCAGGTGTCGCTCACAATGTGACTGTATCATTGCCCTCTGGCAGTCTGTCAGAGATTGTGTCGCTGACTGCCTCGTCAGGTGGCATGTCAATCGGCTACTCTCAGCACTACAACCCCAACGCAGGCACGCTCACACTTGTGAGCTTTGATGACCCTGATGCAACAATTGGCAAACGGGGCTCACTGTCTGTGAGTGGTGAAAATATCAACCTCAGTTTTCCTAGGTCATATGTGGAAAGTGTTGACACATCTGCAACAACTAAAGGAGCCGTGACCTTTACCACCACAGTCAAACTCATAGACACAGGAAACTGAGAAAAATGCCAAACAAACTACTCGAAAAAATAAAAAAAGCAGACAAGGCTGAGCTGCTGCCTGTTGATGTGCCCGAGTGGGGGCTGACAGTCTATATCAAGCAGCTCACTGTTGGTGAGCGTGACTCATTTGAGGCTGAGGCGTATTCTGTACGTGACAAGGGGCTCATGAATGACATCAGGAGCAAGTTTCTTGTCAGAACTCTTTGTGATGAAAACGGTGAGGTTCTCTGTAAGCCTGAAGAATTTCTGGAGCTCACAAAACTCACATCAAAACCCATGGAGAAACTTTTTGACGCTGCGCAAAAGCACAACAGCCTGAGTGACAGTGATGTTGAGGAATTAGCAAAAAACTGAAAGCCCGCCCGACGAGATTGTTCTTGTTTCGTTTGGCGGGATATTTAGGCATGACAGTGCAACAGCTTGAGCAAAACATGACATCGAGAGAGCTGAGCGAGTGGCTTGCTGTTGACCTGTTTCATCAGCCTCTCTCAAACAGTTGGCTCGAAGCTGGCACGGTTGCAGCTGCTGCTGTTGCACCCTATGCAAAAAAAGGCAAGCAGCTCAGTGCCTATGATTTTGTGCCATTGCAAAGGCTGCCACAGACTCAGGCCGACATTGAAAACGAACTAAAAAAACTGAAAATGATTTCAAGGTAATAAGATGAGCTCATCAGTTGGTTTACATGCACGGCTGACAGCCAGCACTGAAAAATTTGAGTCAGGGATGAAGGATGTGAGCACTCGGCTTGAAAAGGTTGAGAAGGCAAGCAAAGACACCGCAAAAGGCATGAGTCTGCTGGCAAAAATTGAGATCGGCAAACTTTTGTTTTCAGGCTTGAGCAGGCTGGGCGGGATGTTCAAAAGTTTGGCGTCTGGTGCTAAGCAATTTTTTGACAATACCCGTGACATGATTGACCAACTTGGCAAGCTGTCAGCTCAGACAGGCATGGCAGTCGAGCCGCTGCAAGTTTTGCAACAGCTTGCAGAATACGCAGGGCTTGAGCTTGGCAGCTTTACCTCAGCAGCTCAAAAAATGTCAAGGTCACTCGGTGATGCACAGCGAGGGGGAGGGGCAGCAGGCAAAGCACTCAAAGAGATGGGGCTTGAGCTCGACACTATTTTGAGAATGTCACCAAGTCAGCAATTTATGACGATAGGCAACGCCATCGCATCAGTTGAAGACCCTACTCTCAAATCAGCATATGCTGCCTCAGTTTTTGGGCGCAACGGTATGCTCATGATTCCAATGTTCAAAGACATCAAGAAAAACGCCATGGAGGTGGGCAAAGAGATGGGCCTGTTGGGTCAAATTCTCACAAAAAACCAAGTGACAGCAGTTGAAACAATGAATGATGCGTTTGTCAAAGTAGGCGCAACAATTGCAAAAATCGGCGGGCAAGTTATTGGCAACTTAGCACCAATGATCACACAAATCACAAATGATCTTCTTGATTTTGTGAAGCTCTTTGAGTTTGGTGGCAGCACTGGGGGCAACGCTATTGCTGACGCATTGACTCGAGCATTTTTCAAAGGTGCTGAGGTGCTGGCGGCAGTATTCGATGCTTTGCGGGATGCGTTTGATGGTTTCATGGCAGGGCTCGTAAAATTTAACAAAGGTCTGTATGACATAGCGCGGATTTTTGGATATGAGTCATCATCATCTGAAATGGGCAAGGTGTGGGAAGCGAACATCGCAGAAATTGACTCACAACTTGCATCACTGCACAGAGGCATCAAAAACAACAACAGCAACATTGAAAACGGGCTTGATGCTTTTGGACTTAATGCCGCAGGACTAGCAGACAAAACCAAAAAAGTGGCTGAGCTGACGACACAGAGAAAACATGCTCTTGACATGATGAATGAGGCAGAGGGTAAACATCTCGAAGAAAAAAGAAAAGCCACGGGCCAGATGGGGAGCCTCACCAATATGGTCAAAGCGTATGCAGATGAACATGCGGCAGCCACAAAAAATGGAGGGCTCACTAGGTTCATGAAAAGCATTGACGGCATGAGCGTCGACATGTTTGATTTTTCTGACGCTATTGGCAACACAGGCGTCAAGGCTATTGAGCTTTTGACAAACCCCAGCAAAATGTTCTCGAGTGCTTTGGGCAAAGCAGAAAGAGGTTTCTATGATTTGCTCAAGCCTTTGGGTGTGACTCCTCAAAGTTTGCAGGCATGGGCTGAAAAACTGACTGCAACCATGACACCGGCTGAGATGCTTGGCAAAGCTGCCACATCAATGGTTGACGGCATCACGTACATGAGCGGCGCGTTTGGCACTGATTTGGTCAATGGCGTCAACGGTGCAGCTCAGGGTTTTCTCGACATCATGGCACCGCTTGGGTACACCACAGAAAAAATTCTCGAGATGGGCAAAGCTGCCGAAATGGAGGCAAATTTCAAAGAGGGCTTGATTGGCGGCAGCATGTCGGCGTGGGATCAGGTAGCCAAACAAATGGCTGACCAATATATCAACCAAGGTGCAAACCCTTTTGAGGTTTATCGAAAGATGATGGAAGAGCGAAACAAAAAGCTCTCGGAAGTCACAGCACATTTTGACAGCTTGCAAAAAGCAGCAGACAAAACCTCAAGCTCAATGGAAACACTACACCCATCACTGGCAACGATTGCAGAAGGTATGCCCAAAGCACTCGAAACGGCTGTTGGAAAATTCAACACAGCTACCGAGAGTATCGCTGACTTTTTTGGCATGGGTGAGGACTCACCACCAATGGAGCCGGAAAAAGATTATACAACCACCTTGACAAACTCTGAGACCTTACTTGGCACGATTGCAAGCGGCATCTCAGGGCTTTCTTTCCCTGTTGCGAGTATATTTTGATGAGCAGTGAAATAGTCAACAGGCGTTTTCGGTATGACGCTGATGGTGATGCCTTGGGCATTGTCGAAGTGCACCCGCGCACATTCAGCAAGTCACGTAAAGGAAACCCCACAGCTCAGCGCACTTTCATCGTCACGCCCGATGTGACAACAGTTGAGCCAATACCAACAATTGGCGAGGTGCACCCAGATCACAACAGCCTCACATGCGTCAAGCTCTCTGAGTCGTCTGGTTTTAATAATGACCCCGAGCAGGTGCAAGTCACAGCAACGTATGAGGTGCCAATCACATGACAAGCTACATGAGCGATCCTGACCCGCTTGAGCGGCCTCCGTTTTGGACGTTTACAACAAGCACAACTAGTGCCCCCGTGACTCAAGCCAGCTCAACCGTTGATGGCACTGACGAGGTGATCACAAACAGCGCAGGTGATCCAATCAAGGGGCTGACAGCGATGCAGCTCAATGCTCGCATGGTGCTCAATGGACGCTCTCAAAATTTCCCAACCGAGTGGCTGGGGCTTGTCAATAAAGTCAACGCTGACGAGTGGGCAGGAAAGCCAGCAGGCTCATGGCTGTGCTCTGGTTTCAATGCTCGTGAGTCGTCTGAAATGGTTGAGAATCAGGTGAAAAAATACTATGAGTACGGGCTTGAGTTTACATACCGTGAAACCCTTTGGAGGTTGAGGGTGGCTGATGTTGGCTCATATTACATTGACACGGGTGGCACTAAACGGCAGGCATACATCGAAGATGAAAACGGAAACCATGTATCAGTGACCAAACCTGTGCCGCTCAATACTGACGGATCAATCAAGACATCAGGAAACCCCAATATCTTGACCTTGTATCCATACTCGACAGGCGATTTTTCAACGCTGCCAACAGTACCAACAGATGAATCATAGGCAAAAAAAATGTCACAAACTTTCTCGACTGCACCGGCAGAGCTCAACCTGATCACTGTGACGGGTGATGAGTTTGCTTGTGCTTTGGATTTTTCGATTGATTTGACGAATTACTCATGGACGGCTTACGTGTTTGAGTCTACGCGAACTGTCAACAATGCTTTTCCTGCTGGCATAGATGTGCAAGGTGATACAGCACAAAGTTTCAACGTCAACGTCACTGACGCTGACGAGGGTGAGCTAACGATTTCACTCACAGAGATTCAAACTGCTGCGCTCTCAACTGTGACAACTTACCGCTGGCTCTTGCGAGGAGTGGCACCGGGGGCAGTGACTCGCACATATCTATCAGGCACTTTCACTGTCAGGGCACCATGAGCAACATCACAGTCAATGTCACTGACCCAAACACATCAGGCACGCTCAATATCTCGAGCGTGGTTGATGGTGCAACGGTCACAACATCAAGCACAACCTCAACTGCCAATCTCACAATCACTGCCGGTGGTGGTGGTGGTGGCTCGGGTGCTGATGTTGCTATTGCTGCGGGTGATGGCATTGCAATCAATGAGACAAACGGCACAGCAACCATCAGCTCAACCGTGACAGGTGGTGCAACGAATTTGACAGGGTTGTCAGATGTGACTTTTTCAAGTGCGTCATCTGGTCAGCTGTTGTCATATAACGGCTCAGCTTGGACAGCAGCAGACGCTGAGAGCATACCGGGCAATCTGTCTGACCTCACCAATGTTGACGCAAGCTCACCCTCGTCAGGGCAGGTGCTCGAGTACAACGGCAGTCAATGGGTTGCATCAGATAATGACCCAGGCGCACAAAATCTTTCAGGGTTGTCAGATGTCACACTGAGCTCACCGTCAACAGGTGAGGTGCTTGCATACAATGGCACTCAGTGGGTTGCAACGGCTGACAGTAGTCTCACTCTTGCCAGCTCAGACCCGTCTGACCTTGGCACAACAGCAGCGGGCAGCTCATCAGACGCTGCCAGAGCTGACCATGTGCACAACCTGCCAAGCCTTACGAGCTTGACTGATGTTGATGCAACCACACCGTCAACAGGTCAAGTGCTTGCATACAATGGCACTCAATGGGTTGCAACGGCTGACAGTGCTCTCACTCTTTCCAGCACTGACGCTGTTGACCTTGGCACAGCAGCAGCGGGCAGCTCATCAGACGCTGCCAGAGCTGACCATGTGCATGAGTCACCAAATTTGTCAGAGCTCGCTGATGTTGATGCAAGCTCACCGTCATCTGGTCAAGTGTTGTCATACAACGGCAGCCAATGGGTTGCAGCTGCTGACTCTGCACTTGGGCTGAGCTCGTCAGCTGGGGCAGATTTAGGCACAGCAGCAGCAGGCACGAGCGGTGACGCATCACGAGCTGACCATGTGCACAACCTGCCAAGCCTCACGAGCCTGACTGACGTTGATGCAAGCTCACCGTCATCTGGTCAAGTGTTGTCATACAACGGCAGCCAGTGGGTTGCAGCTGCTGACTCTGCACTCGGGCTGAGCTCTGCCTCAGCTGCTGACCTTGGCACAGCAGCAGCGGGCTCAAGTGGTGATGCTGCACGGGCTGACCATGTGCACAACACACCAAACCTCACACAGCTCGGAGATGTTGACGTGAGCTCACCGTCAACAGGTCAGGTGCTCTCATACAACGGCACTCAATGGGTTTCAAGCTCTGACAATGCTCTCACGCTGACATCGACAGCACCAAGTGACGACGGCACAGCGGCAGCTGGCACAAGCTCAGAGGCTGCCAGAGCTGACCATGTGCACAATTTGCCAAGCCTGACCCTGACAAGCCTCACAGATGTCAGCTCAAGCTCACCGTCATCTGGTCAGCTGCTCTCATACAACGGCACCGCATGGGCACCAATTGACTCACCTGCCGGGTTTAGTTTGTCGAGCTCTGCCGGTGCTGATTTGGGTACAGGTGCAGCGGGCAGCTCATCAGATGCTGCTCGTGCTGACCATGTGCATGACCTGCCAACATTTGACGAGATCACAAACGGCACAGCAACCACATCAGGCAGCTTGACACTCGACCCGTCAACAGGTGCCGTGATTGTGCAGGGTGGTCAGAGCACTGAGGGCAGCATCACACTCAACTGTCAACAAAATTCTCACGGTGTGACAATTCAAAGCCCACCGCACTCAGCAGGGGCGTCATACACTCTGACGCTGCCAAGCACAACAGGCACACAGGGGCAAGTATTGACCACCAGCGGGTCAGGTGGTGTGTTGAGCTGGTCAACAACAACGTCAAGCGGCCTGACGTTTGTTGAGGCACCCACATCATCAGACAGTGACGGCACTGTTGGTGATTTGAGTTTTGATGATAATTATTTTTATATTAAAACGGCAGCAGGATGGCGCAGAGCGTCTCTGATTGGCTGGGGTGTTTCTATTGTCATCACAACTCACCCAAGCAGCAGCACGGCAGCAGCTGGCAGCTCAGTCACTTTGACGGCTGCCGCTCAGACTACAAATGGCGGCCCGGTCGACTATCAGTGGCAGTCAAGTGTTAGTGGTTCTGATTTTGTCTCGATTACTGGTGCAGAGTCATCAACATACACAGTGAGTGTGAGCTCAGCAATTTCAGACCTCACCTACCGCTGCATGATAATCGCGTCAGGGGCTACAACTGCATACACAGAAACAGCCTCAATCACTCTCGAGGCATCATCTGCCAACCTATTGCTCATAGAGAGCGGCGACCATCTCCACACAGCATCGGGTCAGGGACTGCTGCACAGCGGCCCCGGTTCAAGCATCATCATCACATCACAACCAACAGACCAAACGCTCAGCGGCTCATCACTCACGATGTCTGTTGCAGCCTACACAACAGGCTCAGGAAATGTCACGTATCAATGGCAGGAAAGTCAAAATGGTGGCTCATATTTTTATAGTATTACCCAAGGCACTCAATCCAGCTACACAATACAATCACAAAACGTAGTTGACGGTTTTAAGTATAGGGTTGTGATTTCAGCACCGGGCTCGTCAGAGCTCGTGAGTGATGTCATTGAGACCTCAGTGCCATCAACCTCAATTGATTCGACAATATACAACGTCAGCCACCTTGGTGATGCAGGCAATGATGTTGACTGTTTAGTCATGAGCAATGACGGCAGCACGGTCGTCGCATATCGAACACTCAGCGACGATATCGTCATCTATCGTCAGAGCGGCAGTGATTTTGTGCAGGATGATGTCATTGACATAAATGAGAGCACGGTCACGGGCAGTGAGGTCAGCACAACAAAAAACGCAGTGCTG
>Ga0233432_10005381_pt1 | contig 11138 bp, 6 predicted proteins | sample SI_122_August201_6_FD_179870 | JGI IMG/M metagenome (GOLD analysis project Ga0233432, IMG submission 179870) | Seawater microbial communities from Saanich Inlet, British Columbia, Canada - SI_122_August2016_10_MG | ecosystem: Environmental > Aquatic > Marine > Inlet | place: Canada: British...
CATCACCATCTAAATCATCAACGGTAAAGCCCTCTACTCTTGATTCATATAAACTGTCATTTAAGGCTGTCATCATATTTGCATGGAACACATTATCGTAGGCATTATCTCCGGTGTTCTCATAAACATAGATACCGTTATCTGTCGTATTAGCTGAGGTTGATGTCGTGTCATTTAATCGACCAATGTGAAATATAACCTCATGGTTTCCATCTCCATCCATGTCACCAAATCCAAGATCCCTTGGTGTAGAACCGTAGTCAGTCGAATCAAGCTCAGGCGATGCCCAGACAAACGCTAAAGTGCCGTCTGTTGTTTCTTCAAAACAGAATACTCTGCCACCTTTGGTGTAGCTGGTTATCCATACTTCTTTTTTGCCATCACCATCAAGGTCAGCAACATTTGCTCCTCTCCCTGCACCATACGGATCAGCATTAAAAAGAGAATCAGTTCCAGATAATAAATCTGGCGATACTCCAAGTTGAGAGACACTCTGGGAAAAAAGTGTCACTGAGAAAATTAAAAAAGTAACTATTTGTTTCATCTTTACCTCTTTCTTTTTTTATTTATTAATAATTATCAAGGGTTAAACATAAAGATTTATTTTTTTAAAAAAAAGGTTCATTTAATATCTCAAAAAATAATTCCTTTTTTAATAGTAAAGATAACAGTTAAAATTAAAATGATGTTTAAAACAAAAAATTACAACTTAATGATTTTGATGTGCGCCTTTGTCGCATTCTTAGATGCATCTTCTGGTAAAATTTCGGGGAAAATCACTGACAAAAAATCAGGTGACTCCATGATAGGAGTTAATATTCTCGTTAAAGAAATTGGTTTAGGATCTGTTTCAGACATTGATGGTAGCTATACTATTTCAAACATACCGCCCGGAGAATATACTATTGAAGCAACCTACATTGGATATTCAAAAGTAATTTTAAAAGAAATTTTGATTAATCAAAATCGAACTTCGTATCAAGATATAAACCTATCCGAGGAAGCCTTAGAAGGTAAAGAAATCATTGTCACAGCGAATAGGCCTATGGTACACCGTGATTTAACAGCATCTCAAAAAATTACAACTGCAAAAGAAATTGCTGATTTGCCAGTAGAGTCTTTTGTTGGGGTTTTAGTGAATCAAGCTGGAGTCAATCAAGGTGCGGGTGGTGAAATTCACATTCGAGGTGGTAGAAATAATGAAGTTGGATACTATATTGATGGAGTATCCGTTTCAAATCCTTTTTTTACGAATTCATTAGCTGTAAACATTTCAAATAAAGCCCTCCAAGAAATGAGAGTCGTAAGCGGTGCGTTTAATGCAGAATTTGGAAATGCAATGAGCGGCATTGTCAACATCGAACTAAAAGAGGGTGATTCAAAAAAAACAAGTGGAAGTTTGTCGATGTATTCTGGTGATTACGTAACAACCAACGAAGAAATATTTAAAAACATTGAATATTTTAATCCGCTTTCTAACTTGATAGTAGATGCCGGGTTTAATGGTCCACTATCTTTGATTTCACCTCAAGGTAAGCTTACATACAATATAAGTATGCGTTTTAGCGATCAAGAAGGATATCTTTATGGCCTTCGGGAGCATAAGCCTGATGATATTTCAGACTTTAGATTTTCTGATTCATGGTATATAGAGATGGGAGGCGATAGTTCATACACCTCAATGAACCCATCTAAGAGAATTAACACTCTAGTTAAGTTGACCTATAAGTTTAATCCAAAATTCAAGATTTCAGTTCAAGACATACTAAACAAATCGAATTGGAAAAACTATGTCCATTCATATAAATTCAATCCAGATGGTACATATAACTATTTAAGTGAAAACAGAAATACATCAGTAAAACTTAATCGAGCTTTTAGCAACAGCTTTGTAACCATTAACCTTTTCCATAATTCAACTAATTATAATAGTTACGTTTATGAAGACCCATATGATTCAAGATATGTATCAACCAGCCTGATACGTGGCACTCCCCCCTCGCCTTCATTTGCTTATGGTGGCACCCAGATGGGTCATAATGAAAGAATATCGTTTTCAAATGGTGGGAAACTTGACTTCACGGTGATGAACTTAAAAAGACATGATATAAAATTAGGTTTAAGTGGAAGAATTGATCATCTAAAAGAAGATACTTTTACTATTTTGTATGATGAGTTTAATTATCCAACCCCAACAGTGCTCAATGCAAATGAATCGCCTTCTCATACATATTATACTAAGAAAGCAATCTTCTATTCTGGATACCTGCAAGACAAAATTGAGTATGAAAACATGGTAATAAACATTGGGATGAGATATGACCAATTTAATCCTGATGATCAATACATTTCAGATTTGATAAACCCTGAAGGCGGAAGTAAAAAAGCGAGTAACAAAAAAATGTATTCGCCAAGGTTTGGCGTTTCTTTTCCAATAACAGAAAAAGGAATAGTACACTTCTCATACGGGCATTTTTATCAAATGCCAACGCTAAGAAATCTTTATAAAACCAGTATCTTTGGAGCGAATCGAAGTCCTACGTTAGGATATGCTAACCTCAACCCTGAAAAAACTGTACAATATGAATTTGGGCTTCAGCAGCAACTATCACAGTTCATTGCAGTAGATATGTCAATTTATTACAAAGATGTTAGAGAGTTACTTGCGCTTCAGTCCATTAGCTATGATTCACCAAATTATGGCCCATCATCGTATAATGTGTATTTAAATAAAGATTATGCAGCTGTAAAAGGCCTAACCTTATCTTTAACGAAAAGATATGATCCTATAACGAGGACAACAGCATTTTTTGATTATGGATTTCAAATTTCTGAAGGCAATAGCGTTAATTCCGGGTCATTTTACTTTAATACTTTAACTGGGATACAAGAAGAAAAAAAAGTTGTACCTCTCAAATGGGATCAAAGACATATATTTAATACTACAGTAACATATAATCATTATAATAAATGGGGAGTAAGCCTCATTGGAAAGGTATCAAGCGGCTGGCCTTACACTCCTAATATTCCGTTCGCTAATTATATACCTGAGCCAAACAGTGATCGTAAACCCTGGCAAAAAACTATTAATACTAGAATTTTTAAAAGTATAAAACTGGGTAGTCATAGCTTAGTTGTTTTTGCAAAGATTTATAATCTTTTTGATTCTTTAAATGAGAAATACGTCTATGATGATACTGGTAGATCAGGCTATACTTTCATTAATAAAAGTTCTCAAGAGACAGAAACCTTAACAAAACATTATGGTGAAGCAGGTGTACATACTTGGGACGAATATCATGTCAGACCCGATTACTACAGCACACCCAGAGAATTACAAGTTGGCTTTAGTGTAGAATTAAATAATCTTTATTAAAAATATGAAAAAATTCTTACCACTTTTATTAATATTAATAACTTTTATCCTTGATACTGAAATCGCTTTTTCTCAAGGAGAAAAGAAATTAAATAAGTATAAAGCTGGTCCGCAAAAAAAGTGGTCAAATTGGGAACACAGCCGTTATTACAATTGGAGAGAAAAAGTGCTATCGAGGCAATTAAGTAATGTAAATAGCAATCAAATACTTAGAAGACAAAAAGCAATCTTGAATGGAAATAAAATAACTACTGAAATTTGGAATTATGGCTCTATTTCTAGTCCAGGAAATAGAGTGACAGATATTATTTGGGAAGGGTTAGGCTATGGTTATGAGTTTGGACCAATGATATCAGCAGAAATACCAATTTTATCAAAAAGCCATCAAGATGCATTCTCGAAAATATCAACATCAGGTGATACGACCTGGTATGTTAATGCCATCAGTGATGGTCTAGTGTCTCTAGGTGGCGAAGTTTCGCCAGATGGTCAAGAATTTTGGACATGGGAGCCATTAGCTTACAATGATAATAATGTTCCTTATGCAGATCCAAACAGCGATTTTCTTCCTACCTCTACAGATATAGATCGAAATGGTGATGGAAAACCTGATAGCTGGCCTGATGGATGGTACAATCAAAATACAAATGCTTATGAGTGGCCAGGAGCTTTAAAGCAAGGCTCATCAAATTCTGATATGGAATCATTTTTTGTAGTTGACGACAGAATGAATAAAGAGTTTGAATATTACCCTTTTTCTTCAGATTCAAGTAGACGAGGACTTGGATTAGAAATTGAAATGAGATACTATCAATGGTCAAACCCTCTATCTGAGGACATGATATTTTTAATTTATAAAGTAACTAACGTAAGTGAAAAAGATTTAGAAAATGTTACTTTTGGTATGTGGGGGGACCCTCATATTGGAGGGCCATATAATTGGCAAGATGATCTATCTTATTTTGATAAAGAAAATAATATTGTTTATGCTTGGGATGCAGATGGCGTTAGTGATGTTGCAGGAAGAGAACCTGGCTATTTTGGATATAAATTTCTTGAAAGTCCTGGCAATCCTTCAGATGGAATAGATAATGATCAAGATGGCATGGTTGATGAATCTAGATTCGATGGAATAGATAACGATAACGATTGGGACATAGAAAAAGATGATCTAGGAGTGGATGGTCTTCCAAACACTGGTGACAGAGGAGAAGGAGACGGCATTCCTACTGCTGGAGACCCATTTGATATTAGAGAACCTGGAGAACCTAACTTTGAAGGTACAGATCTTGATGAATCAGACATGGTTGGACTAACAGGTTTTTTCGCCCCACAATTTGGTGGAAACAATGCGCCTCAAAATGATCAACACGTATTTGAAAATTTTTTACAACCAGGCGTATTTGATTCCTCAGGAGTGGGACAACCAGGAGATAGAATATTTATTTACAGTAGCGGCCCGATATCACTTCCAGCAGGAGCTAGCAGAAAATTCTCGATTGCGCTTGTATTAGGCCAAAGCTTTGATGATTTGGCTCTGAATGCAAATATTTCAAACGATATTTATAAAAAGAATTATCAATTCGCAAAGCCACCTGAAAAACCAGTTGTAACCGCTGCGCCTGGTGATAGAAAAGTTACACTTTACTGGGATAATCTTGCGGAATTGTCTATTGACCCAATTTCAGGCGAACAAGATTTTGAAGGTTATGCTATTTATCGTAGTACTGATCCACAATTTCTGGATCAACAAACAATCACAGATGCATATGGAACTAATTTTTTATTTAAACCTCATACAATGATTAATGGTGCATCTGCAAAATTTGATCTTAATAATGAATATCAAGGCCTAAGCAATATTGAATATGAAAATAGAGGGGTATATTTTAACCTCGGTAATAATACAGGCCTGCGCCATTCTTTTGTTGATTCAAATAATGTCATAAATGGGCAGACATATTATTACGCTGTTACATCTTACGATAGAGGTTCATCAGAATTACAAATAGCACCTTCTGAATCCTCAAAACTTATTACAGTAAACCCTGAAAGAAACGAAACGTTTCTCGATGTTAATACTGTTAAAATAATTCCTAGAGCCCCTGCAGCAGGATATGTTTCTGGTTTTATAAATAATAAAATTGACCATAGGACTGGAAAAGCAACAGGCGATATAAAAATTGACATTATCAATGAAATGGCAATCGAAGATTTAGACACTTTTTTAGTAACTTTTAAAGAAAATCCGACTACATATTCAATTGAAGATAAAAAGCTAAGTACTGAATTATTTACAGCAAAATTAGATAAATTTATTTCACTTGATAATGTATGGATAAATGATTCGTCTTTCAGTTTAAAAAGTGTTGATAAATCAATTGTTTATCAAGCGGGTATTGATTACGAATTAGACAGTGAGTTTGGACGTTTAAAATCACTTTTAAATGGTCAACTTGTAGAAAACAATAAATATCATATTGAATACACGTTCTGGCCAGTGAAAAACTCTATTTTACTTAATTTTGAAGAGTCAAACCCCGTTTTTGATGGAATGAAAATATTTGTAATGGATAATGAATTAAAACTAGATATGGATGTTACAGGCTGGTCAGAGTCTAGTAAAGCAAACAGTATTTATAGTATAATCCCCTACAATGGCAATAATGATTATATGTACGCTGCTGATTATGAAATACGCTTTTCTTCTTCAATTGTTGACACTGGTTCATTGAATGGCATCCTAACCAATTTTATGATTTATGAAGTCACTAATGGAATGGAGCCGCTGGAACAAAGATTTGCTGTATTTGATTCTGATCAAGATCCGGGAATTTGGAATTTTGGAGAGAGAGTAATCTTACTTATCGGGGATGAAGGCTTAAATCCATCTTGGGAATTCAGACTTTACCCACCACAAAATGAGGAAAATATTGTACCAAGTGATGGAGATATTTTAAATATATCTACTAACAGACCATTTACTTCTGAAGATTCCTATCTTTTTTTTACGAATGCATCTAAAATCAACGACATTGATGTTAAAAATGACTTAAGTAACATAAATGTTGTACCAAATCCGTATGTTGTTACCAACGCTTTAGAACAACTTGATCTTCAAAATCCTCTAGATAGAGGACCGCGTAGAATTTATTTTAATCATTTGCCAAAAAAATGTATTATAAGTATTTATACTCTAGATGGTTCTCTAGTAAATACTATTCAGCATGACTCTTCAATTGATGATGGGATAGAATATTGGGATCTTACGACAAAGGATAATTTCACCGTAGCTTATGGTGTATATATTTATCACGTTGATGCTGGGAGCCATGGAGAAAAAGTTGGAAGATTTGCATTAATAAAATGAATATATTACAAAAAATATTTTTTATTTCTCTTTTTCTCTTAAATATTATATATGCTCAAATAAACAATGATGAAACCATGGAAAAAGCAGGAACTGCAGCTGCTCAATTTTTAAAAATACCTTATGATTCTAGAGGATCTGCAATGGGCAATACCGGGGTCTCATTACCTGGAGGAATAAGTTCTATTTTCTGGAACCCCGCTATTTTAGCCTCAATTGAAAAAAATGAAATTGGATTTTTCAATTCTAGTTGGTTTGCCGCAATTAATATTGATTATTTTGGATTAGGTATTGCCAGTAATCGATTTGGTGTTTTAGGACTAAGTATTCTTTCTTTAAGTACACCCGAAGATGATGTAACAACAATCTACCAGCCCGATGGTACAGGAGAAAAATGGAGTGCAACAGATTTATCAATTGCTTTAACTTATGGAAAAAAATTGTCATCAGACTTTTTAATTGGAGCTAATTTTAAATTTATTCAACAAAATATCTGGCATGCTTCAACACATACAATTGCTGGAGATATCGGTGTACTCTTTACAACACCGTTTAAAAAAGCTAGACTAGGTGCATCTTTATCAAACTACGGAGGTAAATTAAGACTCAGTGGTAGAGATCAAAAGTTAAGTGTCGACCCTGATCCTAATAATCAAGGGAATGTAGAATTTATCAATGCGAGTTATGAAACAAATAATTTTTCTCTCCCCTTACTCTTCCGTGTTGGAATATCAAATGAATTAATTCAAAACAAAAATGTTTCATGCACATATTCTATTGATGCTTTATATCCAAGTGATGGATTGGAATATTTGAATGCAGGGTTGGAAACAATTTTTCTAAACAAATATAAAATTAGAGCAGGTCTACCTTCTTTCACAAACAGTAATTCAATTGAAGGAATAACTTTTGGTCTAGGTCTACTGCAAAATATTTCAAACAGCTCAACAAAAATAAGTTTTGATTATGCCGCCAGTGACTTTGGGCCTCTTGGAACAGTCCAGAAAGTCTACTTAAGCCTAAACTTCTAAATGTCATTAAACCAATTAATGGTTATTGACCCTGCTGCTATTACCCCTTCTATTGAAGCATATAATCGTATTTCTAAAGTAGCTCCTTTACCAGTCACATACCACTTACCTGCACTTTACAATACAGATAGCTTATTTAGTGAATATAAAAACAATTTAGTAAATGGTATTATTATTCTTGGTAGTGCCACATCAGTCAATAATACAAATATATGGCAGAATAAAATTGTAGAAATTCTTTTGGATGCATCTAAAAACAATATTCCTATTTTAGGGCTTTGCTATGGTCATCAACTAATAGGTAAAGTTTTTGGTGGAAAAGTTGAACCTCTTTGGAATGGACAGATAAAACAAGGTAACAGACTCGTTCACTTAAAAGAAAGTTCAATGTGGGGTGAACTAAAGTCTGGTCAACTTCTGTACTCTCATCAAGACGGCGTAACAAAAGTACCGCATGGCTTTAATGTTATAGCATCTAGTGATATGGTGCCTATTGAAGCAATTGCAAGTGAGAATAAACCTATATGGGGCTTTCAGGCCCACCTAGAAGCCACTAATTCATTTGTAAAAGAGCATAAAATGGGGCCAAAAGGTATACAAGAGTCCTTTGATTTTGGCCATAGGCTTTTAGATAGCTTCCTATTTTCATTAAAATGATTAAACCAATTCATACTTTAAGTTTAATTTTTTTTTTAAATATCTACATTTCTTGCACCCCTCCAAGATCGCTCTATAGAATGGAGGGATCTACGGCCTTGATGAAAAAAATAAATAAACTGATTGTGGATTCAGGAGTTGATCTAAGTATGAGTATCCAAATCATTTCACTTCTCGATGATAAAACGCTCTATGATTATAATAGTCAAAAACTTTTGATGCCTGCAAGTACGAATAAATTGTACACATGTGCAGCATCATTGCATTATTTAGGCAAGGATCACCGTTTCAAAACACAAGTTTTGGCAAGAAACAATAATCTACTTTTGAGAGGTGGCGCTGATCCAGATTTAAAAATAGAGCAACTAGATTCGCTCTCAATTGAAGTCTCAAAAAAATATAAAAGCATCGACACCCTTTTCGTTGATGATTCTTTTTTAGATAGTTTAAACTATGGGGAAGGTTGGATGTGGGATGAAGGACCATGGTGGTACGCAGCTCCGATTAGCGCATTATCCATAAATGACAACTGCATTAATTTTTATATAGAACCTGGACCATTAGGCCAAAATGCAACAGTAAATTATTTTCCTAAAACATCTTATATAAATGTTTTAAATAAATCTTTGACCGTTAACGACACTCTCGATTTTAAAAAAATCAGAATTGATCGAGATTGGGTGAATTCAAAGAATGATTTTACTATACGTGGTGAAATCATGGATACGGCCAGAATTGACACATTCTATAGAAATATTAATAACCCAACTATTTTTGTTGGGACAATTTTCAAAGAGCTTCTAAAAAAGAACGGATCTACAGTTAAGCATCTATCAACAATTTCTAAAAATTCTGATGACTATTTTTATTTAATTGAACATCAGTCAGATTCATTACTTGTATCAGCAAAAAATCTTATGAATGAGAGCGATAATTTAACAGCAGAGCTTTTTATTAAATCAATAGGCGCTTTAGATACATTACCAGGTACATGGAAAACAGGCTTAGACAGTGTTAAATCTTTTTTAGCAAAAGAAGTGTTAATAGACACTTCTAATATTAGACTAGCTGATGGTTCAGGAGTCTCTCGTTATAACCTAACTAGTTCAGCTCAACTAATTGACTTGCTAAAATGGGTGTATAAAAGTGACTACAAGAATGATTTCATTCATACCTTACCTGGAGGAGGCTGGCCAAAAAGTACTTTAGAAAAAAGGCTGGAATCTGAAGCCGGGTTAGTTCGAGCGAAAACGGGAGGACTTTCAGGTGCACGAAATTTAGCTGGATACATCACCTCTGAAAAATATGGAGATGTCGCGTTTGCTATTTTAATGAATGGTTATATAGGTTCGTCCTCTAAATACACGCGACTGCAAAATCAAATCGTAAAGGCAGTTATATATGATTAAGCCTAAAGCTCTACATAAAAATTCAACGATAGGAATTATTAGTCCCTCCTTTTGGCTCGATGAAGAAATTTTACTTTCGACATCAAAATATTTTTCAGACCTTGGTTATAAAATCGTACTTGGAAAAAGTAATAAGTTGAAATGGGGACCTTTTGCGGGCACACCGCAAGAAAGAGCAGATGATATTCATCACATGTTTGAGGACTCTAAAATAGATGCTATTATGTGTGCGAGAGGTGGGTATGGTGCAAATAGAGTTCTCCCTCTTCTCGATTATAGAATCATAGCAGGGAACCCTAAAATTTTCGTTGGGTATAGCGATATAACAGCATTTTTAACCTCAATAACTCAAAAAACGGATTTAGTAACATTTCACGGCCCAATGTTAACAACCTATAAAGAGTCATGGATTGAGTATAATTATGGTTTGATGCAGCGGGTATTATATGGTGAAAAATTTATTAAACTATTTAGTCCAAATGATCTTGAGCCAAAAATATTAAAAGAAGGAAAAGCAGTCGGACCTTTATGGGGCGGAAATATGTGCCTACTAACGAACAGATTAGGTTCAGCTGAAGAATTAAATACAAATGGATGTGTATTATTTCTTGAGGATATTGATGAGTATTTATATTCTTTTGAAAGAATGCTGGTACAAATGCGTAATGCCAGAATGTTTGACAATATTAAAGGCTTAATTTTTGGCGAGCTAAAAGATATAAAAGATCAAGATATAAAATTCGGTAGAAATACGGACCAAATAATTTTAGATATTTGTGGCGATTTAAATATTCCAATTATATCTAACTTCCCTTGTGGTCATGGTAAATTTCAATCGACTCTTCCTATATCAGTAACTACTGAAGTAGATACTGCAAACAAAGAAGCAATGGTTACTATAATTGATAACGCAGTTGGGATATAGTTTTTATGCTTAATTACATCTGGTTCGGTCTTATTTTTATTTCCGTTGTTGTGGGTACAATAACCGGCAGAATAGATTTAGTAACAGAGGCTGCTATTTCCATGTCAAAAACCGCAGTAGAAATTGCTATCGGATTAATTGGAATCATGGCTCTATGGTTAGGCATAATGAAAATAGCTGAAGAATCAGGACTTATAAATATCATTGCGAAAATTATTAAGCCAATAACGATCAGACTATTCCCCGATGTTCCTGCAGACCACCCAGCAATTGGATCAATCGTTTTAAATATGGCAGCTAATATGCTAGGACTGGGCAATGCCGCCACACCGCTTGGCTTAAAAGCGATGAAAGAACTCCAAGAGCTGAA
>Ga0233432_10005383_pt1 | contig 11137 bp, 9 predicted proteins | sample SI_122_August201_6_FD_179870 | JGI IMG/M metagenome (GOLD analysis project Ga0233432, IMG submission 179870) | Seawater microbial communities from Saanich Inlet, British Columbia, Canada - SI_122_August2016_10_MG | ecosystem: Environmental > Aquatic > Marine > Inlet | place: Canada: British...
AAAAACAGAAACATCAGAGGTTCCTAAACATATTGATGGTGCAGGCGGGATTCTACCATTTAAACCCATGGCCCTTGCCATTTTACGAACCTTCTTAGGCCCTACTTGCTTCATTAAATAGGCTGTAATTGTATTTACAGAATTTGCTAATGCATCCTTTAAATTTAGCTCTCCACCATATTTTTCTCCAGAGTTTCTCGGTATCCAATCTTCTTCTAAATCCCAGGTTTCTTTTTCAAATATGACCTGAACATTTGAAACTTTCATACAAGGAGAATAATTATGTTGATCAATAGCTGTGGCATATACTAAAGGTTTAAAAGTTGATCCTACTTGCCTTTTTGCTTCTTTGACATGATCGTATTGGAAATAATGATGATTAACTCCTCCAACCCAAGCTTTGATATATCCTGTTTGCGGATCCATAGACATCAAACCTGTTTGCAATAAATATTTATAATGTAAAATAGAGTCCATTGGGCTAAGTAATGTATCTACGCCCCCATCCCAAGTAAAAACATTCATCTGAGTAGGCAAGTTGAACACCTCTTCTATCTCTATATCTGAGGCATTTCGATTTCTCAACTTCCTGTAACGCTCAGAACGCTTCTTAGCATTAATTAATAATGTATCAACTTGTCCTGGTCGCAAATCTTGATCAAAAGGTGCGGGTATAGAGTCGGAACCTTCACCTTCCCAATGTTGATAAAACTGTTCTTGTAAAACAGGCATATATGTTGCTACAGCTTGTTCTGCATATTGCTGCATACGAGAATCTATAGTAGTGTAAATCTTTAATCCATCAACATAGATATTGTACTGAGAACCATCTGGTTTTTTATTTTCTTTTAACCAGTCTTTCATATATTTCCGCAAAAACTCTCTAAAATAAGGAGCTAATCCATCATTGTGATTTGTTCTTTTAAAGTCCAACTCAATAGGCAAGCTAGATATTGAATCTTTTTCAGCTTCCTCTATAAAATCATTACGATACATTTGCCCTAAAACAACATTTCTCCTTTTAAGAGCATTTTCTGGGAAACGCTTAGGATTATAAAGGGATGGGTTTTTTGCCATACCAACTAATACAGCAGCTTGTTCTATCGTTAATTCCTCAGGAGTGGTGTTAAAATAAATCTTTGCTGCAGACTTTATTCCTACAGCCAAATAAAGAAAGTCAAACTTATTTAAGTACATCGTAAGTATCTCATCTTTGGTGAAATTTCTTTCCAATCTTACTGAAATAACCCACTCTTTAAACTTTTGCTTAATGCGCTCTATAATATTTGAGGATACATTCGTAAAGAGCATTTTAGACAACTGTTGGGTAATCGTAGAGCCACCACCCGAACTTCTTCCAGTAAGCGCCCCAGTTATGGCTCGAGCCAAGGATTTTGCATCAACACCTGAATGTGTTCTAAATCGCTCATCTTCTGTAGAAATAAGTGCATTTACTAGATTTGGAGAAAGTTGATCATAGCTGACAGGCATTCGATTTTCATAAAAGAACTTTCCTAAAAGAACGCCATCAGATGCATAAATTTCGGTTGCCAAATTTTGCTTTGGGTTCTCTAATTCCTCAAAAGAAGGGAGTGGCCCAAACCATCCCATGGAAGCAAACCATACACCACAAGAAATTACAAGAATTGGACTCAATATCCCAATCCAAAACAAACGAATAGTCCAAGAAATAAATTTTCTTTTCACACTTATTTTAATTTGATCTTTCAATTCGTAATCCAATATCTTCAATACCTATGAGAACATCATCTCTCATACCATGGACTATCTTGTATTTATAAAGTCCCGACTGCATGATTTCGTTTTCTTTAAATTTAAGTAAATTGTATTTAATCTCGCCTACTCCCGAGCCTATCCATTTACCATCGTGTGCAGCAAGAATATATTGAAGGGTATCTATTCGATGTAAGCCACTTGGATGCTCAACATCTACAAAAAAGAAAATATTAGCATATAAATAATCATTATTATTTCTCAAACCGATTAAAGTATTATATAAAACATCTTTCTGAGAATCAATTTCAAATTCAAAACCAATCGTATCGGTTGCTTGCCAGCCTTGAGAATCTATTTCTAAATACAAATCAAAAACTTTACTTCGATCACAAGAAACAAAAAATAAAAGAGCACTAAATATGCAAATATTTCCAAGCTTAGTTCTTGTCATGACTTTTTGATTTCTTTCTTAAATTGTTATCTGGCTTTCCGTTTGCTTCTATAGGTGTTTTATTTTTTGATTTCGAAAATCGTTTTTTATGCGTGTGTTTTTTCTTGGATTTTTTTCGCCCTCCTTTCTTATCAAAACGTGTAATACTATCCTGTCCTACAACATTCTCATAATCATGCTTTGGCTCCTCCACAAATGTATTAATATACATTTCTAATGACTCCGGATGATTTCCCTTTTTATTTTCGAAAACAATTTCTTGAACCTTGTCTAAATGGAGTTCAATAAAATTAGAAGGCTCACTTGAATAAGAATACCATACTTTACGCCTAAAAATGTCCATCTTTTGCATAAAAGCATCGCCTTTTTTTGTTTTAAGTTTTACATTGGACTTCGGAAAATCTTTAATGGCCTCAACATACATATCCAACTCGTAATTCAAACAACATTTTAACTTACCACATTGCCCCGCAAGCTTTTGAGGGTTTAAAGATAATTGTTGATAGCGTGCCGCACTGGTACTAACAGATCTAAAATCATTTAACCAACTACTACAACAAAGCTCACGACCACAAGACCCAATACCTCCCATTCTTTGAGCTTCCTCCCTCACACCAATTTGACGCATTTCAATGCGCACCTTAAATTCATCTGCCATTTGTTTTATAAGCTCTCTAAAATCAACTCGGCCATTAGAAGTATAATAAAAAATGGCTTTGGTGTTATCACCTTGGAATTCAACATCACCAATCTTCATGTCTAAATTTAGATTAAATGCCAACTCGCGAGCCCTATACATGGTCTTCTTTTCCCTGTTTTTTGCAGTTTCCCATTTTTCAAGATCTGATGCAGAGGCATGGCGATATAATGTTTTTATTTCTTCACTATCGATCTTGACTTTCTTCTTACGCATCTGCAAACGCACGAGTTCTCCTTTTAGAGAAACAACACCTATATCATGTCCTGAAGTACCTTCTACAGCAACACTGTCTCCCATATGAATATTTAAATTATTCTTGTTTTTGAAAAATGCTTTTCGGCCATTTTTAAAACGCACTTCCAAGATATCAAAAGGACTTTTACCAGCAGGTAAACTCATGTTTGACAGCCAATTAAAAACAGGCATTTTACCACAATTACCTGTACTACAGGCTCCTTTACTTTTACAACCTGGGGCATTACCCACAGATGTTGAACAATTCGTACACGCCATTATATATATTTTTTTCAGGCACTAACCTGATTTAACTTTTTATGGAGCAAACGAGCAATTTTAAAAGAAGTATCTAAGAACAATATCTTAGGATTTGCATTTCTTTCTATATGCAATTGCGCCATATTAAGCTCCGATATAATTTCCATACAATTTTCCGCATGAATAAAAGGAGCAAATTTCTCCATGGTGAAGTTATGTCCGCTAACATTCATTTTCATCATCTTCTCAACACCATAGTTTTTCAGTAATGCATCACGCATTACATTTGATGCAAACAGGAGAAAACTCTTTTGATTCTCTCTACCTGCCTTAGCCATCGTTTCCGACCACTGCACCAACTTATCAATGTCTTTAACTTGTAAAGCGCTAAAACACAAGCGCATCCATTGTACAAAACTCAAAGCGTTTTGCTCTGAATCTTCCACATGTTCTGCCAATTGAAGAGCTTCATTAATATTGCCATCTACAAGGTTAGAAATCATTTTGGCTTTTCCTTGCTCAACACCTCGATTCGTTAAATAATTTAACACCTCTTCATCAGAATGTCTAGGCACTTTTAACAATTGTGTGCGAGACAAAACAGTAGCCAACATATTCTCTGTACTCTCTGCAACCAATAAAAACAATGTTTTTTGAGGTGGCTCTTCTATAATTTTCAACAACTTATTTGCTGCCTGAATATTCATCTTTTCTGGCATCCAAATTAACATTATCCTGGTCTCACTTTCATAAGGTTTTAAACTCAAATCTTTTAAAACATTAGTGCTTTCTTCAACAGAAATTAAACCTTGTTTGTTTTCAACACCTATATGTTTTAACCAGTCGAATAGAGAAAAATAAGGATTCTCATCCAATAAAGACCTCCATTCACTTAAAAAATTCTTACTTACAGGCTTGGTTTTTACATTAGAGGTTGTAGCAACTGGAAAAACAAAATGTAAATCAGGATGAACAAACTTCAAATGCTTCACACAGGATGGGCACGTTCCACAAGCATCGTCTTGTTGTTTGTTTGCACAGGCTACATACTGAGCAAAAGCAAGTGCTAACGTTAAATTTGCCGAACCTTTAGGCCCCAAAAATAATTGCGCATGAGGAACAGCACCCTCTCGTATAGACTGCATCAACAACTTTTTGAGTTTTTCTTGCCCTAAAACCTCTTTAAAATACATAGTTCAAAGATACAATTTGAAATTTATTCTATGAACTTACTTATTACAGAAAAATTACCTTTTAAAGACTGCTCATTAAAACTTAATATAGTGATATAAATCAACTACATTTAACGTCTCAAATTTTTATTTGAAAACAACTTTAAAAATCAAAAATGATAGAGAAATCGACATCAGATGCGATTGCTTATAGGCGATCCGTTAGACTTTATAAAACTGAAGAAATTGATTCCGAAAAAGTTAAACAGTGTTTGCGAAACGCATCAATAGCTCCTACAAGTAGTAACTTGCAATTGTGGGAATTTCATCACATCACATCAAAAGATAAAATGGCCGAAATTTCCAAGGCATGTTTTAATCAAAGTGCTGCAAAATCTTCACAGCAAATGGTCGCTTTTGTTTCTAGAAAAGATTTATGGAAAAATCGAGCCGAAGCCAATCTGAAGTTTTTAAACAATCAATTTGATAAACCAAATTTAAGCTCACAACTTTTAAGACGAAAAAAACAAGTAAATAATTATTACAAAAAAATCATCCCAAGCATTTATACTGACCTGTTTGGAATTCTTGGATTAATCAAGTTTGTTGTTTTTCATATTATTGGCTTGTTCAGACCAATATACAGACAATCAAGGCTTAGCGACATGCGAATAGTTGCACATAAAAGTACTGCCTTAGCCGCGCAAAACTTTATGATTAGTATGGCAGCAATAGGCTACGACACCTGCCCAATGGAGGGGTTTGATTCCAAAAGAGTAAAAAACATTTTAAACCTACCGAGTGATGCAGAAATAACAATGATTATAAGTTGTGGGATTCGTGATGAAAAAGGTGTCTATGGCGCTCAGTTTAGGGTTCCTTTTGAAAACGTTTACTTTGAATTATAAACACTTTCCTAATTATACATTTAAAAATAAACACCTCTATTCTATTCAAAGAAAAGTCTTTATTCAAAAAGATGTTTTCAGGAGCAAATAGAAGACTTACTTTTGTGGTATGAAAACAATTGACAAGATTAACTTTCAAGGGAAAAAAGCCTTAATACGAGTCGATTTTAACGTTCCTCTAAACGAGGATTTAAAAATTACTGACGACACGCGTATTTGCGCTGCACTTCCAACCATTAATAAAATACTTAGCGAGGATGGCTCTGTAATTTTAATGTCACACTTAGGTAGACCTAAAAATGGACATGAAGATAAATTTTCTTTAAAACACATTGTAAATCATCTTTCTGAAAAACTTAACATCAAGGTGAAGTTTGCACATAACTGCATCGGTGATGAGGTTACTAAAATAGCATATCAACTAAAGGATGGTGAGGTACTCTTACTTGAAAATTTACGTTTTCACTCAGAAGAAAAGGCTGGCGACAAATCCTTTGCTGAAAAACTCTCAAAGCTAGCTGATATATACGTAAACGATGCTTTTGGAACTGCACACCGAGCACATGCCTCTACTGCTGTTATTGCTGATTTTTTTCATGACAACAAATGTTTCGGTTACGTCATGGCTAACGAAATAACAAATCTAGAAAAAGTAGTAAACGAAGGCGAAAGACCAATTACTGCTATTATGGGTGGGGCTAAAGTTTCTTCAAAAATCACCATCATCAATAAGTTGATGAATAAGGTTGATAAAATTATTATTGGAGGCGGAATGTCTTACACATTTGCAAAAGCATTAGGAGGAAATGTAGGTAATTCACTTGTTGAAGATGATAAAATGGAATTAGCGCTTTCTTTAATATCTCAAGCAAAAGAAAAAGGAGTAGAATTACTTATTCCCATCGACTCTTTAAATGCAGATGCCTTCTCAAACGATGCAAATACGAATGTTAGCGATATTGACAAAGTTGAAGACGGTTGGATGGGACTCGATATTAGTGAGAAAACGAAAACCATTTATCGACAAGCAATATTAAGTTCAAAAACCATTCTGTGGAATGGCCCAATGGGTGTTTTTGAAATGGATAAATTTTCAAGTGGTACTAAATTCGTTGCAAATGCCATTACAGATGCAACATCGCGAGGAAGTTTTTCTTTAGTAGGTGGGGGTGATTCAGTTGCTGCAGTTAAAAAATTTAACATGCAAGATAAAGTAAGCTATGTTTCTACTGGGGGCGGTGCCATGCTAGAATATCTTGAAGGAAAAGAACTTCCAGGAATTAAAGCCATTAACGGTTAAAACAACTCATCCTCATTCAGATTCTCTAGACTCTCTTTTTGTTTTTCAAATTCTTCTAAAACATTTGGATAAAATTCTTCTACTTGAATTAGTATGGGGTTATACATAAGAGATGAACTTAAAATCTCATCATTTACCATTCTAAATTGCTTATTAAATCTGTCGAAAAACGAAATAAATACAGCTAAAATTAAAAGTACTTTAATACCCCCAAAAATGGCTCCCATCATTCGGTTAATGAAACCAAGTGCAACCAACTTAATCAACATCGTTAGAATTTTTCCTGTAAGCGAAATAAGCATTACAATAATTATAAAGGTAAGTCCATAAGATGCAAGTTGTAGGTATACGGCTTTGATTTCAACATAATCACTTAAAAACTCAAAAGTAAATGATGAAAAGTGCAACGCCCCATAAATTCCAAGTGTCAAAGCAAGTAATGAAGCGAGCTCGATAATCAAACCTTTCGTAAATCCTCGATAAAAGCCATAAAGCAATGGAATGAATAAAATATAATCTAATGAGTTCATGCGATAAATTTACAAGTAGAAAAGATAATTACAAAGAACATTGTACTTTTGTGTAATTAATTTTACAAAATGATAGATCCGAAATTAAAAGAAAAATGGGAAAATTTAGTATCTTTTATCTCAAAAGAATTTGGTGATGGAGAGACTTTAGACCTTCAAGCGATTTTATTTCTCATTGGAATTCAAGAACTAGGTCAGGGTTACAGATCGTTTTCTAAAGAAGAAAAAACAGACTTACTTCACATAGCAATTTGCCGTTTATTAAGTAATTACGGATATTACGAATTGGAGGGTCGAGACAAGGACGGTTGGCCACATTACCTAACTAACGAAAAACTTCCTCCACTAAAACCTGGTGAACAAACTATTTTAATGAAAGAAGCTGCAATAATGTATTTCGAAGAAAGTGGTGTTAATATTTAATACACCACTACAGTAATTGGTACAATCTTATCCTCTTCTAAAACAACTAATGCCTCGCCATGATAATCATTACCACCTTCAACTATGGAGTCAGCTTGAACTTTTAAAATGGCAACATTGTCATATGAAAAAGACACTTTACCCATATCGTTTGTTACGTCTTCTCTGAATGGTTCGTAATCAGCATCAACATTTACAGTGGTTGTAACAGTAAATCCAGGTTTTGGTTCACCTGCGGCATTAACAACTGTTATCTCAGCTTCATAAAAGTGTTCCACTTCACATGAATTCATGAAAGTAAGAAGTGTAAAGCTCGTTAAAAGTAAGCCTAATATAGAAAATGGTGTGCGTTTCATATGTCCTTAATATTTAGTAATATTGTGCATTCCTAGAGGCCAAATATACAAATTTTCAATTAGGAATTAAATCCGATTAGACAAAGCAAGAAGTATGCTAAAGCAGATTGAAGAACACATCTTAGAGGTTGAAAAGTTCGAAGCAGATTCGATAGAAAGTGCTGAGCATTTTAGAATTAAGTACTTGGGGAAAAAGGGTGTTTTAAACGACTTATTTCTTGAATTTAAAAACGTCCCGAACGAAGAAAAAAAAGCATTTGGACAGGCTCTAAATAAATTAAAAATAAAAGCGCAAGAAAAAGTTGACGCTTTACTAAAACATTTTGGAGACAAAGAGGACCAAGGCAATCGCAAAATAGATTTAACTATGAGCGCGGAGCCCTTACGTTTAGGAACTCGACACCCTTTGTCTATTGTCAAAAACGATATTATTGAAATTTTTTCTCGTTTAGGGTTTACCATTTCCGAGGGACCTGAAATCGAAGATGATTGGCACAACTTCAGTGCACTTAATCTACCTGAAGAACATCCTGCACGAGACATGCAAGACACCTTCTTCATCCAAAGAAACCCTGACACGCTCTTAAGAACTCATACTTCATCTGTTCAGGTTCGTTTCATGGAAAATAATCAAGCACCTATTCGTACAATCTCTCCTGGTAGAGTTTTTCGGAATGAAGCAATTTCTGCAAGAGCTCACTGTATCTTTCACCAAATCGAAGGCCTTTACATCGATGAAAACGTTTCTTTTGCAGATCTCAAACAAACACTCCTTCACTTTGCCCAAGAGTTTTTTGGAAAAGAAACAAAAATCAGGCTTAGACCCTCATACTTCCCTTTTACAGAACCTAGTGCAGAAGTAGATGTTTCATGTAACATCTGTAAAGGAAAAGGCTGTAACATCTGTAAATACAGTGGCTGGGTAGAAATTTTAGGTTGTGGAATGGTAGATCCAAACGTACTTGACAATTGTGGTCTTGACTCTAAAAAATACAGCGGATTTGCATTTGGAATGGGAATAGAACGCATTACCATGCTTAAATATCAAGTTAAAGACCTGCGTCTCTTCTTTGAAAATGATATTCGGTTCCTAGAACAGTTTAAGCATGCATAAAGGTTAAGTCTTAATCGGTTAAACCAATTCAAAATCAAGTTGCTTTTTTACCAAATCCACATTTCGAACGCGAACAAGTAATGGGTCTCCTAACTGAAATTTTTTGCCTGTTTTTCTTCCTACAAGGCAAAAACTTTCCTTGTTCAACACATAGTGATCATCTTTTATATCTCGCATAGACACCAAGCCTTCGCAAAGACTGTCTTCAAGTTCAACAAATATTCCAAATTCAGCAACACCAGATACCAGCGCATTAAATTCTTGCCCTTCTTTACCCACCAAATATTTTACCTGCATGTACTTAATAGAACTTCTTTCTGCATCAGTAGACAACTTTTCCATTTCAGAAGAATGCTTACACTGCACCTCAATAGCTTCTTTGTTTTTCACCTTTTCGCCATCTAAATAATGCTGTAACAAACGATGAACCATCACGTCAGGCCATCGTCTTATAGGAGAAGTAAAATGTGTATAATAATGAAACCCTAAACCATAATGTCCTATGTTTTCTGTAGTGTATTTTGCTTTACTCATTGTTCTAATAGCAAGAAGCTCAACCATATTTTCTTCACGCTTTCCTGCTACATCTGCCAAAACACGATTCATAGAATTGGCAATGTCCTTAGGCGATTTCATTATCATTTGATGGCCAAACTGCTTAACAAATGCAGAAAAAGCACCAATTTTTTCTGGGTCTGGAACATCATGCACTCGATATACAAACGGTTTTTTACTTGGTGTTCCATCAATATTTTTACCAATAAATGCCGCAACTTTCCGATTTGCCAACAACATAAACTCTTCAATAAGTTTATTAGCATCCTTAGCTTGTTTAAAGTATACACCACTAGGATTATTGGCTTGGTCTAGACGAAATTTTACCTCGACGCGATCAAATGTGATGGCACCTTCCTTAATACGTTTAGTGCGCATTTTTTTTGCGAGTTGATCCATCAATAAAATTTCATCAACAAATTTACCCTTCTTTTTCTCAATAACATCTTGAGCATCCTCATAGGTAAAGCGGTGGTCTGAGTAAATCACAGTTCTACCAAACCATTCCTCTAAAATTTCTGCTTTACGGTTCATTTTAAATACGGCGGAAAAACACAATTTTTCTTCGTGTGGCCGTAACGAACAAACCTTATTGGATAATTTTTCTGGGAGCATCGGCACTACCCTGTCGACCAAATAAACAGAGGTCGCTCTTTCATAGGCTTCATCGTTTAATACCGTACCTTCTTTAACGTAATGCGAAACATCTGCAATATGAATCCCAATTTCCCATTCATCTTCCGAAATTTGCTCGATAGAAAGTGCATCGTCAAAATCTTTAGCGTCATGAGGGTCTATGGTAAAGGTAAGCACCTTTCGCATGTCCCGTCGATTCTTTATTTCCTCCTCTGAAATCTCCTCTGAAATAGTGGAAACATATGCCTCTACTGATTTTGGAAAATCATATGGCAAACCGTATTCGGCAAGTATGGCGTGAATTTCTGCATGATGCTCACCTGCTCTTCCAATAATTTTAGAAACTTCTGCAAAAGGGCTTTTAGCTCTTTTTGGCCAATCTAAAATCCTAACTAAAACTTTGTCGCCATTCTTTGCACCATTTAGCTTGTCTTTAGGAATGTAAAAGTCTGTTCCCACTCTAGAATTGTCAGGCGTAACAAAACAATTTCTACCATCTATTCTTAGGTTCCCTACAAAGTCTTTCCGTACTCTTTCAATGACTGATACTACAACCCCTTCAGGGTTTTTCCCATTATGCTGACCCGTAAGGGATATACGAACTATATCTCCGCCTAAAGTTTGCCCTGCATTTCGAGCTGAAATAAAAACATCGGTATCCAACCCTTCACAAATAACATAACCGGCACCAGAAACAAGCTTCTCTATTCTTCCTTCATAAAACGTCTGACTTTGTTTGATCCCATACTTGCCATGACCA
>Ga0233432_10005384_pt1 | contig 11136 bp, 3 predicted proteins | sample SI_122_August201_6_FD_179870 | JGI IMG/M metagenome (GOLD analysis project Ga0233432, IMG submission 179870) | Seawater microbial communities from Saanich Inlet, British Columbia, Canada - SI_122_August2016_10_MG | ecosystem: Environmental > Aquatic > Marine > Inlet | place: Canada: British...
CGCCACACACCTCGCCTACACCTTCCCGTCGTACTTGTGCGCCCTCTTGTGCTCCTCGATGAGCGCCGCGAGCGCGACGCGCCGCGCGCCTCCCGCCTGGCTCCCGAACGCGGCGTGGATCTGCCCGAGCTCGCGGTCGCCGCACGCGTCGATGAGCGCAAACATTCCCGGTTTTAAAGACGCCGCCGCGAACGGGCCAACCCCGGCGTCGCCGCCGCAAACGCACGTCACCGCGTCGGCGAGCAGGTGCGCGCAGTACCGGTTCAGACCGGACGAACAAGCCTCCTCGTAGACGCACGCTAAAGCGGCGCCGCCGCGGCGGCACGCCGAATCGATGACAATAAAATCATCATCCGTCGCGTTTGTTAGTCTGCGTTTTTTTTCGTTTTGTTTCTCGTCGTCGCCTTTTCGCCTCAGCGCGACGCTCGCCTCGTGCCAGGCTCTTAACGCGTCGAGCAGCGCCGCGCACGACGCCACTATCAGCGCGGCGGAGCGCTTCATCTCCTCCTTGCGCGTTCGCAGGACTTGCGTGAGCAGGTCGCACGCGGGCACGAACACCGAGACGCAGGCCGCGTAGCACGTGGCCCCGTCGAGCGAGCCCGTCGGCGCGAGCGTCGCCGCCAGCGACGACGGCGCCGCCGCCATCCGCGACGCGCACCGCGCGCTCAGCGCGACGCCGCGCTTGGCGGCGAGCGCGACCGCGAACCGAACGCTCGCGCCCGCCGTCGCCAGAGCGCTCATCGTGAAACGCCTCTTTTCTTCTTCTTCTTCGCGGCACGCCGCGTCGACGTCGCGCGAAAACGCAAACGCGAGGTGGTGGTCGTTCACGTGCCTCGCCGGCGCGAGGCACGCGTCGAACGCCGTCTCGGCGTGCGCCGCGCACGCGGCTTTGGCGGCGCCGCCGTTCAGACGGAGGAAAAAACGCAACAGCCAAAGCGGCGCGGCGACGCGCGCGGCGACGTCGCGCGCCGAAACCGTTTCCTTGATTGCGTTCGGATCACCGGAACCGTGAGAAAGACGGCGGCACGCCGCGTCGACGTCGCGCAGACGCTCGACGGCCGCGCGGTACCCCGCACCGAGCGGACGTTTGCCCGCGCCGCGCGTCAAAGACTCCAGCGCAGACTCGAGCGCGCGCGCCAAGCGAGGGGACGGCGCCGGAAGCTCCGGCGCCGTGAAAAAAAAGCCGTTCTTCGCGGTTTCCGTCTCCTTCGCCGTCTTCGCCGACGAGACCTCCGCGCGCCTCGCCGCGGCGTCGTACGCCGCGACGACCGTCGCCAGGAGCGCGGCGTGCGCGTTCGCGTCGAGCGCGGGCCCCGTCGCGTCCATGAGCCCGACGCACGCGGCGGTGGCGGTCGCGGCGGCCACCGCCGCCGACTCCGCGCTTCGCGCGCTTTTGGCGTCGGACAAAAAAAAGGATGACGAAAAAAGCGCGAGCGTCTCCGCCGAAGTCGTCACGCACACGCGCGTCGCGTCGGCGTCGGGCGGGTCATCGCGTAACGCGCGCTCGTCCGCGTGCCTCGCGCAGAGCTCGGCGAGGCGCGCGGACGCGCCCGCCGCGGAGAGCGCGCTCGCCGCCGCCGAAACGAAGGCTTCGTCCGGAATCGACGGAATCGACTCGGAATCGCCCGAAAGTAAACCGTCGCAAAGGCGGCTTTCGTTCGCGGCGGCGAACGCGCGCGAAAAGCCGCCGGCGTCGCGCAGCGACGCGACGGCGGCGTCGACGGCTTCGCGGAGCGCGCGCGTTTCCCTCCGCGCGCGGATCGCCGCGGCGCCGACGCGAGCGTCTCGAGCCCTCTCTCGGCGCGCCTCCTCGGAAGCCGCAGGGACGCATGCCAGCGCGGCGACAAGCGTCGCCTCCGCGAGCGCGGCGGCGCGCGCGGCGCCGAGCGTCAGGCGCGCCGCGGGAGGATCCAGATTTTTAACGCATACGCTCAGCTCCGCGTCGGAGCCGCGCGAACCTTTTTTTCGTTTCGCGCGCGCCGCGCGCGGGACCATCCCGACGGCCGACTCGGGCTCGGCGGCGTTGACCTCTCCGCGACGCGCCTTCTCGCCTTCTGCCTCCGCGGCGAGGACGCGCACCGCCGGCGCCAGCGCCGCGGCGACGTCGCGCGTCGCGGAGAGGTCGTCTCCGCGGGAGAGCGCGGCGCGCGCCATCGACGCCGCCGCCGCCGTGCTCCGCGCGACGACGCGCGCGGCTATTTTTCTCGTCTCGGTGGATTCCGCGGCGGATACGGCGTCGGCGACGAGCGGCGGAAGAAACGCGACGAGTTCCCTCGCGGCGGCGGCGTCCGCGTCCGCGAGGGCGGACGCGAACGCGCGAGCCGCGCACGAAGCGGACGTCGAGGCGTGTCCCGCGACCAGCCGCGCCGCGCAATCCGAAGCCGCCGCGACGAAGAGCAGCGCGGCGGGATCCGCCGCGCGCGCCGCGAGCGCGGCGGGAACCGACGCCAAACGCGCCAGCGAAGCCTCGAGCGACGCGAGCGACGCGTCGTTCGTTCGTGTCTTCGTCTTCGTCTTCGTCTTCGTCTTCGCGTCGTCGTCGTCGTTCGCGGAATCGGAAGTCACCCGCGCGAGACTTTTTTCTTGATTCGCCTCGGCGCTCGCCTGGAGCCAAAACGCGCGAAGAACGCGCGAAGAATCGGACGCGTCCGGAAGAGAAGAATCGCACGCCGGAAGAGACGAATCGAGACGCGACGCCGCCGCGTCGACGGCGCGCGCGCACAAGGCGGCGAGCGCGCCGCCGCGCGTCGCCGCCGCGTCGCGCGCGGCGGCGAGCGCGCCGCGCGCGGCGGCGGCGACGCGAGCCGCGAGCACCTCAGGCGCATCGTCGTCGTCGTCGTCATCGGCTTCGTCTGCTTTTATACTCCGCGCTCGCGTCCACGCCGCGAGCCGCGCGGGTTCTGCCCACGGCGTCCACACGTCCTCCGCGGATCGAAGCGCGGCCACCGCGGACGCCGTCGCCAACGCGTCCGGGCTCGTCAAAACCTCCGCCAGCGCTTTGGCTTCCTCGGCGGCGCCGGCGTCGCCTCGGCCCGCCGGAGGCGGCAGCGCGGACCGAGCGAGCTGCGCGATCCTGTGCACGCACGCGCCGGCGACCCCCGCGCCGATCTCGCGCGCGCCCACGTCGCCGCCCAGTCGCAGCGCGGTCGCCGCGACGCGCGCCAGAGAGGGCGCGAGCGGGTCAAGGGGCACCTCGGCGCCGGCGGCGAGGTACGGCGCCGCCCACCGGCCGTGCAGCTCTTCGCCGTCGTGGCACACCTCCAGCATCGCCGCGACGGGGACGTACGCCACGAGAGCCGCGCCGACACGCGCCGCGCCGATCGCGTCGCGCGAAGAGGTCAAACGCTTTTCATCTCTCTCGTCGTCGCGCGCGTCGCGGTCGCGTTTCCGTTTCTTCTCCTTCTTCGATTCGTCATTCCGTTCCCGAGCCGGGACGTCACTCCACGCGCCCGCGACGCCCGCCAGGTCGCGCGCGAAGCCCTCCAGGGCGGCGCGAGCGCCATCCGCGAGAGGTTCGCCCGGGGCGACGGGCAGGGAAGACACGATCGTCGCGACGAACGCGCACGTCGCCGCGACGCGCTCGGCGGCGGCGGCGGCGGGCGACGACGCCGCCGCCGCCGACGACGCGTTCTTCGCTTTCTTCGAGCCCGAGGCTTCGGTCGCGGGTGTAGGCTCGACGAACGCCGCCGAGACGGCGTCCCTCGCCGCCGCGACCACGGCGGCGATCTGTCCGGGAGGCACGCGCGCGCCCGCCGCTGCGCCGGCGGCGAGCACTGCCGGCGCGGCGAAGACGCGCGCGCGTTCGATTCCAGACGCGGACGCGTACGCGCATTTTGACGCGGAGAGCGAAGCCGCCGCCGCGCCGACGGCGGCGAGGCACTCGGGGATCCGTCGCGTCGCCGCGTACGCGGCGACGGCGGCGGCGACGGTTTCCGCCGCCAAAGCATCCGTGAGGGTTCCCGCGGACCACGTCGCCGCGAACGCCTCACTCAGGCGCGGCTCCACCAGGCGCAGGTCCGTCGCCACCAGCGCGCGGAGCGCTCTCGCAGCAGCGTCTCCGGAAACACCTCCGGATGTACGCGAGGCTCCGCCGCCGAACACGCCCGCGGCGAAGCATTCGAGCCGGTCGCGAGGCGCCGCGCCGCCCGGCGGCGCCAGCCCGCCGCCCGCCGCGGTCTGCGAGTACAGGCCGGCGCGCCCGAGCTCGACGATGAGATCGGACGCGTACGACGACCCGCCCCGCCGCTCGACCTCGGCGCGCGCGATCGGCGCGAAGAGCGCGTCCCACAGCGCGCGGGTCGGCGCCTCTCGCCGCGCCGCCGCCGCCGCCGACGCCGCCTCGCCGCTCGTCGAGGCGACGCCCCCCCGCGCGGCGGCGCCGGCGGCGCGCGTCGCCTCTTCCTCCGCGAACGCGCGGAACACCCAGGGCGCGAGCGCGCCGACAGCCTCGCCGGCGCACGCCGCGGTCAGAATGCGACTCGCGACGAGCTGAACCGTCTCCGGGGGCGGCTGAAGACGGCGCACGTCCTCTGGCGCGGCGTCGCCGTCGTCGCCCGCGGTCGTTTCATGTTTTGTCTCCTCCTCCCGCGGAGCGCGCTTCGTTCCCGCGCGCGTCGCGCCGTCGCCGTCCCCGGCGGCTCGCCCGAACGCCGCGGGCACGTGTTCGCGATGGGACGGGTGGAACAGCACGGCGGCGAGCGCGTTTAGCGCGGGCGTCTCGGAACCGTCTCGCGCTTCGCGTTCGCGCGCGGCGCGAGCCAACGCCGCGTCGAGCGCTTCGTTCGGCGCGGCGGCGGGCGCTCTGTGCGGCGCGGCGCGGACCGATCGCGTCCACAGACGAAACGCCTCGTTCGTCAACGAAAGCGCCGACGAACCTCGTGTTTTCTTGTTTTCCGTTTCGTCCGTTTCGGTGACACACCCGAGACGCACGCAGGCGTGCACGAGCACTACGCTCTGTTCCACGCTGGGCTTGAACTTGGCGCCGAGCCGGCGCTCGAACCGATCCAAACACGCCGCGGCGAGCGCGAAGAGCGACTCCGTCGGTTCGTTTGAGACGGACTTCGCCGCCGCCGTCGCCGCCGCCGCCGCCGCGCGCACGACATGCGTCGCCGCGGTGGCGTTCGGCTTGTAGCTCAGCGCGGTGGACGCGGAAGGTGTTTCTTGTGTCGCGTCCAGCGCGGCCACCAAGACGCGCCACACGTCCGCGTCCGCGCAAATCGACGCCGCGTCGGGGGCGTCCACCCCGACGGCTCGCGGCGGCGGCGCCGAAGGCTTCTTTTCTTTCGCCGGCTTTTTCGAAGCGCCGCCGCCGCCGCTGCCGCCGCGCGCGCCTGACCCGGCGATTACCTCGCCGCCGAGTCTTGGCCCGCGATCGGTGATGTCCGCGGCGAGTCCGGCCCACGCGAGCGTCGCGAGCGCCCACTCCGAAAGCACGGCGGCCGTCGCGGGCCCGTGCGTCGCCGCGTGCCCGTCGCCGGCGCCGGCGCGCGATGCGCCATCGGCCCCGCCGAGACCCGAAACGAGCGTCTCGGCCAGTCGCTTCTTGTCCGCGAACGTCACGGTCGCGCCGTACAGGCGCGCGCGCGCCTCGCGCGCCTCGCGCGCGTCCCGCGTCGACGACTCCATCGCCGCGGACCGGTCGCCCCCCGCGCGACGCGCTGTGGCGGCCGACACAAAGTTACCCCGCGTACGCATTCCGCATTTTCCCCGAGAACTGGCGTCTCGCAGTCGGGCGAAGTTTCGGACCCATTTTTTTTCTTGTGTCTGCCGGGACCGAAGCGGCGACCTCGCTTTTCACTGCGGGCGAAGTTCGTTTCGGACCATGTGTCTGCCGGGACCGAACCGGCGACCTCGCTTTGTTACGTAATGTCGTCTTCGCTGTCAGTGCCGGGATCGAACCGGCGACCTCGCGTTTTTACGTAACGTCGTCCCACTCCTTTCTTTTTTTACACGCCCCACCCCCCAACCTAAAGACTACCGAGCCCACCTACTGCGCGTCTCCGTGCGCATCGCGCGCGCGTATCGCCTCCGCCTCCGCGTCGGACATGCCGTCCCCCGCGACGCGGCGGAACTCCACGACGCGGAAACTCTCGAAACGCCCATCCTTTTCCTCCTCATCTTCTTCGCGACGTTCAATTCGCCCGAACCCCTCCGCGAGCTCGTCTCCGCGCACGCGCCTCGCGGTGAAATCGCCGTCGGAAACCAGCAGCTTCTCCAGGAGATCGACGCTTTCTGGCCTGTGGTCACGGCACGACGCGAAGACGGCGACGCCACCGAGAGGCACGCACGACGAAACCGTCGCCGCGAGTCGTCGGACGACGGAAAAGTCTTCCGTGTACGCCAAATCGGCGCCGAGTAAAACTTTTGGGTTTCGGAACGATTTGTGAAGCTTCGCGACGTCTTGTTTCACGCCCCAGCGAAGCGGCGCCACCGCGAGCGCGACAGAGGGAGGGATCGCCGGACGCGAAATGCTCTTTCGTGACGACGACTCTTTCGTCGTCCGCGCAGCCGAATGACAAACTTCTTTGTTCCTCGACGCGTTGTGGCGTAAAAAGTCGCACACGCCGGGCAAGTCGGTGAGCGCCACCGCTGTCGGTAAGCCGGTTGCGGCGAGCGCCAGGCCGGCGACGCCCGTGCCCGCGCCGAGTTCCAGCACGGTGAGGGAATCGTCGAAGGAAGCCTTCTTTTTTTCCAGAGCGTCGACTGAGACAGACCCCGCCAACGACAGGTTTTGAACGACAGACGAGAGGAGCGGAGACGAGTTCTTCGTCGCCGTCGCGTCGTCGTCGCGTCGGTCTGGAATCGTCGGTAAGTTCGCCAGATCCCTCGCGCGTTCCGGCATCGTCAGGCGGCGCCACACCTCCGGCTGGGAGATGTACGCGCCGAGAAGCACGCCGGCGTCCCAGACGGTGAACCCCGTGGCGGGGATGGGGTCCTTCGCGTCGTCGCTCCCGTCTTCGGAGGAGGGGGACGCGCGTTGCGCGCCACGGGCGCTCGAGCCGGCGCCCCGCCGATCCGCCGGAGCGGCGGGTCGGCGGCATCCGACGCGCTTTTCCGCCGCGGTCGCGGAGGGCGCCTGCGCGATGCGGAGGGGGGGAGCCCCCTCGCGCGCGCCAGGCACGGAGAACACGAAGTCCTCCTCGAACTTCGAGCGGTAGTCCAGCGCCGCCCGGCGCCACCCATCGGTGTCACCCATGGAGGCGCGCGGGACGAGTGCGCTTCGTCCCGACGTTTTCTCCACGATACCCGGACGGAGAGTCGGCACGTTCCCTTGACGCGAAACGAGCGGCTCTGGTTTTCTCGTCCAGAACACCGTTCCGCGGCCTCCAAGCGTCACTTCCCCTCGCGCGTCGAGGCGCGCCGGCGAGTCTCCGGCGGCTCGCGCGTCGCACGCTCGCGCATGGACGGCGGAATGAAGCGCAGTTACTCGCGATCGGACGAGGAAGGCCTCGCGATGCCTCAGCCGAAAGCCTCGCCGCTCCACGAGCGCGCGAACGAGCGATTCTCGACGCACCACCGGCGATCGAGCTCGGTCGGCACGAACGGCGGGTCGTTCGCGGGCCTGATGGCCTACCAAGCCCCGCGACGGCTCGCGATGTGGAGCGCGCTCGTGCTCGCCGCGTGCGTTCTGGGCCTGATCGCGCGCGCCGCGCTCGTGACGGGCGCGGAGTACGTGCAGACGGGCGGCGTGGACGCGCGCCAGGATGTGCTCTGCGACGGCCTTCCTCCCTTCGTGGTGGTGGTGGACGCGGGGAGCACGGGATGTCGCGCGCACGCCTTCCGCGTCTCGCCCGGCGCTTCCGCGTCGGCGTTCACGCTCGAGCCCGCCGGCGCGCGGGTCAAGCTCGAGACGCCTCTGGCGTCTTTGGCGGGCAAGTCCGCGGACGAAGTCGCGGACGCGATCGGGCCTATGCTCGACGAGATCGCGACGCGCGTCCCGAGCGCGGACATCGCCGACACGCCGGTGTACGTCTGGGCCACCGCGGGCGCGCGCGCGCTCAGCGACGCGCAGCAGAGCCAGCTGTGGAGTGTCGTGACGCAGGCTGTGCGAAAACGCACGGACTTCTTCCTGCCTGCGCCGGGGTCGAAAAGCGAGGCGAACCACTTCCGCACCATCGCCGGCGCCGAGGAGGGGTACTTTGCGTGGCTGGCGGCGAACTACGTCGTCGGCGTCGACATGACGCGCGTCGGCTCGGATGACGCGCCGCTCGAAACGGAGACCGTCGGCGCGCTGGACGTCGGTGGCGGCTCCGCGCAGTTCGTCGCGCTCATGGCATCGGAGATGGAAACAGAAAAACGCATCGCGGCGGCTTCCCTGGACGCGCTCGCCGAGAGCGTTTACGTTCGGAGCTACCTGGGCGTCGGCGCCGCGCACGCCGAGTTAAGAGCGAGGAAGGAAGCCGCGTCTAAGGCCAAGGCGAACGGTTTATCCGAGGCGTCGTTCGCGTGCGGGTTCAAAGGGCATAAACAGGAGACGGACGGCATAGAGTTGACGGGCTCGGGCGAGTACGACGCGTGCGTCGAGCTCATCACCCGGCTCACCGCGCGTAAACTGGAAGAAGACGGCGAAACCGTTTCGCCGTTCACGCTCGCCGCGCCGGCGGCGGCGCTGGGCGTCGAGAGCGGTCGCGCGTTTCTCGGCATGTCTCTTTTGTTCCACGTCACGAATTTTCTGCACGTCGCCTTCCCCGGCGCGTTGCCGACGTTCCCGAAACCGTCGCTGCGGGACGTGCGCGACGCCGGGCGGAAAGCGTGCGGCGCGGAGTGGTCAAAACTTCTGCGCGACGTGGATGGCGTCGACGCGAACACGCCTGTGGACCGCCTTCCCGGGCGGTGCTTCGACGCGGCGCTCTTAGTGGCTCTGCTCGGGGACGGCGGAGGGTTCGGGTTTGCGGAGGACGAGCGACGGGTCGAGTTCGTGGACGACGTCGACGGGCGGAACGTGGAGTGGACCATGGGCGCCGCGATGTCGCTCGCGCACCGCGCGGCGGCGGAAGCCGCGGGCAAAGAAACGACGCTCGAATGCGGCGTTTCGGCGTCAAAAAAAACGCGCGTGGTCCGGCCGCGGGGGAGCAAGACGACGCGCGTCGTGCGCAAATCCGTCGGCGTCGTGGCGGCGCTCGGCGCAATGTGCGCGCTGATCGCCGCGCTCGCGGGTGCGGTGGAGGCGGACAAGATGTGGCGTCTCACGAAACCCGCCGAGCGCGGCGTCGCGATGCTCGGGCGGAGACGCGGGAGTCTGTCTAATCTTTAAGAATTTTTAAGAATTGTTTTCGGATGTCGGCGAGGTCTGCGCGGCGTAAATGCACCCGGGTCGTACCGTACGCGCGGCGCGTTCGTGTCGCTCAAACGTCTTTTTGCGTGACTGCTTCGCGTGCCGTGAACGAACCCACGCGCGTCTGTGCTGTGCTAAAAGTCCGCGAACACCGCGTCCGCCACCGCGGCTTCCCCCTCCGAGACGCGCGCGTCGGCGGCTGCGCCTTTGAGCGAGCGCTCGAGCTGCGCGATGCGGCGCGCGCGCTGCTTTTCAAAGTTCTCCGACAGCGCCAGCGGCTTGGCTTTCAGCGTCCCGTCACGCAGACCCGCCCAGTCGAACCGCGCGTCTGTGAACCACGGGTGGTCGAAAACGTCCTCCGCGCGTCGCCGTAGGTTCCCGAGCCGCTTCACCGAGCGCCGCTCCAGGAACTTTCTGATTATGTCCACGGCGCTCTCGCTGACGTACACCGGAAACGAAACCGACCACGAGCGGTCGACGATTCGTTTCATCACCGTTAAAGGGTCCTCGGGCTGGCCGTTGACCATCTGCGAGAACGGCTGCTGCCCCGTGAGCAGCACGTACATCAACACGCCCAGCCCCCACCAGTCCACGGACGTGCCGTACCCGCGCGCCAGCACAACCTCCGGCGCGACGAATCCGGGCGTGCCGCAGAAGGTGTACGTGTGCGCGCCCTTTTTTAGCCGCTTGGCGAAGCCAAAGTCGCCCAGCTTGGCGCTCCCGTCGCGCGCCAGCAGCACGTTCTCCGGCTTCATGTCGCGGTACACCACGTCTCGGTCGTGCAGGTACTCCAGCGCCAGCGCGATCGTCGCGACGTAGTACCTCGCGGCGTCCTCGGGCATGCCGCGCAGCATCTTCACCTTGGGCGCGAACGTCTTGGCCGGGTCGCGAACCGACTTGACGGCGGCGACGGCGGCGAGCGCGTCCATCAGGTCGCACCCGTCCACGAAGTCCAGCAGGAAATACAGGTACGTCTCGTCCTTAAACGACGCGTGCTGACGCATGCACGCCCAGTGCGTCACCTCGCGAGTCACGTTGCGCTCGCAGAAGATGTGCTCGGGAGTGGACATCACGAAAGTCTTGCGCATGCGCTTCAGCGCGAAAGACGTAATCGCGCCGCCGCCGAGACGGTCATCCACCAGGTCCACCCGACGCACCGTGCCGCTCGCGCCGCCGCCAAGCAGCGTGCCTTCCGAGAGGACAACGCGGAGCTCGCCTTCACCACCCACTGCGTCGCCGAAGGTCGAGCCCGAACACGACCCGCGCGCGACGGTCACAGTGGAGGCGTCCCCCGCGCCACCCGGACCGGCGCGGATCTCAAACGTCGCCGCGCGCAGCGGCGTCTCGCCTTTGAGCGCGGCCATGCGCCTGTTCACGTTCGCCGCCGCCTTCTCCTCGTCCATGGCCGAGCGCAGCGGGCCTAGCATGTTTACCAGGTTCTCGCGGTCGAGCGTCAAGCAGCAGAGGTTGTTCGGCCCGACGGCGGTGACCGTCGCGGCGCGCGTCGAGCCTTCGTCTAACGCGCTCTCGCCGAAAAAGTCGCCGCGGAACAGGCGGTTCACGACGTTCGTCTCCTGAACGTCGGTCGTCACCGAGCCGTCGTCCACCGTCACCACCGCCTCGCCGTCGACGATGATGAAGAACGCGTCGTCCGTCTCGCGCGCCACGCACGGCTCGCCCTGTTCGACCACCCGCGCGCCTGACGGGAAGTCTTGCCGACGCAGCGCTTCGGCGAGACGCGCGGTTTTTTCGGCGTCCAGCGACGCGAGCAACGGCACGGAGTTCAGGAACACCTCCGTTCGTTTCGCGCCGTCCACCGTGGTCGTCTCCGCCTCCGCGGCTTGCCTGGCGAGCGCGCGAAA
>Ga0233432_10005391_pt1 | contig 11122 bp, 10 predicted proteins | sample SI_122_August201_6_FD_179870 | JGI IMG/M metagenome (GOLD analysis project Ga0233432, IMG submission 179870) | Seawater microbial communities from Saanich Inlet, British Columbia, Canada - SI_122_August2016_10_MG | ecosystem: Environmental > Aquatic > Marine > Inlet | place: Canada: British...
CTCATCAGGGGTATCGAAATTCGTCAACAGATTGAAGAACGTCGTCTTACCCGCACCGTTGGGACCGATTAGCGCGGTGATCACGCCGCGCTGAATCTCCACATGGTCGGCATCAACAGCGGTGAGACCGCCAAAACGGCGGACCACATGGTCCGCGACCAGAATCGGGTCAGGCTTCTTGGCCCCAGGCTCCCAGGGCACATCGGCGAGCGCCGCACGCGCCGCCTGCGAATCGACACCAGCAATCTTGTCCGACGTAATCACGCTCATGTCGCTGCTGTGGGTCGCTGGCCCAGCGTGCGGTCCAGCGTCGGGAATCAGGTCATCTTTGAGTTTGTCGTCAAACTGGTTACCGGTCATCGAGTGCCATCTCTTCCTTGTTCCCAAAGATTCCCTGCGGCCTGAACGCAGCCAGCAGTGCAAGGCCGAGGCCCATCAGCATGAATCGGACCTGGCCCACTTGCGTGCCGGTCATGATCGACTCAGGAATCACCTCCGCGGCGACCCCTTCTCGAAGGAACGTGTCCGAGAAGTTGAGGAGGCCATACAGCAGCGACGCGCCGACGATGGGTGCCAAGACCTTGCCGGCACCACCAAGGATCAGTGCGACCCACACAAAGAAGGTGACATCTGTGATGAAGTTGTCAGGCTGAGCAACCGAGAACCCAATGGCTCGGATCATGCCCCCGACAGCACCGAAAACGCCGCCCAGAATCAGGGCCTGCATCTTGTAAGAGTAGGCGTTCTTGCCCAACGACCGTGCAGCGTCTTCGTCTTCGCGAATCGCTTTGAGCACACGTCCCCACGGGCTCCGAACAAGGAGCCAACAGATCGTGGCACCGATCGCCAGAACCACCCAGCCGACGATCACCAAGAACATTTGGTTGCCGGTGAACAGGTTGAATAGGTACCGATCCTGCGTGCCGAAGGGACTCATGTCGTAGAAGGTGCCGGAGAACCCTGTCAAGCCGTCTGACGAATTGGTCCACTTCTTGATGCCGGGCGTGGGCGAACGGACAACGATGCGAAAGATCTCGGCGACCGCGATGGTGACGATTGCGAGATAGTCCGCCCGGAGCCGGAGCGTCGGGATGCCCATGATCAAAGCGAAGACGACGGGAAACACGACCACGCCGACAAAGATGCCCAGCCAGAACAGGGTGCTCTCGCTGAGATCCCAGCCAAAGTTGCGGTTCGCTGCCGGCCCGATGGTCGCCACCATCATTGCGAGGCCGTAGGCACCAGCGGCCATAAAAACCGCCTGGCCGAAGTTGAGCAATCCGGTATAACCGAAGTGCAAGTTGAGGCCGATCGCGGCCAGGGCGAAAACAATGAAGCTTTCCCCGATGAGCCCGCGGAACAGGCTCTCGATGATTGATCCCCAATCCATGGCGCTCCCCTATCCGATCCGTTCCGCTCGTCCCAGGAGGCCCTGCGGGCGCACCAGAAGGATGATGATCAGCGCCATCAGCGCACCAACGTTTTTCATGTCCCCTGGGATGATCAGGGTCGACATCTGGATGAACACACCGGCGATGATGCTGCCAAGCAATGCGCCGTAGGCCGTACCCAGGCCCCCGAGGGTGACCCCGGCGAACATGAGGAGCAACAAACGGAAACCCATCTCCCAGTTGATGTTCTCGGTGAGTCCGAAGAGCACCCCACCGAGGCCCGCCAACGCGCTGCCGACGATCCAGACGTAGCGAATGACCTGTTCGACGTCGATGCCTGATGACTCGGCGAGGTCGCGGTTGTCTGAGACCGCACGCATGGCCTTGCCGACTCGCGTCCTGCTGAGCGCTGTGGCAACACCAACGAGCACCACAGCGGAAAACACCACGATGAAGATGTCTTTGCGCAGCATCGTGAACAATCCGAAGAATTCAACCTGCTGGCCGATCCGGTAATCCCGATAGAAGCCAGCACGACCGCCGAACTGATACAGGAAGACGTACCGGAAGAAGATCGACAGGCCGATCGAGACCACCAACGCCGAGATCAGGCTGGCGCCGCGGTTGCGGAGCGGCTTCCACACAAATCGATTGAAGAGACCGCCCGCGATGCCGGCAAAGAGGACGGCCATCACCGCGCCAAAGGCCAGCGACGTCATCCAGGTGCCCAAGAAGTCAATTTGCCAGGTCACATGAAAGACGTATGCCGTCATGGCCCCAAACGTGACCATCTCGCCATGGGCGAAGTTCGTCAGGCCCGTTGTGCCGTAGATGAGCGACAAGCCGATGGCGCACATCGCGATAATCATGCCGAGCTTGATGCCGTCGACGAACAGCTGCACGGCCCGGATCGAGTTGGACTCCTCAACCACCCGCTCACCCAACGGAAACAGCGTGTTCTTGTTCGTGGAGGGCTGCACTTCGACACCGGTCAACGGGTTGTTGTCAGGGTTGCGCAACTCGAAGCCCTGCAGCGTCGCGGTATCGAGCTCGACGGAGTACACGCCTGGGCCGGGCAACTCGACGAGCCAGACGCCTTCGGCGTCGGTTGTGGCGGTTCCGACTTCGTTGCCATCGGCGTCAACGACGGAGAACTCGACGCCCTCGACGAAGATGTCCTCGCCGGCGTCATCCTTGGCGCGCATGGTTCCGCCAACGGTTTCGCCGCCGTCCTGAGCCATCGCCGTTCCACCGACGGCGAGAACCGCCATCAATGCAGCGACAAATCCAAGCAGGGTGATCAACCAAGTCGGGCGCCGACCTGGTCGCTGATGTGGGGTGTGAGTCGCTCGCCCAATGGACGGCTCCCCGAGAGACCTGAGCAGCACGGGGGATACTCTAGGCGCGCGTCACTGCGGGCTGCACAATCTTCGTTTTGTGCTGTGGGATCGGCGTTTCGACGGTCGCGAGAAGCAGCCTGATCGTCATCACCCACAAACCTGTGGCCAGCGCGATGTGGATGCCGACCAGCAGTTCGGGCACTCCGTTGAAGTATTGGGTGTAGCCGACCGCGGCCTGGAGGAGACCAACAAAGATCCAGCCGGACAGTGCGACCCGGACCCCAGCGGTGGAGTCAGCACCGTCTCGAATCGTCCAGGCGAGCAGACCTGCCACGGCGAGGGCGATGAGCACCGTCGCACTGTGCATGCGGGCCACGTTCGAGATGTCGAAACCGAACCGGCGCACGTCTTGCTCGCCCGCATGGGGTCCGGTGCCCGTGACGATGGTGCCCGTCACCAGTGCGGCGGCGGTGAGCGCTGTCAGCGCGGCCGCCAGCTGGCCAGGTCGACCGCGCCAACTGGTCGCGGGGCTGGAATGGCTGGATTGGCTGGCACCGGGCGACGAGCGATGCACCGCGATCATGCCGAACGCGATGGACACCATGGCCAGCAGAAAGTGCGATTGCACGAGGGCAGGGTGCAGATCCGTTCGGACAGCGATGCCGCCGACGACGCCGTTTGCGAGCACAGACACGAGCACGCCGACAGCAGGCCAACGCAGTCCGCTGACTCGCGGACGAACCCGGAACGCAGCAATCGCCAAGAGCAGTGTCGGGATCCCGATCACCCCGCTCAGCAACCGATTGATCTGTTCGATCGCAGTGTGCCCCGACGAGACGTCAACAAAGCGTTGACTGTTGCAGTTCGGCCAGTCGTCGCAGCCGAGGCCGCTCCCGGTGAGGCGAACAATTCCGCCCGCCACCGTGAGCAGACAAACGCCCGCCGTCGTCATGATGGCGAGTTGGCGATATCGGGTGACGTCGCGTAGCGCTGCCATAGCCACCAAGGCTACGACTAGCGTCGGTTGTGTGCTGAGTTCGTTCGACGACTTTCCCATCCATCAGACGTCACATCCCATCGCCCAGACGGCAGGAACCGACCTCAATCACTACGACCGGTACTTCTTTAACGGCTACACGCGTGACACCCGACTGTTCTTCGCAGCCGCCATGGGGCTGTATCCAAATCGTCACGTGGCGGACGCTCACTTCAGCGTCATCGTCAATGGCACCACGGTCGATGCCGAACAAATCAACGTCCACGCATCACGCCGGGCACCACTCGACCGTTCCGAAGCCAACATCGTCGGCCCGATCCAGGTCGAGGTGCTCGAACCTTTACACGCGCTGCGGATCGCTGTCGACGCGCCCGAACACGGCCTCCGCGCCGACCTCACCTTTGTGCGCCGCTCCGCGCCGATCCAGGAACCGCACTTCTTCCACCAGGTGGGCCAGCGCGTGCTGATGGATTCCACTCGCATGACCCAGTTCGGCGGATGGGAGGGCTGGATCGAGGTCGACGGCGAAGTGATCGATCTGGAACCCGGAGAGACTCTGGGCAGCCGCGACCGGTCGTGGGGTGTGCGGCCCGTCGGCGAGCCCGCTCCGACCGGCGCGCCGGTGGCGGATCCGCAGTTCTACTGGCTGTGGGCGCCGCTCAACTTCGACGCGTTTTCCACGCACTTCGACATCAACGAGATGTTCGACGGCAAACGCTGGCACGAGACCGGGTTCGTGGCACTCGCCAACACCGGCGGAGTGGCGGAGCCCGCCGACGCGATGCGATCGATCGACTATCGCATTGGCTGGCAACCGGGCACCCGACGTGCAGAATGGTTCGAGATCGACTTCGAGCCATGGCAAGGCGAGGCGTCGACCATCCGGCTCGAGCCACTCTTCGACTTCCACATGCTCGGCATTGGCTACGGCCACCCGGACTGGCGACACGGGGCGTGGAAAGGCGAGTTGGCCATTGGTGGCGACCGGTGGACATTGCCCGTTGCGGATCCGAACGCGTTCCATCACATGCACATCCAGTCGATCGTACGAGCGACGACGACCGGCGGTCTCGGCGAGCACACCGGCCTGGGCACTCTCGAACAACTCGCTGTTGGCCGCCACGATCCAACCGGTCTCATCGGCTTAAACGACGGCTGGTCGGACTGAGTTTCAGGTGTGGCGGATGCTCATGCCACCGTCGACGGGGATGATCGCGCCGTTGACGAAACTTGAGGCAGGCAGGCAGAGGTTGAGCGTCATGTGCGCCACCTCCTCAGGCGCGCCATACCGCCGAAGTGGGACGCGTCGACGCGCGTATTTCTCCTTGGCCGCCGCCTCGATACCGGAGGTCATGCCGGTAACGATCGGTCCCGGACAAATGCAGTTGACCGTCACGCCCGTTCGACCCAGCTCGACTGCGAAACTCTTCGTCAGACCGACAACGCCAGCCTTCGACGCCGCGTAGGCGGCAAGACCTGCGGTGGTGACGAGTGCTTCAGTCGATGCAATGTTGACGATCCGACCCGCGCCGGACTCGACGAGGTGCGGAACCGTCAGACGGATCAGGCGCGCGTGCGCGGTCAGGTTGATGTCGATGGTTTGGGCCCAGTTGGCCTCGAACTCGTCCTCCGGCTGAAATGCCGAGTTGATCATCGACACCCCGGCGTTGTTGACCACGATGGCAAGATGACCTGCCCACTCCAGTGTCTGCGCCACCAAGGCTTTGAGTTGGTCATGGCTCGCCACATCGCACTCAACGCCGAGCGCGGCGTCCGCACCATGCACCGCGCTGATCTCATCGGCAACCGCGGCAACACGCGCGGCGCCAAGGTCGGCGACGACAACACGCACGCCCTCATCAGCCAGCAGGTGGGCAGTGGCCCGGCCCATCCCGCTGGCCGCACCGGTGACGATGGCAACGCTGCCGTGCAAGGAACGCGACAGTTGCGACAGGCGCGTCATGGTCGGATCTCGTAGAAGGCGTTGAGGTTGTGTTTCACGTCAAGCGTTCGAAACTGCGAGAACCCTGCCGCTCCGGACATCTCGCGTGCCTTGCTCTCCGGGAGTCCCAGCGTTCCGAGGCCCTCCCCATCGGGCTCGGACAGTGCTGAAGACATGCACGACAACACGCTGATGCCATACATCAAGGCCGCCATCGGATTCTGCTCAACATTGTCGGTAAAGGTGTCGCGCCCTTTGATGTCCACCAGCAACCACGTGCCGTCCGCAGCGAGCGCCGAGCGGATTGCCTCGACCATCTGGGTGGGATGCGACATGTCATGGATGCAATCAAATGTCGTGACGAAATCGACCGACTGGTCGGTGGGTAACGGATCGATACGCGGGTCGACGAATCGAGCGTTCTTGACACCGGACTCGACACGGCGCGACTCGGCACGGTCGAGGGCGTGCTGCGAGATGTCGTAGCCGACGAAGGTCGAATGCGGGAAGGCCTCAGCCATCATCAGGACCGCTCCCCCGGCGCCACAGCCGATGTCCACCACCGTGATCCCCGTGTGCAGACGTTCGATGATGCCATCGAGACTTGGCAGCACCGTCGGGATCAAGTGGGCCTTGTTCCAGGGTTCGAAACTTCGTTCGATACCGACCGCCCCCTCATGGCCGTGGCTGTCGTAGTCATGGCCGACGCCGGTGCGGAAGCTCTCAGGCATGAGGTCGAGTGCCGCCATTGTCTGCGGAAAGCGATGAAACATTCCGGTACCGCTCGCGGGATGATCCGGTGACGCGAGGACCGCCACGCCTTCGGGCGACAGGCCGAACTTCTCGTTGCCCGCCCCCGCGGTGTCGTCGACATCAAGCAAGCGAGCCGCGGCTTGGTTGTAGGCCCATTCGCGAACCCAACGTTCCGAGAGACCCGTTCGATCCGCCAGCTCGATCGTGGTGATCGCTGTGCCCGCGTCAGCAAGGGCCGTGAAGAGTCCAAGCCGGTCACCGAGATGAATCATCCCGGCGGTCACAGCTCCGCTCAACTGCGTGAAGACGTTGAACCCGAACATCTTCAGCTTGTCGGGATCGGTCTCGACCATGGTCGCGTCTGTCATAGCGCGACTCTAGTTTTCCGCCATCGTCTGTTCGTCAGCGGCTGCGATCGTCCAATGCAAGATGCTCGGAGTTGCCCAACGAGCTCAACCCGAACGCGTGACCGTCACCGAGTTCAAACGTCTGGATGCGGGTGATCGAGGTGTGGTTGAGCTGGAAGCGCTCCCACTGCCACGGGACCGGATCGATGCCGAGCAGATGCCCGATGGCCATCGAGTTCGTTCCGGCGTGAGCGACGAGAGCGATGCGTTGGTCCGGACGGTCGAGGTGCCACACCGGAAGCGCCCCATCAGTTCGCACGCCACCTCGCTGCGCCATAAACCCGTCGACGCCCGCAATGATTCGGTCGGCGAACTCGCGCACCGACTCGCCGCCTTCGAGACCCGTCCAGCGCTCGAGTGATGGGCGAGCGAGCAACTCTCGGTACGCCTCTTGCGCCAGCGAATACGGTGTTCCGTGCCAGTCTGGATCGCCGATCTCATGGAGCCACGGCTCGATCACCTCGGGGCGGTCCAGCACCGAATACAGCGGTTCGGCAGTCTGACGCGCACGCAGCAACGGTGACACAAGCACTTCGTCAAACGACTCGGTGGCCAGCACTTCAGCCATTCGCTTCGCTTGATGATGCCCGAGGTCCGTCAACGGGGGATTCACGACGTTGAGGTCATTGCGCATCCACTCCGGCTGTCCATGTCGGATGAGAACGATCTCCATGGGGGCGCAACCTATCCGGCTGCGGCTCGGTAGGTTGCGGCGCCATGGTGGAAGGCATCGACGCTCCGAGCGGAACGCAGGGCAACGCCGGCTGGCATCCCGACCCGGCCTCTCGTTTCGAGCTGCGCTACCACAATGGTCGGGCCTGGACCGCCGACGTCTCAACCAACGGCGAGCGCTTCGTCGATCCAGCAGGATCTCGACCCAACGCACCGACCGCAGCGCCACAGACCCAGACCGCATCAAGTGCGCCGGTCGGGCGGAATCCGATCGCAACTGCCTCGATGGTGCTCGGCATCATCTCCATCGGCATCGGATGGATGCCCGTCATCGTCGCGCTCGGACTCGTCGCCGCGCTTCTCGCCATCGTTTTTGGCATCACAGGACGTCGACGAGCGAAAACAGCGGGCGTCGGAGCGGGCTTCGCCACGACGGGGCTCATCACCGGAACCGTTGGCCTGCTGGCGTGTGTGGGCGGCGTGCTGTTCACGATGTCACTGCTGCAGGCCGTGGACGAGTTCGAAAACCCGGCCCCGCACGACGCAGCGATCACATCGTGTGCGCGCTCCGGCGACGAAGTCATCGCACGCGGGACGCTGACCAACACGAGCGACAGCACTTCGACGTACACGGTCCGCGTCTTCTTTGTCCGCCCAGGCACCGACAACGCGCGGCACCAGGCGAACGTTGTCATCGATGATGTCGCGCCCGGCCAGACCAAGACGTTCGAGACCACCCGCAATGTCGGCGAACTTGACCTTGAGTGCATCGTCGGAGCGGTCCGCGGTCCGCTCCCGTACGGGGTCGACCCGGGCACCTGATCAGATATCCGATCAGGTTTCGGATCGGCAGGCCCAACCACCGTCGTCTTGACGAGTCAATGAAGCAACGGTCTCGTCGAGGCCGTTGTCAACGGCGTCGCGGTACTCGTCCGCCAACTCAGCAAACTGTGCCCGTCGCACGCTGCTCTCGGTCACATGGATGACCTCATCATTCAGCAACCCCCAGAACGACTCGGTCTCGGACATGCCGAGCAGCAGGATCAACGTTGGTGCATCGTCAGGGATCTCGTCGGCCGGTACCGCCACCTCGGCGCGTTGGCAGATTGGTTGCGACATGTCGTTGCGCCGATCATCGTCTTCTCCGCAGCCGCTGGCGCAGACAGCTACCGCTGCAATGAGTAACGCTGCCAGCGACTTCGAGGCTGGGTTGATCATGTGCTCGACTGTACGGACTCGGCATCTCCGACACTGGTGGCTGACACCCAGGCGTCGAAGAGGCCGGCATAGGTTCCACCCTGCTGGACCAGATCGTCATGGTGGCCGTCTTCGACGAGAACGCCATCAGCCAGGACCAACACCCGATCAGCGCGTGCTGCCGTCGAGAGCCGATGGGCAATCGCGATGGTGGTTCGAGTTGACGCCAGCACGTCGAGCGCTCGAGCGATGCGCACCTCCGTGAGTGCATCGACGCTGGAGGTTGCCTCATCGAGAATCAGTACATCGGGATCGGCAAGCCCAGCGCGTAGGAGCGCCACCAATTGGCGCTCGCCAGCGCTCAATTGGCCGCCGCGCTCACCGACTCGTGTGTCGAGTCCTTCGCTGAGCGCATCGACCCACTCGCCAACGTCGAGGTCCCGCACGATGGCCTCGACATCGGCCCGATTCGCGCCCGAGCGAGCAAAGGCGATGTTCCGCTCGACCGTGTCGTCGAAGAGGAACGGTTCCTGCGACACGACGACGAGACGCGAACGCAGGTCACTGCGCGCCACATCGGTCAGTGGCACCCCACCAACGGCAACCGTGCCATTCGTTGGGTCAGCAAAGCGGGCGATCAGCCTGCCCAGGGTGGTCTTACCCGAACCTGTTGATCCGACCATGGCAACTTGCTGTCCAGCGGGAATCAACAGCGAGATATCGCGAAGAACGAGCACCCCACCGCCGGCAGCCGAGTCGATGTGTTCGCCGATGCGAATCGGGTACGAGTAGTCGACGTGCTCAATGGCGATGTCGAGGCGGCCCAGCGGGAGCGGAGTGGGTTCGTCCGGCTCCGTCGGTGTGATCGGCATATCGAGCACCGACAGCACGCGGTGTAGGCCCGCAACCGCCGTCTGGGTCTGGTCGATGATCTCGGTGAATTCAGCGATGGGCTCGAGAAAGCGATACGTGAGAAACACGAAGCTCACCAGTGCTCCGGCGGTCAAACCTTCGGCAGGTCCCCGCCACACGCCGACACCGATGACGGCCGACACGGTGAACACGGCGAAGATCTCGCCCGACGGGAAGAGAAATGCCCCGTAGAGAGCGGCACGAATCTGGTCGCGCGCCTTGCGCTCCGTTGTCTCCTCAACCACTTCGGCCAACATTGATCCTGCGCCGTAGGCACGGATCGCCGGAGCGCCGGACACGACCTCCGCAATCGCACCGAGCATGATGCCGTTGCTCTTGCGCGCTTGGCCGTGGGCCACGACGAGTCGCTTCTGGACAGCTCGCAGGACAAGCGCAAGCGGAAACGAAATGGCGAAGGCGATGAGCGCAAGCAGCCAGTCGTAGGCGAGCATGGCGATCCCGACGATGACCATCAGCGTGCTGCTGCGCATCCACGCCATGCCACCCCACTGGAAGAACTGCGTCAGCGTCTCGATGTCGGACGTGACCCGGGCGACCAGCCCGCCGCGACGCTCTTCGTTGTGGTCAGCGAGGCTGAGATGGTTGATGTGGTTGATCAGCTTTGACCGCAAGTCGTAGAGCGCCTGCTCGCTGCGTTCTCCGAGCCGGACCTGTGCCGTCCGCAATGCCAGTGCCGCTACGCAGACCGCCACGACCGCGATCAGCGCCAACTGCACGACCAAACCGACGCGGACCTCGTCGCGACCGGCAATCCCCTTGTCGATTGCCTGTTGGATCAGAATCGGCACAACGATCCGACCCGCCGAACCAACGGCCGCCAAGGCAAACGTGAGACCGAGGCCATCGCGGAGCACCGGTGCTGCCTCGAGGCCGCGACGAATGGTCGTGATTGCCGGATCCGCCGCGCCGGTGCCGAATGTGGAGGTCTGGGGGTCGGTCATCGCGCCCCCTCTCGATCCGCCTCGAAGGCTTCGACAAGCTGCCGGTACTCCGCGTGCGTCCGGAGCAGTTCATCGTGCGTTCCGTGCCCCGTCATCGCTCCGGCAGAGAGGAAGACCACATCGTCGGCAAGCGCAATCGTGGACGGTCGTGACGCGATCAGGAGCACGGTGGTCGATGCCAGAGCGGTACGCATGTTGTCGAGCACGGTTGATTCGGTTGCAGGGTCGAGCGCTGAGGTCGTGTCGTCAAGAATCAAGAGTGATGGACGCCGGACGAGTGCGCGTGCGAGCGCTACCCGCTGCCGTTGGCCGCCGCTGAGGCTGACGCCGCGCTCGCCCACCACCGTGTCGAGCTGCGCTGGCAAGCCGCCCACGAACGTCTCCGCTGCAGCGAGACGGAGCGCTTCCCAAATTTCGTCGTCGTCAAGCTGGTCGCCGAACTCGATGTTGTCCCGGACCGTGCCGGCGAGCAAGAACGCCTCCTGAAAGACAATCGAGCGCGGACCGTCGGTGATGGCGATGGCGCCTGCTGTCGGGGCAACCAAACCA
>Ga0233432_10005393_pt1 | contig 11121 bp, 9 predicted proteins | sample SI_122_August201_6_FD_179870 | JGI IMG/M metagenome (GOLD analysis project Ga0233432, IMG submission 179870) | Seawater microbial communities from Saanich Inlet, British Columbia, Canada - SI_122_August2016_10_MG | ecosystem: Environmental > Aquatic > Marine > Inlet | place: Canada: British...
ACAAGTCTTGCTGCTAGAATGCGAGTAAGAAGTTGGCGTCCAGTAAGTCTCGTGCCAAGTGAGTCCGCCATCTTAAACCGCTGCCCAGCAGTACGCAGGCTTTTGAGTAGTTGATAGTGGAGTAGTAAAGAGGTGTCCTCTGGCTCATCGTCAGAGGATTTTTTTGGTAGTTCAGGAGTGGTCTCACGATTCAACGGTGTAGTCTCCTTAAATGCATGTTTTCCATAAACCTTTGTGTTTCGTTGCCTAGCCCGAAACTCTTGTTGAAGCGTTGTCGGAACTATTCGGTCTATTAGACTCAACGAAGTGTAACTCAGAAACATCATACACCCCTTAAACCAATAGCGTTGTTTGACTAATGCCAAAATACAACCCGTCTGTTATAGAACCAAAATGGCAAAACTGGTGGGCTGAGCAGAAAACATTTCGTTCACCTCGTCTTCCACGTGGTAAGAAGGCTTTTATACTCGATATGTTTCCGTATCCCAGTGGTGACGGGTTGCATGTTGGTCATCCAGAGGGTTACACAGCGACAGATATTGTGAGTCGTTTTGAACGAATGCGGGGCACTAGTGTCATTCATCCTATGGGGTTCGATGCTTTCGGCCTGCCGGCTGAAGAGCATGCAATTCGTACCGGTACGCCCCCGCGAGAGAGTACTGAGAAGAATACAGCCACTTTCCGACGGCAATTACAAATGCTGGGTTTTAGTTACGATTGGGAGCGAGAAGTTTCAACGACAGATCCGGAATTTGTTCGTTGGACACAATGGATTTTTTTGGTTCTTTATGACACATGGTTTGATTCTCATCGGCAACAGGGCCGGCCAATCTCGGAATTAAAGATACCTGATGAAATTCAGGAATTAGGTGAAGTGTCCGTTGGTGCTTACCGGGATTCCCATCGTCTCGCATATCAGTCAGAAGCGCCGGTGAACTGGTGTTCGGAACTTGGTACCGTGCTTGCGAATGAAGAAGTTATAGGTGGAATTAGTGAACGAGGTGGACATCCTGTTATTCGTCTTCCACTTCGGCAATGGATGCTGCGAATCACAGCATATGCAGATCGACTTGGATCAGAGCTAGAAAGTCTTGATTGGCCGGAAAGTATTAAAAAGCTACAAAGAGACTGGATTGGACGTAGTACGGGTGCTGAGGTCGACTTTTTCTTGCCAGTGCAGGGCGCATCAGAGAAAGAAATAGATGATGCCTTTGTGACATGGAAAATGCGTCGTCAGGAAAAAGGGTATCCCGCACATGCAGCAAATGACTGTCTTCGGATTTATACAACACGGCCGGATACATTGTTTGGTGTGAGCTGTATGGTCATTGCTCCAGAACATCCATTACGAAGTCAGATAACTCATCCTGCTCAGGCAGATGTTGTTAATGACTACTGTGAAGTAGCGAGTCGTAAAAGTGATCTTGATAGAACAGATTTATCACAAGAAAAAACAGGTGTTTTTACAGGTTCGTATTGTGTACATCCGTTGACAAGTGAACGTGTGCCGATTTGGGTTGCAGATTATGTGCTGGCGTCATATGGCACAGGTGCGATCATGTCGGTGCCCGCCCATGACAGTAGAGACTTCGAGTTCGCCGAGGCATTCAATCTGAGAATTATTCCAGTAGTTGAGGGTGAGGTTGATGGTGGAGGCAGCAATGTTTTTACCGGCTACGGAAAGTCAATCGCTTCGGGCTCGTATACAGGTATGGATAGTGAAGTGTTTATTGAAAAAGTGGCTATAGACTTACTTGAAATGGGTCTTGGAAGTCCTGCTACGAACTATAAATTGCGAGATTGGCTTTTCAGTCGGCAAAGATTTTGGGGCGAGCCGTTTCCTATCTTGCACGAGCTTGATGAGTTGGGGCAGCCGACCGGTGTCGTTCGAGCACTTGAACCGCAGGAGTTGCCGGTGCCGCTTCCTAAACTCAGCGACTTCCGGCCCGGAAAGACTCCGGATCCCCCGCTTTCTCGTGCGGATGATGACTGGTTGTATCTAGAACGTGACGGTAAGAAATACCGTCGAGAAACAAATACAATGCCGCAATGGGCGGGCTCTTGCTGGTATTACCTACGGTTTCTTGATCCTGCAAACAAAGAACAATTTATTGATCCAGAAATCGAGAAAGCTTGGATGCCCGTTGACCTCTATGTAGGCGGTGCTGAGCACGCTGTTCTTCATCTGCTTTATAGCCGTTTCTGGCACAAAGTGCTCTTCGACCGAGGGTTTGTTTCCACAGTAGAACCATTCGCTCGGTTGGTTAACCAAGGTATGATCCTAGGCGAAGTTGAGTTTACGGGGTATCGATCTAGTTCGGGCGGTTGGGTATCAGCTGGTCAGCAAAGTCGTTTGGATACCCCGATGAAAGTTTCTTCGGAACATGTTGAGAAGCAGGGAGAGTTCTTTGTGCTGCGGGATGCACCGGAAGTACGGGTCGACAGCCGAGCACATAAAATGTCCAAAAGCCGAGGCAATGTTGTAAACCCGGATGAAATTGTTCAGGAATTTGGAGCAGATTCCTTGCGGCTGTATGAGATGTTCATGGGGCCTCTTGAGGCAACAAAGCCGTGGAGTACTTCTGGCGTTGGAGGGGTCCGGAGCTTTCTTGATCGTTGCTGGAGGCTCATCGTTGACGAAGGATCTCAAGAAGTCCGTGTTGCTCCGCAGGTAACAAAAGGTAAGCCCACGGACGAACAGATGCGAGTCATGCATCGTATGCTGGATAAGGTTACGGCAGATATTCAATCATTATCATTCAACACTGCAATAGCGAAGATGATGGAGTTTGTAAACTTTGCGACACCACTTGAGGAACGACCACGAGAGATGCTTTCTGTTTTCGTAACGACACTCTCTCCTTTTGCCCCTCATCTCGCAGAAGAACTTTGGGCCATTTTAGGTCATGAAAGCCCCGTTTCCTTGGCAGCTTGGCCACACGTAGAAAATTGTTGGCTCCAAGATGACACGATAGAGATACCGGTTCAGGTTCAAGGTAAACTTCGCGCAAGAATCACTGTCCCTACAGGTACGGATGCCGAACGGCTAGAAGTTATTGCTGCTGCAGAACCCAAAATTGCAGCTTTGCTTGCTGGAAAAACACTTGTCAAAGTCGTTGCGATACCAGATCGAATGGTAAATTTTGTGGTCAAGAAATAAGAGGATCACTGCCGCTTTATTTAAAAGTTGAACAATATGAGTGGGGTGTTCGATAGAATTAGTACGGTTGGAATCATGTCATCCAACAGGTTGTCGTTTTTCAGCGAATGTTGTTTGGCTCGGAGGCCTTTGCAGCGTAGCATTCATGAAGAGGGATCTTTGGTGGTAAATGGCAGCTGTCTATTTTTGCTAAGGTAGCATCAACGCGGAAAGTAACTTGGATGAGTGTGAGCAATGTATTGGCTTTGGTGCTTGGAGGAGGTCGTGGGACTCGTCTATACCCTCTCACACGAGATCGCTCAAAGCCGGCAGTTCCGCTAGCTGGCAAGTACCGCATCATTGATGTACCCCTATCAAACTGTATCAATAGCGGCGTTCAGCGAATATATGTGATGACACAATTTAATTCAGTGAGTCTACACAGGCACATTCGTCGTACATATAGATTCGATGCTTTTAGCGGGGGATACGTTGAGATATTGGCTGCGCAGCAAACGAACGAGGCAATGGCTTGGTACCAGGGAACAGCAGATGCTGTTCGGCAGCACATCAAGTTACTACAGGATTCTGACATCAAGCAGGTGTTAGTACTTTCGGGAGATCAATTGTATCGGATGAATTACGCTGATCTCTTAGCAACTCATGAAGCAAATAACGCGGATGTAACAATAGCTGGTATTCCTGTGAACGACAGTGTTTCGTCAGCATTTGGTATTATGCGTTTTAATTCGACCGGCCGCGTAGAGGGTTTTTTAGAAAAACCAAAAACTGCAAATGAGCTTGACTTAGTTCGAACTGATCCAACATGGATCGAACAAGCAGGTATTCAAGCCGCTGGACGTAGTCTTATGGCAAGCATGGGAATTTATCTTTTTGATCGAGACTGTTTATTAGATCTGCTGCTTAAGACGGATTATCAAGACTTTGGGAAAGAAGTTTTCCCGGCTGCAATACGCGCAAAGCATGTTCAGCTTCACCCCTTTGATGGTTACTGGGAAGATATTGGAACGATAGCCTCATATTATCAATGCAATATCGACTTGGCGTCTTCAAAACCACCATTTGAATTAGCCACACCGCATGCGCCTATTTACTCAAGAGCAAGATTTTTACCCCCGTCCCGAGTCGATGGGGCGAGCGTTCAAGGGAGCCTCATATCAGATGGCTGTACTATTGGTGCTGGGGCTGTAATTGAGAACAGCGTCATCGGTTTGCGATGCCAGATTGGGAAGAATGTCGTTATCCGAAACTCTGTTGTTCTCGGGAATGACTACTATGAGACCCCAGAGCGCATTGAAGTGGATCTATCTCAGAATGTTCCTCCACTAGGCATTGGTGACGGATCGATAATCGAGAAAGCAATTATTGATAAGAATGTTCGTATTGGAAGCCATGTAAAAATCGTTAATGAACGTGGGCTCACAGAACTACCTGATGATGCACAGTTTACGATTCGAGATGGTGTTGTTGTTGTTCCTAAAAATGCTATTTTAGAAAACAATTGGAAACCGTCGTTTAGCTCTACATGAAACAGTTGAAAAAACAGAATTTAATTAAGGATTATTTCATCTCTGCGTTATTCAGCAGATGTGTCTGTTTTTTATTTGTCGTAGGCTCCAAATCTTGGTCAGAATCGCTTTGCCGAGTTTGCTGGCTATCGTTTGTGCAAGTTGTGTCAGATGATTGTGTGATAAGTACGGAACTTTCTTTTGAGTGTTCGTTTTCCGCCCCTTCTTCATGAGAGGCCACAATTACTCGAGAGGTCTGTGGTGATTCCTCATTTGGGTTACGCGATGAGAATGGCGATTCATCTACTTCCAGAGATACGATTGGAGGCCATGGTTTTGGCCGCCGCCAAATCGGTAGAACACCATTCGTCCTAAGTCGGAAATTATTTTGATTCGCAGAGCCCGGTACGGTACCTGAATAGTCAAAGGGAGACGGACACATCGTGCACCCGGTGCTTGCTAAGGAAATAATGCAAAGGAAAAGAAGTTGTGCAGAGAACAACTTCTTGCGATGTGTTTCATGTTGAAAATGCATCTACTTGCCTCCCTTGCCTATTTGCACACAAAGGCGTAATTAAGTACGGCGGCTGTTCCCCGCAATTCCCAAACAACCCGACTGTTTCTTCGGACCGTTAAAGGCGTTATCTCCACAAAAATTTGCAAAGAGCGGCTAGAAAATTTTTATCTTCTATTTCTGAACAAGCAGTTGAGAGCCCTGGCCAAGAATGCCTACCAGATCATTGAAGTCCGCAGAGGACACCAGAAGAACATTGTCTTCGGGGTCTTTCGTGACAAAACTTGGGTCAACGGCAGGTTGAATACGCAATCCATTGCCAAGGATAATTGCAACTTGGTTTGCGGATCGATAACTAACAGAAATTGCCTGAGGGGCTTGGGTCTCAGTGTTCGTTTGAATCTCAAGTAACTGTACCGATGATCCTGTTCGGTCAATAAAGCCTTTTCCAATGGCGGCCGGGAAAGTGCCTGCATATCGCCCACCTACTTGAAGGCTCAGGCGTCTCCTTGAGACGCTGACAACAGCATCAAATGGACCTCTCAAAACTTTAATTCGTTGGCCAGTTATCAACTTGTCAGATTCTAAACCGTTTATCTTGGAAAGAAGTTCCCAGGGAATATTTAATGGCTTCGCTATTGTTTCCAGTGTTTCTCCAACAGCCACAGTATGCGGTGGTAGTAACATGTCTTGCGTCGAATAAATGACGGTACCCGCGAGTTGTCCAAGAAGTCTTTCGAGTTGATGGTTTTCTTCAACGCTTAGGGAAGAGTCATCGTGCCATACTGAGAGAACGGCGAGGGCCTCAGCGTACCGACCTGCTTCGAGTTTATTATGAGCATCTGTCCATGCAGCTGTGAAAGCTGCGGAGGCTGTTTGTGTGGAGGTATCTTTTGTGATGCTGCCAGTTTCAGCCTGAGGTGCTTGTGATTGAGGAGGTATTGCAGCAACAGCCTCAATATATGTTGGTGGCATTTGTTCGCTAGGCAGAGCACGAGGCTGCTCTTGTGCCGACGATTGCGAGGTGAGTGGTGCTGGAGAAGTATTTGCCTGCTGGTTAGGAATACTGCCTAGTGCTTCGGACGGGCTTTGTAAATCTACTGAAGGTGGTGTTGGTACTGATGGCACAAAAGGTGGTGCTTCAGATACAGCTGCAGAAGATGATTCCGAGTTTTGCCATGCCTGATCTGTTTCTTTGGGACCTTTTTGAATTATTGAGTAGGCACCGTACAGAATCATCCCTAGTAGTCCGAGGACAATCAGTGGCCGTAAGGCTTCAAGAGGATCTTTCTGCGGTTCTCTACGATGCTTTGATTTTGATCGACGTGCCATCGAGCATGGTTCCTAACAATGTGGAAATCAGACAACGACCGAGACACTATAGAAGTGGGGGGTTCTGTTCCAGATCGCTTCTGCCAAATGAATTATTTCCTTTGGGAATTTCACGCTTTGCTAAAACGCAAGCTCTAAGATGGGTCAATTGTGGGTGCAAAATAACGCCCAATGAACCTAAATTACCATGTTTGACGCAAGATGTGTGTTTGTGGCACGTAGGTTTGAAGCAGTTTCCTCTCGCTTGTTAGTAGCCATAAGGCCGTTGGAATCTTGTAGTTTTTGATTCATTTCAGACACAGCAGTTGTCATGATTGATGGTTTACTGGTGAAATAGAAGAATGCACCAGAGAAATCTTCTTATTATTGCCATTGTTGTGCCCGGGTGCCTCCTCGCCTTTGCTGCTCAAGATCAAACCGGTCAAGGGAAACGGTTTGCTGAAGTCATTCAGCAAATTAATAAGAGCCACTTTCAGCCAGTTGACTCAGAACAACTTTTCAACGCAGCGATGGATGGTGTCTTTCGTACGCTCGATGATCGTTCTAAATTTATCGAGGCTGTAAATCTTAAAAACTCCAACAAAAAACTAAAGAAAGAGTTTGCCGGTATTGGTGTTGAGCTTGATGCCAATCCCGCGACAGGAAAAGTTTCTGTTGTTGCTCCGGTGTTTGGTGGACCTGCTTGGCGGGCAGGTGTTCGTTCTGGAGATCTCATAGAAAGTGTCAATGGTATTGATGCAAGTGGTCTCGGTCTATCTGAGATAGTGGCTCAGTTTCGTGGAGAGGTTGGCAGTGTTGTTAATCTTCGTGTCAGAAAAGCGGGTGTAAACGATACTGATTCAACAGTTTTTCAAGATATCATCATTCGTCGGCAGAGCATCGCAATCGAAAGTATTCGAGGGGATCGCCGTTTTTCAAGCGGTGCCTGGGATTGGTGGTTAGAAGGTGAGCCAAACATTGCTTATTTGAGAATAAGTTATTTTGGCAAGCAAACAGGGAATCAGTGTTCGGAAATACTGCACGATCTCGCTGATGGAAATAAGAATATGGAAGGGCTGGTCATTGATTTGAGGGGTAATGCAGGTGGTGTTCTGGAATCCGGTGTTTCAGTGTGTGATCTTTTTCTCGAAGATGAATTAGTTGTAGCAATCACGAATGCAAGGACCGGAGGTCATTCTGACAGAAAGCAGATTCAGCAAGAATGGAGAGCAACTCCAGGAAAAATTTTAGAAGGCGTACCTATTGCCATCCTTATTGATGAATTTACTGCGAATGTATCAGAGGTAGTCGCTGCGTGCCTGCAGGACTATGGTCGTGCGACAATTGTAGGTAGCCGTTCTTTTGGGAACGCATCTATTCAAACGACTACAGCACTCTCGAGTGGCTCTGGGGCAATTCGACTGACAACGAATCAATATCAAAGGCCTAGTGGCTCTCATCTCAACAGGCTGAGTACAAGTCAAGACACAGATGCATGGGGTGTTCGGCCTAACTCAGGATTTGCGTTTTCACCGACTAGGCAGCAACGCGAAAATTGGATTTCTTGGCGGCTGGAACGTGATCTTGGGCGGGCTCGTCGGGCTAATGAGATAGTTGACCCGGGTACCCTATTGCCTCAATATGCTGACCCTGTACTTGGCAGATCACTCACCTTATTCCATTCAAAAGAACATCGGCAGGAAGCTCGTGGCAATATCCAGCAGTTGCCTTAAGCGTAATGCGTCGATGATTTAAGCCAAGGCGTTACGTACTTCAGCGGCAAGGAAAAAACTGCCTGCTACGCATAGTAAGCCTGTTTTTCCAGCTAGCCGCTTGCCGACGAGCACAGCCTCCGTAGGCGAAACTGCAACATGAGGCTCTTGCCAACCACCTTTTTTTGCCGCCTCACGCAATCTTGTAATGGTAGCAGCTCGTGGATTTGTGGCATATCGTGTGAGTACGATATCCGTGAAATAGGTTGTGCTTATTCGTAGCATCGCTGTAAGTTCTTTATCAGCGCTTGCCGCAAAAATAAGAATTCTTTTTTTTGGCTGGCTGTCTTGGTCGGATAATGTTTTCACTAAAGAATCCATTGAAGCAACGTTGTGTGCCGCATCAAGAATAATAGGTGGTACGTATGAAATCCATTCAATACGAGCAGGAAGACGAGTCTTCCGAAGACCGGTGGCGATATTATGCTTGTCTATTTGGAATCCCTTTCCTGCAAGCACTTTTGTAGCCATGATTGCTGCCGCGGCATTTTCTGCTTGATGGATGCCAGCCATTGCTATTCGATAGGTTTTTGCGGGGGATTCAGGTGGGGCCTGGATTTCGAACGAATGCCAGTTGCTTATAGTAGGATTCCTTGGGTTCTTTGTCTTCAATGAACGGACTGTAAAGTCTCGATTCAGAAAAAAACTTTTGGTTCGCTTTTCTGTAGATTTTTTACTAATAACTTTCATGGCGTCGGGATGAAGAGCAGTCGATATGACAGGGCAACTACGTCGTATGATGCCTGCTTTTTCAATAGCAATTGCACGGATAGTATTTCCCAAGACATCTGTGTGGTCGAGACTGATGTTTGTAATCAATGAGACGACAGGACTGCACAGGTTGGTTGCATCAAGTCGCCCACCAAGGCCAGTTTCAATTACTGCAAGGTCAATACCTTTTTGTTCAAAGTGAATAAACGCGATAGCAGTGAGCACTTCGAACCAAGTCGGTCCTGTTGTATTCTTGCGCAATGCAAGTTGGTCAAGTCGTTCAACGACAGGCATTATCCTGCGGAAAGCGACAAGTAGGTCAGCTGTTGAGATTTGTCTGCCTGCTATAGAAATTCGCTCCTCGATCCTGTCAACGTGAGGAGAAAGATAACACCCAACACGATAGCCAGCAGATTGTACGATCGCGGCTAGCATGGCGGCGGTTGATCCCTTGCCCTTTGTACCGGCAAGATGTGCTGAAGGAAACTGACGCTGTGGGTTACCTAATGCTTTGAGTAAAGCAGCCATTCGGGATAGCGTGAATATTGTTTTTTTTTCGAGTTTTGTCGGTATCTGCTCAAAGTTTGATCTTCTCTCAAGCCATTGAAGTGCTTGGAGGCGTGTGAGGCGTTGACTCGTTTTTTTAACGACTCCCATGAAAATATCTCGGCAATTCAGGGAAGGTGGTTGTTTTAGGTAGAGGATTTCGCAGTTGCCCTACGAAACCGACGTTGCGTTTTAATGAGCTTTTTTGAACGCTCTGTGAAACAAATGTGCCGTACATTCCATACTCTGTCTGCGATACCGCTCGTGCCTCCACTCGAAACTCGTTCAGTCGTCTTGGTGACCATCTGTTTTTCAGATCAGGTTACAGCTGTTTGTGCAGGGCTGTGTCGTAGGAAAAAAAATCTAGGTTTGGTGAGCCAGCCAGTTGTTAAAAATAATTCAGCGACACCAGTATACCAAAAATTGCTTACGTTCTTACTCTTAAGTTTAATTTGGGAAACTTCATGGCTGCATGCCAATGACTATGTTCTCGACCAGTCAGGACAATTAGTCGAGATTCCTATTTTGATTTCAGAAGAACTTACAGGACCGACGCTTTTTGTCGGTATTGATGGTGAGGACTGTGATTCGTACACAGACAGTTGGTGTCAAAGGTACGGAGGTGAGTCTTCGTGCATTGGATTACCTCAGAAGCAATGTTGGCCGCGATGGTTTGCGAGTGCAAGTGGTCTTGTGATGACACGTTCACTTCCAGACGGCACTACTTCAACAGGACCCGGAGGGCTTGCAGTTTCCACACGCTCAGCTTCAGCAAGTTGGCCAGGAGGATTAGATCTAAGGCTTGGTCGATGGTTTGGTGAACGGCAAGAGCACGCAATTGAGTTGATCTATTGGGGTGTTTACAACATTGGATCGTCGGCCCCACAGCAAACAGGCGGGTCAAGTGGAGTGTTATCTCGATCAGACACAATAAACAATATCGAAATTAACTGGCTCTATGCTCCAGAGACTCGCCCGGAGTTTCATCAGGGAAATAAACGTGTCAATTGGATGTGGTTAGCAGGATTTAGATTTTTTCAACTTGAGGACCAGCTGAGTTTGGGTGTGACATCTCCAGCCTTTGATCTTGATACAGCGACAAATAATAATTTGTTTGGCGGGCAGTTCGGCGGGCGGTTTGACTGGGAGATTGCGCCACGAATGAGGTTTGTCGTTGTGCCAAAGTTTCTTCTTGCTGGAAATGCTAGTAGCAATAGAGCCACACAGACCAATGGAGCGACAACCGATGTTCGCTCCACAGTCGACGTGTTTTCATGGCTGGGGTCTGTCGACACTTCGATAGCCATCGATCTTTCTGATCGATGGAGCCTGTGGCTGGGTTACCGGGTTGTTGGTGTTGGGAATATTGCACAGGCTGACGGGCAGTGGCCATCGGGTTTGCCTGCAACGTCAGCCAGCCTGGGAGGGATTGCGACCGGCTCCGAATCAATTATACACGGTGCATTTGCTGGCTTTGAGAGCCACTACTGATGGCTTAATGCACAAACAGGAAAAGCATACAACTCTTTTTTCTGCGGTCGAAGCCATGCTTCCTGTTTTAAGTTTATGTCCACGTTCAACAGTGTTACGCAGCTAAAG
>Ga0233432_10005403_pt1 | contig 11106 bp, 10 predicted proteins | sample SI_122_August201_6_FD_179870 | JGI IMG/M metagenome (GOLD analysis project Ga0233432, IMG submission 179870) | Seawater microbial communities from Saanich Inlet, British Columbia, Canada - SI_122_August2016_10_MG | ecosystem: Environmental > Aquatic > Marine > Inlet | place: Canada: British...
GTTAATCTACCCAGTAAATAAGTAAATAAATAAAGAGAATAGTGTACTTTTGTTTTATGCAAGACGCCTATTCCATATTAATCAACAAGTTAAGCGCATTTACTCAGAAGTATTATCAAAATCAACTGATAAGGGGTTTGGTTTTGTGTTTTACTTCAGTTGCTTTAGGGTTTATTGTTTTCGCTGTGTTAGAGCACTATGGACGTTTTGGTGTTCTCGCCAGAACGATTCTGTTTTGGGCATTTGTGTTATTATCGACACTTATTTTATGTTTACTTGTCTTTAGACCGTTATTCAAATTAGCGAAACTAGGAGAGCGATTAAGCGACGACCAGGCAGCAAAAATTATAGGAAAACACTTTCATGGCGTATCAGACAAACTACTCAATGTTATTCAGTTAAAAAAGCAAAGCGCAGGCAGTTTGGCTTTAATTGAAGCAAGCATAAATCAAAAAGCAGCTGAACTAAAGCCGATACCCTTTTTAAATGCAGTCCGGTTTTCTGAAAATAAACGATATATAAAGTACGCCCTTATTCCCCTTTTTATTTTTGCAGGTCTTTATGCTGCAGACAGACAAGAGCTGATTACAGAGAGCTCTGCGCGGATTATTGATTATAAAACCGAGTACATACCACCGAAACCCTTTGAGTTTACAATTTTAAATGACAGTTTGGTGTGTATACAACACCAGAATTATATTGTATCGGTTCAACTACAGGGTAAAGAAATTCCATCCGAGGCACATATAGAGGTCGGTGGGCAGCCCATTAAAATGAAAAAAAAGGAAAACCACACCTTTGAATACAGCCTTATAAATGTGCAAAAACCCCAGACATTTAAATTTAATGCGGGAGGGCTTTATTCCGAACCCCACCAATTAAATGTTTTACCAGCACCCTCTTTGGTTTCGTTTGAATTGAGCCTTGATTATCCATCATACATCGGAAAAGAAAACCAGCGTTTAGAAAACACAGGAGAGGTTTTGATTCCTGAAGGCAGCAATGTGCGGTGGGATTTTTTCACTGAAAACACAGACACATTTAACGTGCTTTGGGGGGAAAGACTTTTAAACACAAAAAAAACTTCGAAAAATCATTTTAGCTTTTTTAGAACAGCAAAAACCTCTCTAAATTACACCTTGCTCCCATTTAATTCTGACGTTCAAACGCTTGATTCTGTTAACTATAACTTTAAGGTTGTAAAAGACGGCTTTCCTATAGTAGATGTTTCTGAAGTGGTCGACTCAACAACCCTAAAAACACGCTACTTCCAAGGACAAATAAAAGATGATTATGGTTTTCAAAAACTACAGTTTGTCGTAAAAAAACCAAACAATAACTGGGACAGCATTGTGCCCATTAAAATTAATACGGCAACCAACATAGAGAGCTTCTTTTTTGTTTTTGACCTAAACACCATTCAAATCAACGAGGGAGAAACTCTCGAATATTACTTTGAAGTTTATGATAATGACGCCGTAAATGGCTCTAAAAAAAGTCAAAGCAGAGCTTTTGAGTTTAACGCGCCCACAGAAGAAGAAATACAACAACAACAAGAGATAAAAACTAAAACACTTAAAAAACAGTTAGAGCAAAATGTTCAGCTCGCAAAAGACTTACAAGAAGGTTTTGAAGACCTCCGAATGAAGCTTTTAAACAAAGAAGAGTTGAGCTGGGAGGATAAACAGCAGGTAAACGAGATTTTAGAGAAACAGAAAAAGCTGGAAAAAAGCATAGATGATATTTCAGAAAAAAACAAAGAAAAAAACGCGCTATTAAATGAATTCTCAGAGCAAGACAAACGAATTTTAGAGAAACAAAAGCAACTAGAAGAGCTTATGGAGGAGCTCATGACCGAAGAAATGCGCGAGCTTTTTGATGAAATGGAGGCCCTTATGGATGAAATGAAGACCGATGAGTGGATGAAGAAGCTAGAAGAATTACAAATGAGCAATGAGGATCTAGAAAAAGAGTTAGATAGAAATTTAGAAATGCTTAAGAAATTTGAATTCGAACAAGCCCTAGATGAAAGCCTAGAAAAGTTGCAAGAAATAATAGAGCAACAAGAAGACCTAAAGAAATCAAATGACGAAAAATCTCAACCACAAGAATCAATAACAGAACAGCAAAAAGAGCTTAATGAGGCCTTTGAAAAGCTTTCTGAAAAACTAGACGGGCTCCAGCAAAAGAATGAAGAGCTAGAAAAAAAGGCTAATCTTTCTGACACTGATTCCCTTCAGATTTCAATTGAGCAACAGATGCAAGAAAGCAAGGAAAACTCAGAAAAAAACAAAAAAAAGAAAACCTCCCAGTCTCAGCAAAAGGCGCTAGATGAAATGCAGTCGCTAAAGGACAAGCTTCAGCAAGCACAAAAGCAACCAGGCGAGAGCGCTCCCTCAGAGGACATGGGGGTTTTAAGGCAGATTTTAGAAAACCTTATCGACCTTTCTTTAGACGAGGAAAGACTCTTGAGCGACTTAGCAAAAACCAATAATGACGATCCCGAATACGTGTCACTTATTCATTGGCAAAACAAACTCGGTGATGACTCTAAAATTTTAGAAGACTCTCTTTATGCTCTTAGTAAAAGGCAGGTTCAGATAAAAGCAACAATTAATCGAGAGATGCGAGCAATTAGCAATAATATTCAAAAATCTTTAGACAACATGTCTGAGCGCGAGTCAGATAAAGCGGTTAGCCAACAGCAGTTGGTTATGACCTCAGCCAACAACCTGGCCCTTATGCTGAGCGATGTTCTTCAGTCAATGCAAGAGGATTTAGCCAAAAAAACCCCAGGTCAACAACAATGTGACAAACCTGGATCAGGCAACCCAAGCCCATCAGACATTAAAAAGATGCAAGAGCAATTAAAGAAGCAGCTGGAGCAAATGAATAAGGGCCCAGGTGGCCCTAAAAAACCGCAACCCAAACCTGGAGGAAAAGACTTGGCTAAAATGATGGGGCGTCAAGAAATGATTCGTCAGCAACTAGAAAAAATGGCCAAAAAAATAGAAGAGTCTGAAAATGGCAACACCGATAATTTGCGTAAAGCAATTGACAAAATGGAGCAGACAGAGGAAGACATTGCAAATGATAATATTACAAAGGAAACCCTAAAGCGACAAAACCAAATCATTGAGCATCTTCTTGAGGCTGAAAAAGCAGAGCAAGAAAGAGATAAGGATAAGAAGCGCGAGTCAAAAGAGGCCACTCAACTTCCCCACCATGTTCAAGAATTGTTAGAGGAATATCAAAAAAACAAGATCAAACAATCGGAAATGATTAGAACAATTCCTGCAAAACTAAAGCCTTATTATAAGGAAAAAGTGAAAGAGTATTTTCAGAATATTGACTAAATGGGTGAATCAAAAATTTCATTTCAGTCTGTTGGCACATTCTCTTTAAAAACAGAGGTCGCTGTAACAAAATGTATTAAGGCATTGGCGAAACAAGAATTACGAGAAATAGGAGACATCATCTTTGTTTTCTGTGACGATAACTATCTTCATAAAATAAACCTCGAATTTCTTGATCACGACACCTATACAGACATCATAACTTTTGACTATTCTGTTGGAAACGAGATAGTTAGCGAGATGTATATCAGCGTAGATCGCGTGGCAGAAAACGCCAAAAAATACAGTCAAACCTTTGAAAATGAAATACACCGAGTTATTATTCATGGCGTACTTCATCTTTGTGGTTATAAGGACAAGCTTTCGGAAGACAAACAAATTATGCGAGATAAAGAAAACCATTACTTATCTTTGTTGAGCTAAGCCGTTTTTAGTCAACACTAAGGGCTTAGAAAAACTTAAATAGTTCCACGTGGAACCAATATATGTTTCTTAAAGAGTATGACGTAATTGTAGTAGGCGCTGGCCACGCAGGTTGTGAGGCGGCAGCGGCAGCGGCCAACCTTGGGGCTAAAACCCTTTTGGTTACCATGAACATGGACACCATTGCTCAAATGTCGTGCAACCCCGCAATGGGTGGCGTTGCTAAGGGCCAAATAATTAGAGAAATAGACGCGTTAGGAGGTTATTCCGCAGTGGTTACAGATGAGACCATGATCCAGTTTAAAATGCTCAATCAGTCTAAGGGGCCAGCAATGTGGAGCCCAAGAGCACAATCAGATCGAATGCTTTTCTCAAAAAAATGGAGACAAACTTTGGAGAGTATAGACAACCTTGATTTTTGGCAAGAAATGGTTGTTGGTTTAATCGTTGAAGACGGCAAGATCGTAGGCGTACGAACAAGTTTAGGCTTAGAAATAAAGTCTAAAACGGTTGTATTAACCAATGGCACATTTTTAAATGGACTGATTCATATAGGTGATAAAAGTTTTGGCGGCGGAAGAGCGGCTGAGCGCCCATCTGTTGGAATAACAGAAGATTTAGAGGCGCTTGGTTTTGTTTCGGGGAGAATGAAAACGGGGACTCCTCCCCGTGTTGATGGTCGCACATTAGATTACTCAAAAATGGAAGAACAGCCAGGTGACAAAGAGCCCGGGGGGTTTTCTTACATGCCCACAAATAAACCAACGAATCAAAGGTCTTGTTACATAACTTATACTTCTGAAGCAGTTCACGATATATTGCGAACTGGTTTTGAAAAGTCTCCAATGTATCAAGGACGCATAAAAGGTTTGGGCCCAAGATACTGTCCCTCTATAGAAGATAAAATCACCCGTTTTGCAGACAAGAATCGCCACCAAATATTTGTTGAGCCAGAAGGTTGGGAGACCTGTGAAATTTACGTGAATGGTTTTTCTACTTCTCTACCAGAAGATGTTCAAATAGATGCGCTTCAAAAGGTTCCTGGATTTGAAAAAGCTAAAATGTTCCGCCCTGGCTACGCCATAGAGTATGACTACTTCCCTCCCACTCAATTGAAACACACCTTAGAAACAAAGCTAGTTCAAGGACTGTACTTTGCGGGGCAAATAAATGGCACAACAGGTTATGAAGAGGCTGCTTGTCAAGGCTTTATGGCGGGGATTAACGCAACATTGCTTGTAAAAGGAAAAGAGCCGTTTATTCTAAGCAGGTCAGAAGCGTACATCGGCGTTTTAATAGATGATTTGATTACGAAAGGAACAGATGAACCATACAGAATGTTTACCTCGAGAGCGGAGTATAGAATTCTTTTACGCCAAGACAATGCTGATATAAGGCTAACCAAAAAGGGTTATGATTTAGGACTCGTTACACAAAACAGGTTTGATCGCCTTAATGATAAGCTTAATTATGTAGAAAAGCTTACGCAGTTTTTTAACAAAACGTCAGCAATTCCTGAGGAAATTAATCCAATATTAGACCTGTTAAAAGCTTCTCAAATTTCTCAAAAAATGAAGCTGATAAAATTAGTGTCGCGACCCCAGGTTGATTTCACCTCTATTGAACAGCTTCAGTCAATACAGGAATTTTTAATAGAAAATGGAAAAGATAATGAAGCAATAGAGCAAACAATAATTCAAATAAAGTACAGCGGTTATATAAATAGAGAAAAGGAAAATGCTGAAAAAATTACGCGGCTTGAAAACATCACTATCCCTGAAGATTTCGAATACAAAAAGCTCGCGTCACTTTCTTCTGAGGCAAAACAAAAGCTGGGCACAATTCGCCCAAAAACAATAGCACATGCTGGAAGAATCTCAGGCGTGTCTCCGGCAGACATTTCTGTTTTATTGGTTTATATGGGGCGATAGTTCCACGTGGAACACGTTAAAAGTTAAATAAACGAAAAAAAGACCCTTTACGGGTCTTTATCTTAAAACACGCGGAATCACTTTAAAGGTTTTTAAAAACACTACAGAGGCAAGAAAAACGCCCTCTTTTTTTACTGAAAAAACGTTTATTCGATAATTAGTTTTGAAATTTTATCTTTTCCTCCACCGTTAATTGTTTTTATAAAGTAAAGGCCCTTTTCCCAATTTAAGCAATCGATAACAGTTTCATAATTTTTTGCAGTAAAACGACTGATACTTTCACCTAAAACGTTATAAATTTCAATTATTGAGTTGTGTTCTGTATTAATTGAGAACGAGTTTTTTGCAGGGTTTGGATAGATATTAAATACTTGTTCTGATTCAGCCAACCCTAAACCATATTCGTGAAATGAAACGTTGTCAACAAAATAGGAGTCTGTTTCTCCGGTTATTTCGTCTTCAGGATTAGGATATAGGTTTAAAGACGCAATAGCGCCACTAAAACCCGTAGACCCTTCTGACCAAGTCCAGCTGTATATAGATGTGTCGTCAAAATACATTTCGGCAACATCTCCGTCAACATCAATATTAATCCTAACCTCAAACCACGAACCAGTAGGATAAACAAATGCGGTGCCAGGATCTAAGCTAGCTCCAGAACCAACGACCAGAGATCCATCTCCGCTAGCATTAAAATACACCTGAACGGCCCAATTTGAAGCGGCAGCAGAAAAGTAGTGAAGCAGGTTAAAATAGGCTCCGTACCCCTCTTCAACATTCATCATATAAGACAGTGTCCAGCTTCCAGAATTCTCATTCCCTAAGGAAAGTATCACATCGGTAACACCACCAGAAACAAGCTGAATACAATTATCTGGGCTAAAAGAGAATTGATCGGTTACGTATGTGTCTTCTGGAGTGCCAGCCGAATTAGTCCAGGTTGTCCATAAGCCATTAGATTCTGTACCAAGGAACTCCCCAGCTTTATAGGAGTCAAAGTCATCATAAATGTTTGTTTGGCTAAGACACAAGGATGTGATTATAAAACAAGTAATAGTTGGTAGTAGCTTTTCCATAAAAAAATGTTAAATTAATATAGTGACATATGTGGTTACAAATATAAGTTTTATTCAACAGCCTTGCAACAAGGCTTTTAGGATTAAACCCTCCACCAAAGTAAACAATTTTATTTAATTATTATAGAGCTTTGTTTGTCGGAATAAAAACCACCTAAAGATCAGGAATTAGGTTGCGTTAAACCAAATGGGGCGATTCGAACTATATACATAATTTTATTTTCTCTTGTGAAACAGCTCATACAGTTAGAAAAACAATAATAAATGATTCAAGCTTTGACTTTTATATTGATTACAATAATTCTTATGTCGACACATTACTTTACTTAAGATCTAACGATTATTTAATATTTACTGACTTCACAACATTAGGAAGACATCCAGACGGAGAACCAACAGAACCTTGCTCTATGTATTTCTCAGACACAATAACAATTTCAGTTAACTCTACTTTACCCTATTATTTTATCGGAGATTTTAGAGATGAATATTCTTGGGAAGAAACACTTAGCGGCAATAGAAGCACAATTCAAGACTGTTCGTATAAAATAACAAATGATCACGTAATATTGGACATGTAATTTTGACTAACGACTCTAATTAAATTATTTCTTGAAGTTTTGTCATTCCCTAAACTTCTTTAGATCCTTCCAAAAGCGGTTCGAATGAGAACCAACAAGGGGAGCCTTATAGGTCAAGTTATTTTTAAAAATAACTTGACCTATTTTTTATAATTGTTTTTAACCCACCTATCTAGTTCTTTGAATATTGGCATTAAATCTATCGCAATAGGAGTTAGAGAATATTCTACTCTGGGAGGAGTTTCATTGAATGATTCTCGACAAATTAAATTGTCAGATTCCATCTGTTTAAGATGATCAGTTAATACTTTTCTAGATATACCATTTATCATTGCGACTAGTTGACCAAATCTTAATTTACGGTTTCTCAAATTATAAATAATTTCTAATTTCCATTTACCACCTAATTTTTTTGTGAATATACTAACAGGACATAGAGGCTCATTTTCCATATTTATGAGATATTGGTTACCTAATGATTACTACTTTTTTATAGTTACTTAAAAGTAACAGTAACATATTAAAACTATTATTAGTTACTTTGTAAAACTAACAAAAAAATCAGAAAATGAAAACAATCAAAAAAACCAACAAGTGTACTTGTGGTAAAACTAAAAATGTTAATGGAAACTGTGATGGTTCTCACGCTAAAAGATTCATGGGATATAAAATTTTTACTGTAGTGACTATTGCATTAATCACCTTTTTTTCCATTCAAAGTTTTTCGTTTATTGAAAAGGAAACTATAGATGTAAGTAGTGCTAAAATTGTATGGAAGGCATATAAGTTAACAGGATCTCATGAAGGGACAATTTCTTTAAAATCAGGGAAATTAAATTTCATAAATGACAAATTAATTGGAGGTGATTTTAAAGTAGATATGAATAGTATCTTATGTACTGATTTGTCTGGAGATTACAAAAGTCAGCTCGAAGGACATCTTAAATCAAAAGATTTTTTTAATTCAAAAAATCACCCAAATTCTACTTTAATCTTTACAAAGGTCAAATCAATAAACAAGAACTCTTATAATATTGATGCAGAAATAACGATAAAGGAGAAAAAAGAAACGATTTCATTTGTAGCCTCAGTATATGGAAATAAAGCTACAGGGGTTTTAAAGATTGATCGAACTAAGTTTGATATCAAATATGGATCTGGTAGTTTTTTTACCGGCCTAGGAGATAATTTAATTTATGATGAATTTGACCTCATAATTGATATTAATTTCTAGTATAAGAGAGAAACCTAAAACCTTTCAGTATTCAGAATGAAAGAGAAAATTAAAGATCTTGATGAAAAAATTAAAGATTATCTTTCACACTGATACTATTATGATTAACCCGACTAATATAGACAGCGTTTCTATTTGGCTAAATCGATACCTATCAAGGAAAGTCTCAATACTTTAAGTAGATTCTAAATTAAATATGAAAAGAAAAGATTTTATACTTAAAGGAATACTAACTAGTTTAAGTGCCTGTTTTTTTCAAATAACTTAAGAGCTAAACAGCTTAGTACATTTAAACTTAAGAAATTTAAGTTGCTTAATTCTTTGGGCTATAATCACATTCTAAATAATGAAACTAAAACAATGAATACAGTATTACATAAAGCCAATACTAGAGGGAGTGGCGATCATGGATGGCTGAAAGTTAATCACACCTTTAGTTTTGCCAATTATCGCAATCCAGAACGTATGAATTTTGGTGTTTTACGAGTTTTAAATGATGATATTATTGCAGGTGGAAAGGGTTTTTCTCCACACCCTCATGATAATATGGAGATAATTACAATACCATTAGAGGGGGCAATAAATCATAAAGATAATATGGGTAATGAGAGTGAAATCACAACAGGCGATATTCAAGTTATGACTGCTGGAACAGGTGTTGTGCATAGTGAGTTTAACTCGCATGAATCTAATGATTTAAAAGTTCTACAAATCTGGCTTTTCACAAACAAGCGAGATGTTAAACCACGTTATCAACAGCTACCAATTAGAAAATTAGAGGTAAAAAATCAATTTTATCAAGTTCTTTCTCCTAATAAAGATGATCAAGGTGTATGGATTTACCAAAATGCCTGGTTTAATATTGGATCATTTGATAAGCTAGTAAGAAAAACGTATCGAGTTAGAGGTAAAAAAAATGGTTTGTATGCTTTTATTATCGATGGCGAAGCCGAAATCGAAGGTCAAAAATTAGAAAAGAGAGATGGATTTGGAATTTGGAATAAAGAAGAAATATCAATTGAAGCAATGACTAATTCAAAAATATTATTGATGGATGTGCCTATGACTATTTAATAATTCGTCTACTCTTTCATCTAATTATTTTAATTAAAGGAGTTGCTGACTGAAAAATATGGAGGGCCATCTGAAGTTGTAGAGAAATTCGATACAAGCTATAAACCAAGTGATGATAACGATAGAATGTACCATGTTGGAATGGATCGATGTAAGTATTATTCAACTTATGAAACAGGAAAAGGGAGTATCCAATTAACAATCGAAAAAGATGATTTTGTTAGGCTAACATATTTTGATAAAATCAACAGCGAAATAATTAAGAGAGAAAGCGAAAGGTGATTTATAAGATCAATTTACTCAACAAGGTTAGCTTTTTCATTCCCTAAACTTTTTTAAATCCTTCCAAAAGCGGTTCGAACGAGAACCTACAAGTGGAGCCTTACAGTTCAGGTTATTTTTAAAAATAACTTGACCTGTTTAATTAAAAAATTGTTCTAATGATAGTGATGAACTTGGGACTAATTGATTAATATCTAATGGATATGATACAAGAATATCATAAAAATCAGCCACTGTAAAGTTAAAGAACCCTTCAAAAATAATATGCCAATTTTGATTTGAAGCAGACAGTTCCATAAAGTCTTTTAAAATCATTCTGAATGCCTCTTCTTCTGAATGCCCTTTCATAATTAATTCTTGTGCTAAAACAAAAGTCATAAAAACGCTGGATTCGATCCCTCGTAAATTTTTAAATAGTAATCTTATCAATTAATAAAGCTAATTGGTGGTCCTTTTCAGTAATATTATCTTGTGCGTCGTGTGTAAATAAATTTAATTTTACATTATTGTAACAATTATATATTTCTGGATGGTGATTTACCTCATTACAAATTTTTGCAATTTCATTTATAAATAAAATTGCCTCTTTGAAATCTTTAAAATTGTAGCTATTAATTAATTTACCATTTTCTTCAGTCCACATTGTAAAATAATTTTGATTTAAGGCCTAAAATAAGTTAATTAAAAAAAAGAGCCACCTTATAAATTAATTTTTATAGGAAATATACTTTACACAAAATGGCGAGATACTTATACTAATTAAATTATGTTCGATTTTGTGAAGTTTTTAAAAAAAATGTTGAACATTATTTTTGTAAATTTCCGACTAATCATATTTATATTTTGAGCTCTTAAACAAAGCTCTGATAAATCAATATATTATTTGTAATTAATGTCTAAACTACCCAAAGAGCATAGTTTTATTGATTTTTCTGATTACGGAAGATCTATTGCTAGAGTTATAGCAAACTCACTTAAGGATACTTCATTCACTCCTATTCATGTGACAATAGGCTTTATAATATCTGGATTGTTAGGTGTTTTTTGTATATTAAATACATACTATTGGCACGCTGCATTTTTTTTAATTTTAAAATCTATTTTAGATGCAGCAGATGGAGAATTGGCTCGAGTAAAACAAAGGCCATC
>Ga0233432_10005404_pt1 | contig 11105 bp, 12 predicted proteins | sample SI_122_August201_6_FD_179870 | JGI IMG/M metagenome (GOLD analysis project Ga0233432, IMG submission 179870) | Seawater microbial communities from Saanich Inlet, British Columbia, Canada - SI_122_August2016_10_MG | ecosystem: Environmental > Aquatic > Marine > Inlet | place: Canada: British...
CATCTGCAATGAAAATGATTAAAGCAATGAAGAAAGATGAACTAATGGCTGGTTACAAAGCCATCAAGGCATCTTACGACCCTGCTAAGAAAGAAGTTGGCGTGAACACACCTGAAGAAGTTCAGACAGACGCACCTGCAATCGCAGAAGACGTTGAAGTAATGTTCGCTGGCTCTGACTTGTCAGAAGACTTCAAAGCAAAAGCACAAACAATTTTTGAAGCCGCTGTATCTGCAAAAGCCGCAGAGCAAATCGCAGAAGTAGAAGTAGCAAAAGAAGCCGCTATTACTGAAGGCGTAGAGGCAGTTAAAGTAGAACTCACTGAAAAAGTGGATTCATACCTTGACTACGTTGTAGAACAGTGGATGAAAGATAACGAAATCGCTATCGAAAAGGGTCTTAAGGCTGAACTAGTCGAAGACTTCCTTGGCGGTCTCAAAAACCTATTCATGGAGCATTACATTGATGTTCCTGAAGAGAAAGTTGATGTTCTTGATGAGCAAGCAACTGAAATCGAAGAACTCAAAGCCAAACTTAATGAGCAAATCGAACAGGCTGTAGAACAGAAAAAAGTTCTCGACCAATTCGTAGCACAGAAAGTTCTTTCAACCGTTTCTGAAGGTCTAGCCGATACAGAAGCCGAGAAAGTTGCTAAACTAGCAGAAGGCATTGATTTCGTAGATGCTGACCAGTATCGTGAGAAGTTAGAAACTATCAAGGAATCATATTTCCCTAAAACTAAGGCTACTGGCGGAAACCCCGAAGATAATGTATCAGAGGTTTCTATTGAAACTGATGGTGCGATGGCTGCCTATGCTCAGGCACTATCCCGCATGAAAAAGGGTTAAACACTAAATAATAGTGTCTGATGACTATGAAGGCTATATTAAACTTAGACCACTTCACTAATAAACCATATAAGGAGATGCAAAATGTATCTATCTGAAGAACTTCAGAAGAAGTGGCAGCCACTAATGGAAGCAGAGGGCGCAACCCCTATCGCTGACCCATATCGTAAGGCTGTTACCGCTGTCCTCTTGGAAAACCAAGAGAAAGCCCTAAGAGAAGAGCGTCACGCTCTATCTGAGGCTCCACTAAACGCAACTGGCAACGTGAACAATTATGACCCAGTCCTAATTTCACTAGTCCGTCGCTCAATGCCACAACTCATTGCATATGATGTTGCTGGTGTACAACCAATGTCTGCGCCTACTGGCCTTGTGTTCGCAATGCGTGCCAAGAACGGTTCTGGCTCAGAAGTCTTCTACGATGAAGCCGATACTGGATTCTCTGGTACTGGTACTCCTCGTGGTACAGACCCAGCCGTAACTGACCCAGATGCAGTAGCACCTGGTGGTTACACAACTGGCAACGGTATGTCAACTGCCGATGCTGAAGACCTAGGCGATGGTACTACTTTCAATGAGATGCAATTCTCTGTTGAAAAGATTGCCGTTACTGCTAAGTCTCGTGCATTGAAAGCAGAATACACAACTGAACTTGCTCAGGATTTGAAAGCAGTTCACGGTCTTGACGCCGAAACTGAACTTGCTAACATCCTTTCAGCAGAAATTCTTGCTGAAATCAACCGTGAAGTTATGCGCACAATTTATCGTGTTGCTAAACTTGGCGGCTCAGGCGCTGATGGTACTTTCGACATCGAAAACGATGCTGATGGCCGTTGGTCTGTTGAGAAGTTCAAGGGTCTAATGTTCCAAATCGAGCGTGATTCCAACAAAATCGCTCGTGAAACTCGCCGTGGTAAAGGTAACTTCATCATCTGTTCCGCAGATGTTGCTTCAGCCCTTGCTATGACTGGTCTCCTTGAGAACAACCCACAGATGAACACTGGTTTGACTGTAGACGAAACTGGCAACACTTTTGCTGGTACTCTAAACGGTCGTTACAAAGTGTACATCGACCCGTATGCTGGTACTGATTTCTGTACTGTAGGCTACAAAGGTACAAACGCATATGACGCTGGTATCTTCTACTGCCCATACGTTCCACTACAGATGGTTCGTGCAGTTGGTGAGAACACATTCCAGCCGAAAATTGGATTTAAGACCCGCTACGGCATGGTCGCAAACCCATATGCAGAAGGTACAACTGCAGGTAACGGTGCATTGAACAAGCGTTCAAACACTTACTACCGTATCTTCTCAGTATCAAACATCCTATAATTATAAGATACTGATACTTCTTAAAGGGCGGTCTTCGGACTGCCCTTTTTTTTGTTTATAAATAAGTTATGAAGATGAACAAAGGAGATTGTGATGGCAGATGCAACACAAAATTTGAACAAACTATATCCGTCAAATTTTAGATTTGACATCAATCGTGCGCCCATCTTTTCTGGAAACGCACAGTCGGTTACTTTACCCTCCATTACTCTAGGCGAAGCAGTTCAAGGAACTCCATTGATTGACTTGCCAGTACCTGGTGATAAACTTGTGTATGGGGAACTCAGTGTAGATTTTCTCGTTGATGAAGAAATCAGAGGATGGATGGAAATCCATCAATGGATGAGAAGTGCAGGCTACCCAGAAAGTACAGATGAGTATGAAAAACTAATCTACGCAGATGCGACATTGGTTATCACATCGAACTCATCAAACCCGATTATCAAAGTGACGTTCTTTGATTGTTACCCAACATCATTGGGTGAAATCTCTCTGAACTCACAAACATCTTCTGAAACAGTAATTTCGAATGCATCGTTCCGTTTCAGAAGTTATGATATTGAGCCCTTGGGTCAGTTGATTACAGGCTATGAAAATATCAATACTACACTACAAACAACATCATAGACATAGATATACATTAATAGCAACACCTAGATAGTAACACAGTTGTCAAGGGATGTCAAGAGGAAAATAGCCCTTGACAAATGACAGAAATTGTATTATAATGCAATATTAGTATACCTATAAAAGGCGTGAGGTGAAATGAAATTAGAAGAGATACAAGATTTGTGGTCTGAGGACTGTAACTGGAAAGAAGACTTACTTGACGAAGAACTTCTCAGAATTCCGCAACTACATACTAAGTATTATAAGATATTCTCTAAAGAAAGACTACTGCTAGTCAAACTCAAAAGTGACTTGAAAGTTCTGACAGGCGAGAAGTGGGAGTATTATCTTGGCGACATGCCACAAGAGGACTTGCAGGAAAGAGGTTGGGAACCATTTCTAAAAAGACCACTCAAAGCAGATATACCTAGATATATAGATAGTGATAGAGATATTATTAACAGTAATATCAAAATTGCCTATCAACAAGAAAAAGTTGACTTCTTGGATAGCATAATCAAAAGTTTAACTGCTAGAGGCTATAACATTAAAGGCGCTATTGAGTGGCGCAAGTTTACAAATATGAATGGAGCATTTTAACATGTACTTGAAAAACCCTTGTTTTATTTTGAATGAAAGCGCAGGCATGCCCTCACACGCTCTCGACCGTTTGAAAAAATATGTCGATAATGTGAAATTGCAACCAGCAGAAACAATCAAAAAGAATGGCGCAGGTGCGCCTCCACGTGAGAGTGGCGTTGCATTCCTAGAGTTTGCTAGAGACCTACAGTTCTTGTATGAGAACGTAGATAAACTCGTAAAAAGAGCAAATCAACTAGCAGGATGGAATTTCGACTATTCTTACATCGAACCCCTACAATACACTGTTTACGGTAAAGGTCAATTCTATGACTGGCACACAGACAATGGTTCTAAGGGTGAACACTCAAAACGCAAATTGAGTTTTACAATGTTGTTGGATGATGAAGACAGTTTTGAAGGCGGTGATTTCCAAATCGAATGGGGTAACCCTAGCGATGGCGAAAAGCGCATTCATACACTTAACCTCAAGACAGCAGGTTCAATCGTAGTATTTCCATCACATGTTTATCATCGTGTGACTGAAGTAACTAAAGGAACACGCAGAAGTCTTGTCGGTTGGATTCATGGACCAGCATTCAAATAATCCAGATTCCTTACACATCTCTCAACTTAACGCCGTTCACATCAAAATTGAATGTGATGCAGGAACAGCGTATGAGTTGCAGGATTATTTCACATTTCAAGTTCCTGGGGCAACTTTTATGCCTGCTTACAGAAACAAAATGTGGGATGGTAAGATACGTCTATACAATGTATACACGAAAAGATTATATGCAGGACTGCTTCCATATGTAGAGAAATTCGCAAGGTCTCGTGGTTATACCATAGACTTTGATGATAGTGTAGAGGGAGCAGATGAACTCTCTTTACATGAAGCGGAAGAATTTAGCACATCACTAGGTCTTCCGTTTAGAGCAAGAGACTACCAACTGTCAGCATTTACCCACGCCGTGCGAAACAGAAGGTGTCTCTTGCTCTCCCCTACCGCTTCAGGTAAATCACTTATCATCTATCATATTGTTAGATGGTATGAGGGGAAAACTCTTTTGATTGTTCCGACAACATCGCTGGTACATCAAATGGTGTCGGACTTCAAAGAGTATGGGTACAATGCTGAAGAGCATTGTCATAAAGTAATGGCTGGGATTGACAAAGTATCTGACAAACAGATTATTGTGTCAACATGGCAATCTATTTACAAGATGCCTAAAGAATATTTTGACCAATTTGATGTTGTTATAGGGGACGAAGCGCACCAGTTCAAGGCGAAGTCACTTGCATCTATCATGGAAAAACTTGAAGACTGTAAGTATAGATTTGGTTTGACTGGAACACTTGATGGTACACAGACGCACAAACTAGTATTAGAAGGTCTGTTTGGTACTGTAGAGAAAGTTATCACAACTAAAGAGTTGATGGATAATAAACAACTATCCGACTTTCAAATTAAAGTTCTTGCGCTAAGATATCCAGACGAAATTTGCAAAGATGTAGTCAGCATGAAGTATGCAGAAGAGATGGACTACATAGTACGATATGAAAAACGCAACAAGTTTATTCGTAATCTTGCATTGAGTTTGAAGGGAAACACCCTATTGCTATTTCAGTATGTTGATAAGCATGGGAAGGTATTACATGAAGATATCAGTGATAAAGCACAAGAAGGGCGTAAAGTGTTTTTCGTCAGCGGGTCGACTGACGCAGACACAAGAGAAGATATTAGAAAGATTACTGAAAGCGAGACAGACGCTATTATCGTTGCATCGTTTGGGACGTTCTCTACCGGGATTAATATTCGTAATCTCCATAATATTATATTTGCTAGCCCAACGAAATCAAGAATTAGGAATTTGCAATCTATTGGGCGTGGCTTGCGGTTAGGTGATAACAAAGAGCAAGCGGTACTGTTCGATATTGTAGATGATTTTCATTACAAATCAAAGAAGAACTTTACGTTAGAACACTTTGTCGAAAGGATGAAAATCTATAATGAAGAAAAATTTCAATACAAAATCTATAGGATTGACCTATGATTTTTAAGGGTGTATTCAACTTAAGGTTAGTCTCCTCTGAAAGTATCATATCATCGTTGTACATGGAACGAATTGGTGATGAAGATACTCTGTGGATTGACAACCCTATGGAAGTTACATTTTACCCTAAACCAAACTCAGGTTCGATGATTAGTCTATCGCCTTGGTTGCCATTTGCTGAAAAGAATTCACGCCATCAAATCTACTCAGATTCCATACTGGCGATGACTAAATGCACCCAGGAAATGGTTGACTATTACAACAGTGTTGTGATAAAATACACAAATGGACCAGTAGGTCACGAAGTTGAAGAAGAGAGTGAAGAAGGATTTGAGAACATCGAAGATGTTGAGAACTCGCTTGACGTACTTGAAGCGATGATGATAAAATCCAAGGGAAAATTGCATTAGTCCTTGACAAATTCCAAAGATTGGTGTATACTATCCTAGTATATAATGAAAACAAGTGAATTGAACGATATATTAACCCAGGATACACAATGAGCAAAAAGAACCCAAAGCATTATGTGGACAATAAAAAGTTCCTACAGGCGATGATTGAATATCGCCAAGCGGTTCGAGAAGCAGAAGAATGTGGCGATACTAAGCCAAAGATACCCGATTACATCGGCTCTTGTTTTCTACTAATCGCACAGAGACTTTCTTATAAGCCCAATTTTATAAACTACACATACCGTGATGATATGATTTCAGACGGTATTGAGAACTGTCTTCTTTACATTGACAACTTCAATCCAGAGAAGTCACAGAACCCATTCGCATATTTTACCCAAATCATTTACTATGCATATCTGCGTAGAATTCAAAAAGAGAAACGCCAGACTTATATCAAATATAAGATGATGCAAAAAGCAGACTTGTTTGGCGAACTTGTCACACATTCGGCGGACGGTAATAACGACTATGATATTGGACTAACACCCGATAGCCCTATGTACGATGTTATGGAGACGTTCATCGCAGACTATGAAACTGCAAAAGATGAGAAGCGCAAAAAGCGTAAGAAGAAGCAAGGCTTGGAAGCGGCTCTCTATCCCGATGATGAACCATCTGAAGATGAAGTAAATGATGATAAGGAATAAGTATGAAAGTTTTGTTAATTACGGACCAGCACTTTGGTGCTAGGAACGACAATACAATATTTTTAGATTACTATGAAGACTTTTATCGCAACACAGTAATCCCTTATATTGACAGACATAAAATCACTACGATTATCAATCTAGGTGATACGTTTGACCGTAGAAAGTATGTAAACTTCAACACACTTGAACGTGCGAAGAAGATGTGGTTTAATCCGCTAGATGAGCGTGGGATTACTATGCACACTATTGTAGGTAACCACGACACCTATTTCAAAAACACTAACGAAATCAATTCACCAGAATTGCTATTATCCGACTATGAACACATTATACCGTATGCTGGTCCAGAGGTACTTCAACTTGACCACTGCGATATCGCAATACTTCCGTGGATTTGCCCAGAGAATTATGCAGAGTGTATGGAGTTTGTCAAAACTGCACCAGCGGATATTCTCATGGGTCACCTCGAACTCTCAGGTTTTGCTATGTATCGAGGTTATGAAAATGACCATGGTATGGACAGTAACATTTTTAGTCGGTTCGATATGGTGTTTACTGGGCATTATCATCATCGTTCTGATAATGGTCATATCTATTATCTCGGCAATCCTTATGAACTTACATGGAGCGACTACAACGACCCGAGAGGTTTTCATGTCTTTGATACGAAAACTAGGGAGTTAGAATTCATTCGTAACCCTAATCGTATGTTCCACAAAGTTGTCTATGATGACAGACAAGAAGTGGAGATTGATGCAGAGAAGTTCCAACATCTAGCAAACAGACATGTAAAAGTAGTTGTGCGTGAGAAGAATAACCCGTACAACTTTGACTTATACATGGAAGCAATCTACAAAAACAATCCTGCTCAACTGACTATCGTTGAAGATATGGACTTGACATCCTATGATGAAGATGATATAATCGACCAAGCAGAAGACACTGTGACTATACTATCAAAATACATTGATGGTATGGAAGTGAATGTAGACAAGTCTAGGCTTGATACATTGATGAGAAACTTATATTCGGAGGCGCTACAGGCGTCAGATGCATGATTGTATTTTCTAAGGTAAGGTGGAAAAACTTTCTCTCTACAGGTAACGCTTGGACAGAGATTGATTTGAACAGAAGCATTTCAACACTGATTATCGGTGACAACGGTGCTGGCAAATCAACTATACTTGACGCTATGACTTTTGGTCTATTTGGTGTTCCTTTTAGACGCATTAAAAAAGGTCAGTTGGTCAACTCTATCAACAACCGTGAAGCAGTAGTCGAAGTTGAATTTTCAATTGGTAAGAAAGATTATCTAGTTCGCAGAGGTATCAAACCGAACGTACTAGATATACTCGTGGGTGGACAACCACTTGACCAGAAGGCGGCAATAAAAGACCAGCAGATTTTGCTTGAGAAGAACATTCTTGGGTTGAACTTCAAATCGTTCACACAGGTTGTTATTCTTGGTTCTGCAACATTCACGCCATTCATGCAGTTGCCTTCTAGTTCGAGAAAAGAAGTAATTGAAAATCTGCTTGACATTGAGATTTTTACTGTAATGAATAACTTGCTCAAAGAGCGAGTGAAGAAGATGAAAGAGGACGCACTGGAGTGTGACCATCAACTTCAAAAAGCAGATGAGAAGATTGTAATTGTTAAAGACTTCATCAAAACACTGGAGGCGGGTAATGAGGCGAAACTTCAACAGAACATTGACGAAATTGACAAATCAAAGAAGGCAATTACTACACATGAAGACACCATTGAGCGACTACGAGGAAAACTTGCCGAACTCAATGGAAACATTGAGGACTACTCCAGTGTCTCAAGTAAAGATACAAAACTCAAAGGTATCACAGACAGACTAAAACGGACAATACAGAAACATGATAAAGACAAGCATTTCTACACTGAAAATGATAATTGTCCTACTTGTAACCAACATATTGATGACGGCTTTAAGGCTGATACAATTAGTGGGCTTGATGATAAGATTGCCGAAGTTAATCAGGCATTGGATGAAGTTGCGAAACAGACGCAAGAAACCGCAAGTAGACTTGCAGACATTGCCGAAACGCAAAACGAAATCTCGGACGTCCAACAGAAAATTACAGTAGAACAGACTTCTATTTCTAGTCACCAAAAATACATCACAAAACTTGAAGAAGAAAAAGTTGAAAATGATGTAGATAAGATTGGTGAAGAGAAAGAACGTCTGGCTAAACTTGAAGCAACATGTGAGACACTTGACAAGGCAAAAGAAAAACTTGCAAGTGACAAATACTTGTATGATATTGCGACAGGTTTACTCAAAGATACGGGTATCAAAACTCGTATCATTCGACAGTATCTACCTATCATCAATAAACTAGTGAACAAGCATCTTGCTTCAATGGATTTCTTTGTTCAGTTTGAACTTGATGAGGCTTTCAATGAGACCATAAAATCACGCTACCGTGATGACTTTTCCTATGCGTCATTCTCAGAAGGTGAGAAGATGCGAATTGATTTGGCTCTGTTGTTTACATGGCGACAGATTGCTAAAATGAAGAATTCGGTTAATACTAATCTACTCATTTTGGATGAAGTGTTTGACAGTTCACTCGACAACGGTGGTACTGACGAATTCCTAAAGATTATAAACACCTTGACAAACGATACAAATGTGTTTATAATATCGCACAAGGGTGACCAACTTTATGATAAGTTTCATAGTGTTGTTCGATTTGAGAAAGTGAAAAACTACAGTAGGATAGCGACATGAAAATTGATGTAGTAGAAATTGAAGACAAAGATGATGGCACTTCTACCATAAAATTTGATATGGATGAAGAAACAACAAATTTGTTCATTCGTGAAGGAATCAAGTCATTGATTTCTGAAGTAAGTGAGAAGCACTGTGTTGTTACTATTGACGAATGGGATGATTGGGTCAAAGCAGGTAATGATGTGGCACCAGGAAGAACCTGGGAATTGACTTCACAAGAAGCACAAGCATTCTTTCAGATTGGTACACTAAATGCCATTCGTGCGGGTATCGATGCAGTTGAAGACAAACTACAATATGAATTAGATTTTGAGAAGGACATTAATGATGCAGACACAACCAACTAATCCAACTGTCAAAGATATTTTTGAACAGGTCGGGTATAATATCACTGGTGGTGATGAACATGGATGGAGAGACATTTATCCTATGGCACGTTTCCTAGATTGGGAAAGTGGCTTTACTATTGTGTTCAGTACATTCAATCAACAGATATATGAAGTATCATATTTCAATGAACTTGAAGGTTATGAGTTACGTTGGGTTCGTGCAGAATTCCGTAAAGCACAAAAAGAAAAACAAGCGCAATATCCAAAAGCGGATTGGAGTGAAGAATACACAAACGATTGGGGAACAGTTGTGCGGGACTACATCTCTTCACGGGTACAAGGACATCCTGTATGAAACAAAAGTTCATAAACGCACACATGGAAGTTGCGAAGGTATATGCAAAATTATCTTCTGCGGTTCGACTGCAAGTCGGTTGTGTGATTGTGAAAGATAACAGAATTGTTTCGATTGGATACAATGGAATGCCTGCAGGTTGGGATAACTGTTGTGAAGAAGAAGTTATCACAGAACATGAAACACATCTAGTAACTAAGCCAGAGGTGCTTCATGCTGAAACAAATGCGATTGCTAAACTCGCACGAAGTTCGGAGAGTGGTGAAGATGCAACGATGTTTATCACACATGCACCATGCATGGATTGTGCAAAGTTAATTCACCAAGCAGGAATTTCTAAAGTATATTTTGGTGAAGAATATAGAGACAGCAAAGGAACAGCGTTCCTACATAAATGTGGAGTTGAAGTAAAAAAACATGATTGATAAGATTATCACAGACATTATTGAAAAAGAAGCACCATCAGACGATGTAGCAGTTCTTATGTCTGGTGGTATTGATAGTATGACATGTGCATTTTCTGCGCAACGTCTAGGTAAGACTGTTCACACATACACCATGAAAGTTAATGGTGTTGATAATGATGACAATCTAACAGCAAGACTTGCGGCAGAAACATATGGTTGGAACCATCAAGAGATTGATGTACCTATCACTAACTTAAAAGATGATTTTTTGCGGTTGATGAGATACTACGACTGCAAGAAAAAGACGCATGTAGAATGTACATTCCCTTTTCTTTATGTGTATCCAAAAATCAAAGAGGCACATGTTATTTCAGGTGTCGCCGCAGATGGTTGGTATGGTGTTTCGAAGAAAGCCAATATGCATTATAAGCATACGAAAGAACTGTTCGATGAATTTCGCACACAGTATTTTGGTGCGCCAAATCCTGCGGGTATTCTTCAACAAGAACAACTTGCGGAAGAGATTGAGGCAAACTTAGTCGCACCTTATGTGCGTGAAAGTGTGAAGAACTGGATGATGCAGTACGACCATGACTTCTTTAACAAGCCTTTTCAGAAAGCACCAATAGTAGAAGCATACCCAGAATTTCAAAAGATGCCACGCAGACGCAGACACGCAAACTTGCAGTTAGTCGCAGGCATCCCAGAATATTT
>Ga0233432_10005406_pt1 | contig 11103 bp, 10 predicted proteins | sample SI_122_August201_6_FD_179870 | JGI IMG/M metagenome (GOLD analysis project Ga0233432, IMG submission 179870) | Seawater microbial communities from Saanich Inlet, British Columbia, Canada - SI_122_August2016_10_MG | ecosystem: Environmental > Aquatic > Marine > Inlet | place: Canada: British...
ATAAGAATTTTTTCTATAACCTGGACACCAGGTTGATGTTCTTATTTCATTTTTTTTTGCTATATCAATTACAACGCCTTGTGGCACATATATTCCATGATTTAATATTAGCCTGCTGTAACTAAATTTTTTAAATAAATTATCAGTTACTACTTTTGTGATTAATGAAGATTTTAAATATTCAATCATTAGTTCTTTGCCCCTTATCTCATCATCAATTTTAGTTTTTGCATAAAACCTAAGTACTCCTGAGTATGCGTGTTCTCCTATTTTTATATTATCCAATTCAAGGTTTCTTAATTGCTTTAAATTCATAGAGCTAAAGTCTTTTTGATGTATTTCTTTTAACTCTTTACTATCTATAAAATCTGAAAATTTATGAACTTTAAATCCAGGTGCTATTAGTTGTTTTTTTGAGTTATAAAAACATGAGTCACATGATTTGTTAATTTTTTTTTCAATGATGCTTTCAACACTTGTGTTAAAATAACTATTCATTATACAAACTGGTAAAACTTTATCGCAAACTAAAAAATTAACCTCAGCACCACTATTTTCCAAAGATAACGCTAGTGCACTTTCAAATATCACTTGTGGCTTAAGTCCTCCAGCTGATGTGGCAATTAAAATCTTTTTATTATTAAATTTTTTAAACTTATTCACTAATTTTGATCTTATTTTTTTAATATCTGGTAATGTATTGCCTTTTAAAAAATTATAGATATCTTTTAAATAATTTTTGAATTCAAATATCATTTGTTAAAAATTTTTATATCAGATTGAATGACTTTTTACTAAATTAGCTATCTTTTTTTTAATGTTTGTCTTTGCGTAAATTTTAAAAATTTTTTGTAATTTTGAATTATTTGAGTAAATCCCAAACTGATCTAAAGGAGTTGATTTCTTGTAAAATGTCTTAAATTTTTTATTCACATTATTTTTTAGAATTTTCTCAAGCTCTCTTACATGCACCTTTTTGCCACTCCCAACGTTGATTGTTTGATTTTTTGCCTTATTATTTAATGGTGCCTCCTCTAAATAATTTAATACTTCGTCTATATGGATAAAATCTCTAAACCTATTTTTGCTACCTTTAATTAATAATTTTTCAGTATTCTTAACTTGAGATAAATAAATCCTTAACATTCCTTGCTCGTAGTTATCTAAACTCTGATCTTCTCCAATGACGTTGAAAAGTCTCAAAATAGTATAATTTACACCTTTCAAATAATACTTTTTTATATACTCTTCACTACATAGTTTTGATAACCCATAAAAGCTTTTAGGTGTTGTTTTATCTTTTTCTGAAACTCTTGTTTTTTTCGAGTCTCCATATACAGACATTGAGCTTGTAAAAATAAATCTTTTACATTTATTCTTTATATAAAATTCCAATAAATTGACTGTAGTTAATAAATTTCTCGCAACATCATCTAAAGGATTATAAAAGCTTTTTTCTCCACTTGATTGACCACACAAATGATAAATATAATCTATTCTGTGATATATTTTTTTAAATATTCTAGGATCTTCACATTTGCCTTGTATAAATTTAAAATTTTTATGTTTTATAATTTTTTTTCCTGATGAAAAATCATCAATACCATAAATCTTGTGATTATCTATCAACCTTTTTACTAAAGAACTTCCAATAAACCCACAACATCCTGTAATCAATATTTTTTTCAAGTCTTACCTTTATTTTTTTGTGATATTATATTTTTGCATATATTAATATCGATTTTTTGATGTATGTCGTGTGACTCCTTCACAACATAAGGTAATACTTTTCTTCCCATAAAGCTCCAAGGTTTATAACCATTATTTTTTAATATCTCATTGGTTTTTATTACCCAAAAATTGTGGCACAAAAAAAAACTTTTTTCTAATGACTGCCTATTAGAAGAAATTTTTTTTTTAGTATCAATGAATGGGAGTAAAAATTTATTTTTAGTTTTTTTTGCCCTAAGGGGATGTTTGTCATTATCTTGCACCACTGGAACAACTGCTGTTGCTTTATTTTTAAATAATAATTTAATACAATCAGAAATCCATTTTGACTCTACTATGGGAGCGTTGGCCAAAAGAACAACTAATAAGTCTGGAAATATATTTTTGTTTTTTAAATCTTTCAGCGCATGTAAAAGAACATCATGGTGCAAACTGTTTGGTTTACTCAATTTTTTTGGTCTTAATATACTTTTGAAACCATACTTTGATGCAGTATTAATAATTTTTCTATCATCACTTGAAACGTAATAATCGTCAATTAAGCTAACTTTTCTTGCTTCTTCGCATGGGTATGCCAAAATAGGTTTATTGAACAATTTTATGATATTTTTATCTTTAAAAGAGCTTCCTCCTCTTCCTGTTAACAAAGCTATTATTTTAGTCATTTAATTCATATTTTTTATCTTTTGCTAGCATCAAAGCTAGCGTTGTTCCAAATAAACCTGCGCCTACAATACAAATTTTTTTCATTACAATTGTTCTCTAAATAAACTCAGATTGAATTTGTCTTCATCCTTAAATTTTTCAGCATGATCTTCAGCTCTATAAATAAAATCCTCTCCACTAATTATTGAATTAATTATCATTTCTATTCCAGGGTCTTGCTTGTCATTTAATAATTCCATGACATTTTTTTTTATCCCAATATTGGGATTCTTATTTTTTCTATCAAAGATAGAGTTTATTTTTATTGTTCTTCTAAAGAAAAAATGAAAGGCATATTTCTTTGCTAAATTTAGTCTATCTTTAGATATTGGATTTTTTTTGTAAGGCAGTTCATTCAACATTTCAAGGTATTCTTGTTTAGAATTGGGGTCAAATGATATCGATTTATTTCTTAAAAAACTTTCACCACATATTATTGTTGGAATATTTGCTGCCATAGTTTCCATTGCAACTTTAGATCCATAAACAATGACCGCATTACATTTTTTAAAAATTGAATATGTGCTTATTGTTTCTTCTGGTTTAATTAAAAAGATATTATTTGGTAATTTCTTATATCTTTGTAATATTATTTCTTCAATTCTTTCTTGAGATTTATTTGCACTCAATACTTCTGCGGGATGAACTCTAATAACTAACTGTACATCTTTCCTCTTTGAAAAGTAATCAATAGTAAAAAAAAGCCATTCTAGCATATCCTTGAAAAAATTAGATGGAAAAAAAACTTGCGCATCCCATAGCATATTTGTGGCCAAACCTATAATTGGTTTGTTAATGTCTATTTTTCTTTTCAATAAATAGTTTTGGATATTTAAATCTTGATTTTTTATCTTAACATTCCAATTTCCTGACATGGATATGGTTTTTCCTTCTCTTCTTTGAAGCAAAAAATGATCAATTTTTTTTTCTAAATTTTTATCAAAATTAAAATTATTCCATTGATGCTCTTTTTCATAAACTAGGGCTCTATGGTATGTATCTCCTCTAGTAATATTTACAGAATTTCTTGTGTAAGCAAAGCACCATGTTGATGTGTTTATCTTAAATTTATTTGCCGATTCTAAAACAACACCTTGAGGAACATATATTCCATGATTAATAAATAGCTCGTCATACTTTTTTTTATTAAATAAATTATCACATACTTTTTTAGTTATTAACGCAGATTTAGTATAATTTACCAGTATCTCACTTGCATTTTTAAATTTATTAAGATTGGCAGCTGCAAAATATCTCATGGTACCTGATTGGGCATGTTCACCAATATTTACACCATCAAGTTTAAATCTTTTTATATCTTTAAGAGTATCATTGTCGAATTTCATGTTTTTTATTTCATTCAATTCATCACTACTTATAAAATCTGAAAATTTTATAATATTACCTCCAGTTTTTTTTAAATATTCATTTGCTCTTAAATAACAATAACTACAAATTTTTTTAGAACCATGTTCTAGAAAGTTACTTTCATCGACTCTATGAACGGTTGCCATTATGCAGGCTGGCAAAACCTCATCACACAAAAGATAATCAACTTCACAATTTTTACCTTGAAGCAACTTTCCTATTAAGCTTTCAAAAACTAAAATTGAGGATAATCCCCCTGATGAGACTGCTATTAATACTTTTTTTTTGGGGGATCTTGAATCCATATTATTTGGAAATTTTATTTTATCTATCTTTGGAAGGGTATTTCCCCTTAAATTTTGATTTAGTATTTTAAGGGTTTTATAAATATTTTTAATAAAATTTAAATTATTGCTTTTTTTCATTTTGAAATCTTTAATAGTGAGCAATACTTTTTTTGTTGAATAATACTAACTATAATCTATAAAACAAAATTTAAGAATATTCTATAAATTTAAAATTTATTTATTTGTGAAAAGTGTTCTAATATTTGGCTCAGGATCTATTGGTAATCATATGGCTTTCGCTTGTAGAAAAAATAAAATGCAAGTTTATGTTACGGATATAAGTAAAAAAGCTTTAAATAGAATGAGAGAAGAAATTTATCCTAGAAGATATGGTTCTTGGGATAATAAAATTAATCTTACAGACTATAGTGATTTAAAAAAAATAAAAAAAAATTTTGATTTAATCATTATAGGAACTCCTCCTAAAACTCATATTAAAATTTACAATTATTGTAGAGAGAAACTAAGCTATAAAAAGATATTAATTGAAAAGCCCATTTCAAATTTTCTAGATAAGAATTTGAAAACATTTAAAAAAAATATAAAAAAAGACTTAGTTTTTTCAGGCTATAATCATTCTATAAGTCCATCCTTTAAATATTTTTTTAAAAATATTTTTAAAAATAAACAAATAAAAAAAATAGAGGTAAGTTGGTGTGAGGCATGGGATGGAATTTTAAATGCACATTTTTGGTTAAAAAATCAATCGGAAAGCTATTTAGGGGATTATAAAAAAGGTGGAGGTGCGCTTCAAGAACATTCCCATGGATTGCACTTACTCTTTTTGATATTAAATAAATTAAATATAAACCTAAATAAAGTCAAATTAGCAAATAATTTCATTTTTAGTAAATCTGGGCAGAAAAAATATGACCTATTTGCTAATTTTTTGGGGTTTCATAATAATACTTATTTTTCATACAAGACAGATTTAATTACATTTCCTGCTGAAAAAAAGATCACAGTTCTTTGTTCAAATAAAAAATATGAATGGATATGTAATTACCTAAAAAATCATGATTTAGTAAGAATAACATCAAATAATAAAGCTATTAATTTAAAAAAGTTTAAAAAAACAAGGTCCTCAGAATTTGAAAATGAAATAAAGCATATAATGAAAACTAATAGTATTTTGCAAAGAAATAAGTCAAATCTAAATCCAACTTATGCTGTTGATACTATTAATTTAATTAAAAAACTTTTTAAAAAATGAAAATTAATAAAAATTTTAACAACCTGGTTGTGCTTGATTTAGCAAATAATCACTTTGGTGATGTTGCATTAGCAAAAAAAATTGTTGATTCATTTGGTAAAATTATTCGTAAATATAAGATAAATAGCACTATGAAGTTCCAGTTTAGAAATTTACCTAATTTTATTCATAAAGATTTTATTAATAGTGATGTTCCATATGTTAGAAGGTTCCTTGATACTAAAATGTCTGATGAAAAATTCTTTAATCTTTTTAAGTGCATAAAAAAAAATAAGATTAAAACATCTTGTACACCTTTTGATGAACATTCAGTGGGCAAAATAGAAAATTTTAAATTTGACTACATTAAAATTGCGAGTGTATCAGCGCTTGATTTTAATTTACACGAAAGAGTAATTAAAAACAAAATTCCAAAAATTATTTCTACAGGAGGCATAAAAGTTGAAGATATTGACAAAATTGTAAGTTTTTATTCTAAAAAAAATCAAGAATTTGCACTTATGCACTGTGTATCTATTTATCCAACAAAGAATAGTGACTTAAATCTTAACTTTATCGAAAATTTAAAAAAGAGATATGAGAGTATTAATATAGGTTGGTCAACACACGAGGATCCAAATGAATTTCTTCCAGCATCCCTAGCTTTATCGAAGGGTGCCACAATGTTTGAAAAACATGTGGGGTTGAATACAAAAAAGTATAAATTAAATAAATATTCTATAACACCAGATAAGTTTGAAGAATGGATAATTAATCTTAAAAAATCACAAGATATGTTGGGCAGCTATAATAAAAAAATTTATAATGATGAACTAAAAACTATAGAAAAACTCTCAAGAGGAGTTTATGTTAAAAAGAATTTAAATAAAAATGATAGACTCAATACTTCAAACATTTATTATGCGTTTCCTAAACAAAAAAATCAATTATCTTCTCAAGAGTTAAAAAAAAACACAATTATTAAGATTAATAAAAAAATTGACTCCCCTATTAAAAAATCTGATGTTATCTTTGATAAAGAGTTAATATTAGAAAATAAAGTTAGCTCATACCTGCATAAAGCAAAGGCTATGCTTAATTATAGTAATATTAAAGTTGGAGATGACTTTGACTTAGAAATATCACACCACAATGGAATAGCTAACTTTGAAAAGATTGGCTGTTTTTTATTCAATATAGTAAATAGAGAATATGCAAAAAAACTTCTGGTGATGCTACCTAATCAAAAACATCCCTCACATTTTCATAAAATAAAATACGAAACATTTATAATTATTACAGGGAACTTGACACTAATTGATGGTAAAAAAAAATACCAATTAAGTGCTGGAGATAAAGTTGATCTTAAAAAAAGTGGATGGCATGAATTTAAAGCTGGCTCTAATGGATGTATATTTGAGGAAATATCAACTACAAGTTATAATTCTGATTCTTTTTATAAAAATAAATTGATAAAAAAATTAGATAGAGACAAAAGAAAAACTTACGTTAACAATTGGTTTGGCCTCATTGGTAGAGTAAAATTTAAGAAGTGATCAATAAAAAAAAGATTCTAGCCCTTGTGCCCGCTAGGGGTGGTAGTAAAGGTATAAAACTAAAAAATCTAAAAAAAATTAATGGGAAATCATTAATTCAAATAACATCTGAATTTATTGATAAATGTAAATTTTTTGATTTAAAAGTAGTATCCTCTGATAATAAAAAAATAATAGAGCACTCAAAAGATCTAGAATTTGAAATAGTAAAGAGAAGCAATAAATTAAGTGGGGATAGAGTGTCTGATTTTCAGGTTATTCAAGAATCCCTAATTTTCATTAAAGATAACTTAAAATATGATTTTGATTATTTGATTTATTTACAGCCCACTTCTCCTGTAAGAAAGAAAAAACATTTATTAGATACAATAAAAAAAGTTATAAAATTTAAATATGAAGGATCATGGTCAGTAACTAAAGTAGATACCAAATATCACCCTCTTAAATCACTTAAAATAGTTAAGAATAAACTTAAATTATTTGATAATAGAGGACAAAGCATAATTGCGAGACAAATGTTAAATTCAGTCTATATAAGAAATGGAGTATTCTATATATTTGACATAAAAAGTTTAATAAAAAATAAATCTATTTACTTAAAAAAAATATTGCCCTCTATCACTGAATATAAAACGGCTAATATAGATAATCTAACTGATCTTAGCTTAGCAAAAAAATTAGTTAAATAATATATTATAAAAAAATTCTATTTAGTATTATAAAAGGCTAATTGTTTCTTGTTGATATTTCCAAGTGGTTTTTCATTGAGAAAAAATACATGTTGTCCTGTTTCACCAATATAAAAATCAACCCATTTTCTTTGTAAATTAGTTTTAAAAAATCTTACATTACTTTGTCTTCCATCAAATAAAATTATTGTTCCTGGTACTAGAAAATGCTCGTATTTCAAAATATCAGATATCATTGGCATCATAGATTTTGAATTTATTGTAAAATTATTAATCTTTTCTTTAACTTCAAATTGATCGGGACCATCCACATAGATAAAATCAGGATTAATTATTGGATGATTTATATATGCAGAACAATATTTTCCATTAAACACGTCCATTACAACCTTGGAGTAAAAAAATTTAACATCTTTAGTATTTTTTGAATAAGCGTTTAATCTTTTTTTTGAAATAGAAATAAATTTTTTACTATTATCTAATGAATAAAGTTGATACGGATTATGGCATCTTTCAAAAAACCTACTATTCATTTTTAATTTCAATTTTTTAAGAGCAAAGTGAATCATTATTGTTGACCAACCACAGCCGTACTCTAGTATCGTTATTCTTTTGTTTAGTCTTATTAACTCATATAAATAGTAAAGATCTAATAATTCAGGTGGATAGGGATTTTTATTTAATCTTTTATCTTTTTTTTGAGCAGAGTCATTCATAATTGATTCATCGTAGATTTTTTTTAGTCCCAACTTAGTAAAAAAGTCTTTTAATTTAACATTTTTTTTTGGAAGCTTTATCATAATATGATCTGGTAATTTTAGGCATTTAACCCTAATAAATTATTTTTTTAGAGATCATTAATATTAGCATTTATATCTGTATAGAAAAATTTAATCATATTTTTTATACATTTTTAATATATTTTTTATATATTTTTATTATTAAGTAGTCAATTTAATCAATTAATTAATACATAAATTTTAAAAATGCACTCTGACTTTAATAATCTATAAAATACAAGATAATTAATGATCTTTTTATAATTATAGTATATCTGATGTCTAAATGATTGAAAACTCCGATATACGTGCAATCCAGTTTTTATCTGAAAATAAATCTTTCACACCTGATCTTAAATACTTAAAAGGTTTAAAAGAGAGCAATACAGAAGATGTGGATATGGAAGTCTATGAGCAAATGATTGGTGAAATAGAAAGCAATCAATTAAGTTTTAAAGTTACATCACAAGAACAAAAGCATATTCAATCTCTAGAAAAAGGAAAAATACTCAAATACATTTTATACAGATATGTATTTAAAGAATATCCAAGGAAAAAAATTTCTACAAAGTTTCCAATATATATTTTGATTGAACCAGTTTCTTCTTGTAACTTAAAATGTGGAATGTGTTTCCAAAGTGATGCAACTTTCATTAAAAAAGAATTTATGGGTAAAATGGATATTAATTTATATAAGAAATTAATTGACGAGGCGGCTGCAAATGGCACATGCGCTATAACTTTTGGCTCAAGAGGTGAACCAACTATTCATCCTCAAATTATTGAAATTATAGATTATACAAAAGGAAAATTTTTAGATGTAAAGCTAATCACTAATGCAACAAAGCTTTCTGATGAATTGATACATAAAATTTTCACCTGTAATATAAATCAAGTTTCATTCTCAATAGATTCAGAAGATAAAAAAATATATGAAGAAATAAGAAAATTTTCAAATTTTGACTTAGTTTTAAAAAATGTAAAAAGATATAATGAAATAAAAAAAAGTTATAAAGATATTAACACTACAACTAGAATATCAGGCGTGCAGGTGAGTAATAAACAGGACCCAAAAAAATTTCATGAATTTTGGTCTCAGTACTCAGATGAAGTTGTTTTTAAAAAAGCATTTGAGAGATGGAATACATATGAAAACGAACCTCATGAGGATTTAAACACCCCTTGTATTTTACCCTGGGAGAGAATGTATATATGGTATGATGGAAAAGTTAATCCATGTGATGCTGACTATAAAAGCAAATTATCTTATGGAAATGCTAATGAGAATTCTATTAAAGAAATTTGGAATTCAAAAAAATTTAATACCTTTAAAGAAAAACATTTAAAAGGCCGAAGAAATGAACTGGTACCATGTGATAGATGTGGTCAATCATAATCTAGATGATTAGTGCTGGAATAATTGGATATAAAAACCACTCAAAAAAAATTATTACTCTTTTAAAAAAGAAGGTTGAAATTAAATATATTTTTCATCCAAGAAAAGAAATTAAAATAAAAAATTTTACAAATAATATTGATGATCTTTTAAATACAGATTGTATATTCGTATTGTGTCCAAGTCAGTATCATTTTTTTTATATAAACTATTTTATCAAAAAAAGATTTAAAGGTTATATATTTTGTGAAAAACTACCTGTTACAAAGGTTAGTGACTTAAAAAAACTTTCTAAGATTGTTAATAATAAATGTTATTTTAATTACAATTTAAGGCATAGCATTCTCAATGATTACTTTAGAGATCATAAAATTTTTGGGAAAATAATTCAAATTAGTATTCATGACTCAAAACCTTATATTTATAAAAAAAGAATAAGTAAGAATTGGAGAACAGATACTCATGATACTCTACTTACAAATAACTTTAGTCATTATCTAGATTTAATTAATTACTGTTTTAAAAAAAAAATAAATAAATTACAGATTTTAAAAAGAAAGATTAATAGTCAGTTTCGAATAATAGATTCGATACAGTTGTCATTTGAAATCAAAAAGATTTTTACAAGTATATTTATATCATATGCAACAGTTTTGGATAAAAAAATAAGTCTTTACTATACCAATGCAAAAATTGAAATTGATGATAATTTTATTAAGATATTTCATCCATATAATAATATGGATACTGAGGGGTATTTTAAAAAACCAAAATTATTCTATAAAAAATCTGTAAAAAAGATATTTAAGACATCTAATAAAAATTCACTAGATTATTTTATAGAGACGGTCTCCAATAAAAGGATATTTAATAAAAATGATTTAAAGATATCTATAGATAGTAATAAAATTATTTTAGATATTTCAAAAAAATTAATATAATTTTGTACTTTTATAATAATACATCTAAAATAATAGCATGTTTGAGTTTAATCTTATTTGAATATTTTTAATTTAATTATTTTTTTATTCTTGAAAGATAAAATCTTTATCATTTATAATTGGGTCAAAGTAAATTATAATGCAGTATTTTCATTTTTAGAAAATAAACTAGATATATCATCTGAGTATGTGAGGTTAGGCATTTGTAGATTTTTTGTGAAAGTGTCTTTTGAGATAATTAATTCAATTAAACTTAATAATAAAAACCCCAACCATTTAAGCTGGGGTTAAAAAAATATATCAAATATCTTAAAATTTAGTAAAAATTTTTTTCAGTGCATAAATCAAGCCAATTGAGCTATTAGTACTGGTCAGCTACACGCATTACTGCGCTTCCAC
>Ga0233432_10005411_pt1 | contig 11099 bp, 10 predicted proteins | sample SI_122_August201_6_FD_179870 | JGI IMG/M metagenome (GOLD analysis project Ga0233432, IMG submission 179870) | Seawater microbial communities from Saanich Inlet, British Columbia, Canada - SI_122_August2016_10_MG | ecosystem: Environmental > Aquatic > Marine > Inlet | place: Canada: British...
GAAGGACATGCATAAATGATTGATTGTTTAGGCAGCGAACGCATTCATAAGAAATTTTTGCATATATATTACCATAAAGATTAAATGATTTATGCTTCTTCTTTGAGGTAATCTCACATTTAATTTTATCACTTAAGAAACTAATACCTTTATTGGGAAGAGTATCTGTATCAAATTTAAATATTTGATTTCTAAATCCTGATTTTAAATCTTTAAGATGTAATTTCATTTTAAGTATGCAAATTTACTTATAATGATTCTTATATTCAATATTCAAGGAATTATAAACTTTTAGATTTTTTAATAATTTTACCTAATCTTCGTCTATTTCTTCTTTATAAGAATCAGAACTTTTTGGCTCTTCTTCTACAATGAGATCTTCAATATTTAAATTTTTATCATCATCATCTTTTATTTCATCTTGATCTAGTCTATCTAGGACATTGTCATCATCTGATTTCTTTTTAAAGATGATGAACATTATTGCTTGGCCTACAGAAAAAGTAGATAAAACGTATGAAAAAATTGATAAGCCTATTAAAAAATAAAATGCAGAAAGAATAATAGCTGCAAAAGAATAACTCGAGTTTGTTAAGTAATTATTTGAAATATCAAGAACAGGGAACAACAAAGGAGCACTTAATTTTAAATGCAATAAATTTTCGATATATAGATCGAAGTTATTCAGTGCTTTTAAAAATTGAATCGGATAAACTAGTGAGATTGCATCATTTGAAATTTTATAAAAATCATCGCCCATAGCAAACTGGCTTCCAAAAACATATTTTATAAAACCTATTCCGCTTAAAAAAAACCAAGAAAATATTTTTCCGCTCAAATATAAAATTGGAAATAATACACAGTTATAAACAATCATACGCCATGGCTGAGACCATGTAACTGAGTAAGATTGAAAAACAACACCCATAGCATCTTCTTCGTAAATAGAGGCTATAGAAGGCGATAGGTTTAATGAAGTAGATAAAACAAAAGTTGAGTATAAGGTAAATATTGATCCAAAGAAATATATTGGATAAGGAAGACAAACTAAAAAAGGACCGAGGAAGGGTATTGAGCCTAAAAGACCAAAAATAAAAGCGAAAAGTATAAATAGTGATATAATAATTAAAATTATAAAAGGAGGAAAGATGATTGAAGTCCAGTTTTTTCTAACATAACCCCAAGCATCCTGTGCTGAGAAAAACTCATTTCCCTTTAACTGTTTCAACGTAACTCTATTAACTGCAGCACTAGCAAGAAGAAGAGACATTGCCCAAACAGTTATTCCAAGATAGAATAATAAGCTGGGTAAAAAAGATAATTTCCCAATTTCTATTGATGGGTAAAGACCTTGCTGTGAAATCAAATTTTTTAGATTTCCTCCTGAAGAAAGTATTGATAGATATGTGAAAATCCAATAAAAGACAAAACCAAAAAGATTTGCGGTTAGGAAAATCCATATTTTTTTCCCACTCAATGCCACACGTGGAGAAAGAAATAGATCTTTATAGTTAAAATTTAATTTATAAGGTGTCATCAATTCATACCTTTTTTAAATGTTATTGTTCTTTTCTAACAAAGTCTACCCAAGTTGTCATTTTTAAATCTTTAGAAAGAGAATTTGCAGCAATTTTAGCTGAATTATAATTATCATAGCTACCAACTCTTACTCGATAAAATGTTTCATTTGAATTGAATAAAACTTTCTGGATGTAAGCATCATATCCTTTTTTGATGAGTCCATTCGAAAATAACTGAGCATCTTTTAACATTTTCTTCGAAGTAATTTGGATTGTGAACCTGTCTGTTCGTTCTGAAATATTTGATTTGCGAAGTTTAGTTTTTGATAAATCCATACTTTTAGAGACTGAGCCAACCTTTTTACCTAACTTTTCCTTATCGCTTACAAGTCTGTCTGCCTCTTCATCTAACTCTTCTTGTACACTTATAAGTTTATCTGCCTTTTCATCTGAATCTTCTTGTGTACTTGTAAGTTCATCCGCTTCTTTATCTAATTCTTCTTGTTCACTAGTAAGTTCATCTAGGTCTCCATCTAGCTCTTCATCTAACCAACTTTCATTATCAAGTGTATCTTTTAAATTCTCTTTATTCTCCCTCTCAGAGAAGTCAAGAATTAAAAAGTTGAATATTTGATTAGATATTTCGTCACCATACTCAGAGATTATTACTTCGATAGAATAATCACCAGGGTAATCCGGAATAAAAGTCATTTTATTTCCATTATTCATAGAGACAAGATCATTTGAATTCATCAGGGAGCCATCTGGTTGGTTAGATAAAGCCCAAAAATAATCAAGGTCATTGCCATCATCTGGCTTCTCAGCAGTAATCGTGATAGGTTCACTTACATAACCCTCAATACCATTACTTCCACATGAAATAAATAAAACAGAAAACAGAAGAATTATATTTTTAGCCATTTTTTCTTTTGGTTATTTGTTTAGAATTTCACTCTCTGTAAAGAAAAAGGCAATTTCTTTTTCAGCATTTTCATCGCTGTCAGATCCGTGTACAGCGTTCTCTTGTACGTTAGTTGCAAATTCTTTACGTATTGTATTTTCTTTAGCTTCGGAGGGATTTGTAGCTCCAATTGTTTCTCTCCAAGCCATGACAGCATTTTCTTTTTTTAAGGCTAATACCATGCATGGACCTGAAGTCATAAAACTAGTGAGTTCATTAAAGAAAGGTCTTTCCTTATGTACAGAGTAAAAACCTTCAGCTTGGTTTAAATTCATCTTTAGTAGTTTAGCTGAAATGATTTCAAATCCATGTTGAATGATCTTATCATAAATTTTCCCAGTATCGCCGTTTTTCACAGCATCTGGTTTAATTATCGCAAATGTTCTATTTTTCATAAATATTCCTTATTTAGTATTCATTATATTTTTCATTAACTCACCAATATCTGCCACTGATTTTGCGACAGTAATCCCACACTCTTCTAAAATTCTCATTTTAGCTTCAGCAGTATCATCTCCCCCGGATACGATTGCGCCTGCATGACCCATCCGTCTTCCTGGAGGGGCAGTTTGACCAGCAATAAAACCAACTATTGGTTTAGACATATTCTTTTGTGCCCATTGAGCAGCTTCAATTTCCATTTGTCCTCCAATTTCACCTATTATTACTACACCTTCTGTATCTGTATCTTTTTCGAAAAGTGCTAGGCAATCTTTCATTGTTGTACCTATTACAGGATCTCCTCCAATACCAATTGCTGTTGTTTGACCTAGACCAACATTCACCAATTGATCAATTGCTTCATATGTCAGAGTTCCTGATTTTGAAATAACGCCAATATTACCTTTTTCACATATGAAACCAGGCATAATTCCAAGTTTACATTCATCGATTGTTATCACCCCTGGACAATTGGGACCGATCAAAGTTGAGTTATTTTTTTTCACTATTTCTTTAGCCTGGATCATATCTCGAACCGGTACTCCTTCAGTGATACAAACAATTACATCTATTCCTGCAAGGGCAGACTCAATAATCGCATCAGCTGCAAAAGGAGGAGGTACAAATATAATAGAAGTGTTAGCTTTTTTTTGTTCGACTGCTTCACTAACTAGGTTGAAAACTGGGATTGTGTTACCTAATGTTTTAAGTCCCCCTTTTCCAGGTGTTACTCCAGCAACAATATTTGTTCCATATTCCATCATTTGTTCCGAATGGAACTGTCCTTCAGATCCAGTTATTCCCTGAACCACAACTCTAGAATTTTTGTCAATTAGGATAGACATATTTATTTATCTCCATTATTTATAGCTGCAGCTACAACTTTTTCTGCTGCATCTTTCATTCCAATAGCTGGAATAATTGAAACGCCAGATTCTTTCAATATAACTTGTGCTTCTTTAGCATTCGTTCCTTCTAGACGAACAACTACAGGGACTTTTAAGCCTAGTTCTTTTACAGCTTGAACGACCCCGTTTGCAACGCGATCACAACGCACAATCCCACCGAAAATATTTATGAGTACAGCCTTGACATTGTCATCAGCTAGAATGATTCTAAAACCATTTTTAACTGTTTCAGCATTTGCTGTTCCTCCGACATCAAGAAAATTTGCAGGTTCACCACCAGCAAGCTTGATTATATCCATAGTAGCCATTGCAAGCCCTGCTCCATTAACCATACAACCAACATTCCCATCTAGCTTGATGTAATTTAAATTAAAATTACTCGCTTCAACTTCATATGGATCCTCTTCGCTTAAATCACGCATTTTTAAAATTTCATTCTGTCTAAACAATGCATTACTATCAAAATTAAATTTAGCATCGAGTGCAACAATATGATCATCTTTGGTTTTCACAAGGGGGTTTACCTCTAAAAGGGATGCATCCGTTGAGATATAGCAGTTATACATTTTTAAAAAAATGCTAACAGCCTCCTTGAAAGCATCCTTTTTTAAACCAAGACCGTACGCGAGTTGGCTAGCTTGAAAACGTTTGATACCAAGAAGTGGATCAATCCATATTTTAATAATTTTTTCCGGTGTTTCTTCTGCTACTTTTTCAATTTCAACACCACCTTCTGTTGATACCATAAAAACATCTTTCTCTTTATTCCTATCAAGTGTAATAGCAGCATAAAACTCTTGATCAATATCAGCACCTGATTCAATATATAATCTTTGGACTTCTTTCCCATGAGTACCAGTCTGTGGAGTTATTAATTTCATTCCTAAAATATCATTAGCTAACTTTTCTACTTCTTGAAACGTTCTTGCCAGTTTAACCCCACCACCTTTACCTCTTCCACCAGCGTGAATTTGAGCTTTCACAACAACAGGTGATGTATCTAATGTTTTGAACGCTTCAGTAGACTCTTTAATACTGAAAGCGGGGATTCCTTTTGGTGTATTTATCCCATATTTTTGAAAGAGAACTTTACCTTGGTATTCGTGTATTTTCATTATTAGTTCCTTATTTCTGTTCCTGCCTGACCATTTAAGGCATCTTTCACACAGGCAATAGATGTGATTACTACTTTGTCTCCACGATGTTTGAGAAAATGAAGTGCTGCTTTTATTTTAGGTCCAATACTTCCTTCTTGAAAATAATCTTCTTCATAGAGCTTTTTAGCTTCGTCTGCAGTCATTGAAAATACGGGCTCTTGCTTTTTTGTTCCAAAGTTTTTATAAACATTATCTACATCTGTAATAATCCATAATTCTTGTGCTCTAATGATGTGGCCCATTTTAGCCGCTGTGTAATCTTTATCGACAACAGCATCTAGGCCACTGAGGTATCCTTCATTGTTATTGTAAACAGGTATTCCTCCACCGCCTGAAGCAATTACAATTGTTTTTTTCTCTACAAGAGACCTTATAGATTTACCATGCATTATATATTGTGGCATAGGGGAGGGGACTACACGTCGCCAAAGATCAGTCTCCTGCTCTTTTACCGTCCAATTAAAAAGTTTACTTAATTCAAGTGCTTCTTTTTTTAAATATCTTTTTCCTATGAATTTTTTTGGTTTTTGAATTTCTGGATCGTTTGCATCAACTATTACTTGGGTTACCATTGTCACTACTTCTCTATCAATATTTAATTCACGTAATTTATTTTGAAGCGACTGCTGGATCATGTATCCAATTGTACCTTGGGTTCCAGCAACACAGACACCAAGAGGAAGGGGAGGGACATCCTGATAAGTTAAATCCATCCGAAGAAGTTCATCTCCTACCTGTGGTCCATTTCCATGATTTATACAAAGATTATATCCGCGATTAATAAAATGACTAATAGCTTCAAGCGTTTTTCTAGTATTTTTAAATTGTTCCTGTATAGAACCTATTTTATTTTTAGGCGAAATACTATTTCCGCCCATTGCGATCATTGCTGTAGGCTTCAATTAAACCTCATCTAAGAAAGGATAGCGATAGTCTTTAGGTGTTTTTAATGTTTCTTTAATCGTTCTTACTGAAACCCACCGTAGAAGATTTAGTTCAGAACCCGCTTTATCATTTGTACCTGAAGCACGAGCACCTCCAAAAGGTTGTTGACCTACAACTGCTCCAGTTGGTTTATCATTAATATAGAAATTACCAGCAGAAAATCTAAGAGAATCTTTTGCTTTAGCAATTGCTTCTTTATCTTTCCCCATAACACATCCTGTTAGAGCATAGGGGGAGGTCTCATCAACAATTCTCAGGGTCTCTTCCCATTTATTTGGTTCATATAGATATATTGTTAGTACAGGGCCAAAGATTTCTTCCTTCATTGTTTTAAAATCATGGTTGGTTGTAATGATTGTTGTAGGTTCTATAAAATAACCGATTTCTTTATTATAATTGCCACCAGAGATTATTTCAGCTTCGTTTGAATTTTTTGCGAATTCAATATATTTTGTAATTGAACTATAAGCTTTTTCGTCGATTACTGCATTCATAAAGTTTGAAAAGTCATCAGGGGGGCCAACCTTAACAGTGGAAAGTTCTGATAAATATACGTTTTTTAATTCTGGCCATATATCCATCGGTATATATGCCCGCGACATAGCTGAACATTTTTGACCTTGGTATTCAAATGCACCTCTTATCATTGCGGTTGATAACTCTTTGATATTAGATGAATTATGAGCAATACAAAAGTCTTTACCTCCCGTCTCTCCTACGATACGAGGATAAGATTTATAATTTTCAATATTTGCACCAATTGTTTTCCAAATATGCTGAAAGGTTTTAGTCGATCCTGTAAAATGAACTCCTCCCAAATTTTTATCTTTTAAAACCGAGTCTCCTACAATTGCACCATCCCCAGGGATGAAATTTATAACCCCATCAGGGAGACCAGCTTCCTGTAAAAGTTTCATAATATAATATCCTGAAAGAACAGAGCTAGATGCTGGTTTCCAAAGGGCTACATTACCCATAATCACAGGAGCGGAGGGTAGGTTTCCTGCAATTGAGGTAAAATTAAATGGAGTAATCGCAAAAACAAAACCTTCTAGCGGACGATACTCAAGGTGATTTTTAACACCTTCTGGAGAAATAAGATCCTGTCGGGAATTTATATTTTCAGCAAATTCAGCATTAAAATTAAAAAAATCAATTAGTTCACAAGCAGCATCAATCTCAGCTTGATAAATATTTTTACTTTGATTAAGCATTGTTGCAGCATTGATACGATCTCTCCAAGGACCTGCAAGAAGATCTGCAGCATTTCGGAAAATTTTACATCTTTCTTCGATTGATGTTTGAGACCACGCTACCCATCTTTTTAGGTTTGAGGAGATAGCTAGATTCACTTCTTTTTCTTGAGCTTTATGATATTTAGCTAAAACCTTACGGTGGTTATGAGGCTGTATACATTTACCTGTTTCTTCGGTAAATATTTCTTTCCCATCAATAATCAATGGAATTTCAATTGTTGTTGATGCCATTCGATCATATTCTTTCTGAACATTAATTCTTTCATTAGAGTTTGGTGCATATTCTAAAACAGGTTCATTGATTGCTTTCATATTTTTTTATCTTAAGGTGAATGTTTAAAAAATAAAATAACTAGACTTAAAATTACAGGACAATAATTTATATGACAAGAATCAGACTAATTCTTTTTTATTTATTTTCAATTTTTTCAGCTTCTATTCTAAATTTATTAAGCTCAATTCTCATTTTTTTTATATCCAATGCGGTTACGAGTTTTTGCCTTAAAGCTGATGCTCCATGGAAGCCTTTAATATAATTTGAAAAATGGCGTCTCATTAAATTTGTACCCGCTTGTTCTCCTCTACTTTTAACAAGTAGTTTAAAATGTCTATCGCAGGTGATTGCTATTTCAACCAAGGATGGAGGAGAAGGAGGAGGGTGACCTTGAAGAGTTGCTAGCGCTTCTTTAAAAAACCAAGGGTTACCATATGCTCCTCGCCCAATCATTACGGCATCACATCTAGTGTACTCGAACATCTTTAATACATCACCAGAGTTTTGAATATCGCCATTTCCAATAATAGGAATGTTACAAGAATTTTTAAGATCTCTGATATAGTCCCAGTCAGCTTTTCCAGAATATCTTTGTTTTGTTGTTCTAGGATGAAGTGTGATTGCTTTTACTCCAATTTTTTCTAAACGAGGTCCAACTTCTGGAATTATTATTTTTTCATGATCCCAACCCATTCGCATTTTTACTGTTACTGGTACATTAGGAACAGATTCAACAACAGCTTGAGTGATATCATCCATTAAACATAAATCTTTTAGCGCTGCAGAACCTCCTCCGCGCTTAGTCACCTTTGGAACAGGGCATCCATAGTTTATATCAAGAATATCAGGTTTAAATGTATCACAAACATAAATTGCAGCTTCGCTCATTATTTTAGGGTCACTACCAAATATTTGTATACCAATAGGTCTTTCAACTTCTTCAAAACGAATCAAATTAAGTGTTTTAGTATTTTCCCGAATGATTCCATCTGCTGATACAAATTCAGAATAAACAACGCCAGCACCCATTTCTTTGCATAAAATTCTAAATGGATAATCTGTAACACCTGCCATAGGAGCAAGGAAAATTGGATTAGTTATTTTAATATTACCAATATTCATATTTGAAATTAATTTTTTTTATGCTTTTTTAGAATAACTAATCTCTAACAAAATAAAAATAAATTTGTTATATAGGACAATTGTCTTAATTTCCCGGGCAATTTTTAAATAATAAAAGAAAATACGATTATGAGTAGAGTTTGTGATGTAACTGGAAAAAAACCTATGTTTGGCAACAATGTCAGTCATGCCCATAATAAGAGCAGGAGGCGTTTCAATGTCAATTTGCAAAAGAAAAAATTTTGGTTGCCAGATGAAAAAAAATATATAACTCTTCGTTTATCAACAAGAGGAATGCGTTTAATCGATAAAAAAGGTATCTCTTCAGTTGTAAAAGATTTGAGGTCAAGAGGAATAAAAGTCTAGATCTATTGTATATTAAAAAAAAGCCTCGGTTTTAATCGAGGCTTTTTTTTATAGCTTATCTGCTTTATTCCACTAAATTAATCATGTTGTCTTCTTATAAAAGCAGGTATCTGTAAATCTTCTCCATAAATAACAGGTGAATCAGAGGTATCGTCAAAAGTAATAACTGGTTTTTTCTTCTCCTCTAATACCATTTGATTGTCTTCTGTTGTAACCTCCTCTCTAGTCCTTTCGTGCAATGCTTCATTTTGTGTATCCTGTAATTGTCTTGTGGGAGGTGTTTTCAGGACATTTGATTCAGTAACCTTATCTTCTTTCTCAATCTGATTTAGAGTTTTTGGCATATTAAAACCAGTCGCAATTACAGTAACTCTAATTTCATCTTTTAAATTAGGGTCAATTACTGCGCCAAATATTATATTAGCAGATGGACCAGCTTCTTCAAAAATTATGGATGTTGCTTCATTTGCTTCCATTAAAGTGAGATCATTTCCACCAGTAATATTTACTAAAACGCCTTGGGCTCCTTTTATAGTAGCATCATCGAGTAATGGACTTGATATAGCTTGTTGAGCTGCTAAAACGGCCCGTTCTTCTCCTGAAGCTACTCCAGTTCCCATAATAGCTTCGCCCATATTTTTCATTATAGTTTCAACGTCAGCAAAATCTAAATTGATATGACCTTGAACATTAATTAAATCTGAAATTCCTTTTGCGGCCTGATGTAGTATTGTATCAGCCATTTGGAATGCTTCAGGTAAGGTTGTTGATTTATCTACGATTGACATTAATTTTTGATTTGGAATTGCAATTAATGTATCACAAGCTTTTTTCATTTCTGAAATTCCCTCAAGTGCTCTATTCATTCTTTTTGGACCTTCAAAACTGAATGGTAAAGTGACAATCCCTACCGTTAAAATTCCTAACTCCCTTGAAATTTGTGAAATAACTGGTGCTGCGCCTGTACCTGTTCCACCACCCATTCCAGCGGTTATAAAAACCATATCCGCACCATCAAGAAGTGCGGTAATAACTTCTTTATCCGCTTCTACAGCTTCTTTACCAACGTTAGAATTCGCTCCAGCTCCCAATCCTTTGGTCAGGTTTTTCCCAACTTGAATTTTATGTTCAGAGGGATTGTTTTCAAGATCTTGAGCATCTGTGTTGATTGCTATAAAATCTACACCTTGCATGCCAGATGTAATCATTCGGGTTACTGCATTTCCTCCTGCGCCTCCAACACCTACTACTTTTAATTTTGCTTTTTGTTCAGTTAAGCTATCAAACTCGAACATCATAATAATTCTCCTTATTTAATGGTTTGGTTTAGAACATGTTTTCAATGGTATGTTTTATTTTTTCGATTAGGCTTTTTAAACCTTTGTTACTCGTGTTACTATTATGCGTATGATCTTTTGCGTACAATGGCCATAGTAATAAACCCATTATTGTCGCATGGTTTGAATCATCTGCAAATTCTTTAATTCCATCAATTTTTAATGGAGTACCCTTTCTTACTTTTACTCCTAATGATTTTTCTGCAAGGGGTATAATATTGCGCAATAAAGAACCGCCTCCAGTTAAGACTATTCCATATGTGAGAGGATCTTTAATATCAGCTCGCGAAATCTCTCTTAGTACCATTTGAAAAATTTCAAGCATTCTAGCTTCAACATACCTAGAAACATCTCTTTCTGGAATTGATCTTTCTAATTCGGTACTTCCATTCGACAAAGAAATTTTTAAATCAGAGGATGACATAGAAGCAGAAGCAGAAGCATATTTTAATTTTATTTTTTCAGCTTCTTCGATACTAACCTGTAACATTAATGCAATATCATTTGTTATACTTGATGAACCAACTGGAATAATTGCAGAGTGCTTTACTGCACTCTTATTGTAAACTGAAATATTAGTCGTTGTTGCTCCAATTTCAACGAGAGTAACTCCAAGTTCAATTTCATCTTTTTTTAGTGTAGCTAATCCAGAGGCTAAAGGCTGAAAGACTAAACCATCTACAACTATTCCAAGTTCTTCAACGCAGCTCACTAAATTATTCATTGCTGTTGTCGCTGCAGTCACAAGATGGACCCTTCCTTCGAGTCTTCTCCCACTCATTCCAATTGGATTGGTTATTTCTTCAAGTGTA
>Ga0233432_10005412_pt1 | contig 11099 bp, 9 predicted proteins | sample SI_122_August201_6_FD_179870 | JGI IMG/M metagenome (GOLD analysis project Ga0233432, IMG submission 179870) | Seawater microbial communities from Saanich Inlet, British Columbia, Canada - SI_122_August2016_10_MG | ecosystem: Environmental > Aquatic > Marine > Inlet | place: Canada: British...
CCTGGATTGTGTACTTATGGTGTGAACCCAAATACTAAAGGACCTATGTTGCCAGGTTTAAAACCCATTATGAAAATAAAATGCAAAGCTTTGTTCATAAAAACTATGAACAAAGGAGATAGCATTGGTTATGGTAGAGAAAATGTGTTAAAAGAAAAATCCAATATCATGACCTTACCTGTAGGCTATGCAGATGGTTTGCCGAGGTCATTGGCAAAAGGGTTGAAAGCAATGATTGGCGGTAAAGCATACCCCATTGCGGGAAGAATATGCATGGATATGACAATGATTGATTTAGGTCTAGATGAACTTACAATCGATAGCGAAGTCACCTTAATGGGTTCTGAAGTTAATAGTATATATGAATGGTCTGAATTATCTGATATGATTCCCTACGAAGTCTTAACCCGTTTGGGAACGCGGTGGGCATACGTATATTACGAAAACAACGACATAAAAACCATCCTAAAAATGTAAAAATTGCAGGTGTACTTCATCTGCGGGCATCCCTCGGGCACCTCATGTGCACGCACACTTCGGCCCTTCGGGCTACCCACAGCTGAAGCACACCTGCAATTTTTAGACTACCCAGAGTTGAAGTAAATCTGCATTTTTTGGCTGATCTATACTTTTTGGTTTAATTTTTTTTGTTGGGATTACTGATTAAAAAGGGTTTTTAAATACTATTTTTTACAAAGAGTGTTTGTTTTACAAATAGCTTTTTAAAACTGCTTTAACGATACTAACTCCATTAATATCGGCAATTTTTGAGTTTTTTAAAGCTTTAGCATACTTGGTATGGGCTTTAGGATCGCTAATCATGTTGTTGATCATTTTACTTTTATTGGTAAATTGGGTTTCTTCTAAAACGATCAAAGCGTTTAAGCTTTCAAGATATTGGGCATTGAGTAATTGATGATTATCGCTGGCTATAGGGTAGGGAATAGCTATTGCTGCGCAACCCACAGCGGCAAGTTCAGATAAACTTGTTGCACCAGCACGGGTTATGGTCCAGCGGCTTTTTGCTGCTAGTTCTGGGATTTGTGGGTGTTGTTCGAGTATATCTACTTTATGTGAGGTTTTTTCCCAAGCTTCTTTAGTAAGTTTAAGTTTACCGGGTCCACAGATATGAGTAATATTGTAACTGCCTTGAATAATTTTTGCTAAACCTGTATTGAGGGCCTGTGCGCCTTGTGAACCACCGATAATGAGAATATCAATTTCTTTTTGTGATATTTGAGGAGAGGTACGGACTGGGTTTCCAGAAAGAATACAAGGAGAATGCATGTATTTTTCTGAATTGGGGAAGGTAATAAAAGCAACTTTTGCAAAACGTGAGAGTAAACGATTGATTTTACCGGGAACAGCGTTTTGTTCCAAAATAACAAAAGGTATTCGAAAAAGAATAGAAAATATTCCTGTAATAAATGAACTAAAGCCACCACATAGAATACAAAGTTTAGGTTTATTTTTAGTTAACTTTTTGAATTGTTTAAAAAAAAGACTCAGGCCTCGCTTGATTCTACCCCCACCAGTTTTGGGTCGGTTCAACTTTAATTGATGGTCATTGCATAGGTGTTCTTCTATTGCTTTACCTTCTCCCCAGTATGAAACTTTATGATTGTGAGATTCAAGAGCTTTGCCGCAGACCAATCCAGGCAAAAAGTGACCTCCAGTGCCGCCACATGCTATCCAAATATGCTCACTTTTTTCCATAGCCGTTAAATTAAATAACTGTTTATATTTGCAATGGTATAACTATTAATTTTGCGTATCGTTTAAATAGTTTATGATGAAATTTTAATATTAATTGGTCTTTTGAGTAAAGTAATTCATTTTCCTTTTTGGTTGGGTGATTGTTTAATGAGTTTTCCATTTGCACATGGATTAGCTCAACAAAACCCAGATGAAAAAATCATTGCTGTGGTTGACCCAAGTTTGGTAGCGCTTGTTGAAAAACTTAACTCTAAATTCGTTATTTGGCCTTTTAGTAAAAATCAAAGAAATGAACTTTATTTAGCATTAAAAAAAGAAAGGCCTTCGAGTTGTTATTTATTAACAAATTCTTTTGGATCATATTTACCATACATAAAAGCTGGAATTCGAAACCGCATTGGTCATGGAGGAAGGTTTACACGATTATTTTTAACCCAGTCACATTTTCATTCAAATAAAGAGTTGAGTCAGGGAGTTATGAATTTAGGTTTACTTTCATCAGAACCTTATGAACCGTTAACAAACATTCTTCAAACTAAAATAAATCATACAGGCAAACCACATTTATTGGTTTTTCCTGGAGCAAAATATGGGCCTGCTAAAAAATGGAATATTCAATCATACGCCGAAGTGATTGATGCAGCAATTGATAAAAAGTGGAAAATATCTCTAATGGGCACACCCGATGAAAAACAAGATGCAGAAGAAATTTTAAAGGTTGTTAAAGATGATAAACAAGTAGAAAATCTATGTGGTTCATTAAAAATGGCTGAACTCATAAATTGGTTAGAAGAACATGAAAACCTTATAGCCCTAGCAAATGATTCAGGTGCATTTCATTTATTGTCTTCCTGTGGAATACCTTCTTTAGGATTATATTTCAGTACTTCTTCAACTGCTACACCACCAGCTTTTGGTCCTTTTGAAGTGTTAAATGCAGATATTGAATGTAAACCATGTTTTGCTCGTGAATGTCCGTTAAAACATTATAATTGTCGCGATACGATTACTTCCGAGAGCGTCTTCCAAAAATTATTTTTGCTAAGTGATAAAATCTTTAATAAATAAGGACTATGAATAAACTACATTATATTTTGCTTTTCTTTTTTTCATTTACCTTTATTTCTTGTTCCAATGAAAGCGATGCAAGGAAAATCGAAAAAATGTACAGAAAGTATCGTCAATCATTTGCCGAAGTACCGGACAAATCATTTAAAAGTGTACAGGCATTAAAAAATGATAAATGGATATTTATTGATGTTCGCGAAGACAAAGAAAGAGCGGTATCAGTGATAAAAGGTGCTATAAATAAAGATACATATTTAAACAATAAAACAAAATATCATGATCACAAAATTATCGTATACTGTACAATTGGTTATCGTAGTGGTTTATACGCGCGAGAACTTTTAAAGGAACGAAAGAATATATATAATTTACGAGGTGGCATTCTCGCATGGATTAATGGAGGAGGTCTTTTGTATATTAATAGCAAAGAAACTAAACAAGTACACGTTTACGGACCTAAATGGAATATCGTTCCAGAAAATCATAAAGCAGTTTGGTAATATAAAAATAAAATAATGAATGAATGTGAATTTATAAAAGAAACTGCTTTGGAAGCAGGTGAATTAGCTAAAACATACTTTAGAAGATCGGATTTACTGATAGAGAATAAATCGGCTAAGGATATCGTTACAGAAGCAGATAAACACGTTGAACGTTTTATTTGTGATAAAATCAAAAAAACATTTCCTGAAGATAGTACCTATGGAGAAGAATACGGAAAGAAAAAAGGCAATCATCGCGAATGGATTATTGATCCCATCGATGGCACGAGTTCTTTTGCACAGGGACAACCCTTTTTTTCAATTTCTATAGGCCTATATAGTCATGAACAAGCACAATATGCTGCAGTGTACGCTCCTATTCTAGATGAACTGTTTTATGCAGAAAAAGGTAAGGGGGCATGGTGTAATGATGAAAAAATCACAATCAGCCAAACAAAGGATTTAAGTCAAAGTATGTTGGCAACAGGTTTTGCTTGTATACGCAGTGATTTACATCCAAACAATATACCTTTTTAACAGCAATATTACCTGAGATTAGAGACTTGCGCCGCTTCGGTAGTGCAGCTATTGATTTGTGTTATGTTGCCTGTGGTCGACTAGATGGTTTTTGGGAATTAAATTTAAAACCTTATGACATCGCAGCGGGTAAACTTATTCTTGAAGAAGCAGGAGGAACGTACAGTGACTTTGAAGGACGAAATCATCACCAAGCAGGTGAGGTATTAGCAAGTAATGGTTTATTGCATTCAAAGATATCCAATATTATAAAATCTGTTAAAAAATCTTATGAAAGGTAAACAACTATTATTTTTATTTCATTTAAATTTGTTTTTATAAAATTTATTTTAACCAATAATTCTCTGTATTTCAAAGAGTTAATTATTATATTTAGGAAGACTCTTTTAATAGGTTCTTCATCTACCTCAATGATAGTGAGCTTTTTTATTTCTACGATATTTGTTTCAAGTTATTCCCTTTTTATATATATGCAACGAGCGTCTAAGGTATCATCACTTTTTTAAGAGATTTTGGTTTTGACCTAATAACAAAATAACCTATAAACGATTACCTCGGGAACTTCATCAATGGACATATTTATATTGTATCTTCTTTGAGGTTCTTAAAATTCAAATCTAAAAAATATTGAAGGCGTTAATGATGGAAATTCTTGATTGTGTCAACTTAAATTGTCCAATGCCAATAGTTAAAATTAATAAAGCTTTAAGAAATAAAATAACTGGAGATTTCATAACTGTAAAAGCAAATGACCCAGCTTTTAAAATTGATTTAGAAGCATGGATTAGAAAAACCAAAAATTCACTTATTTCTTTTGAAGTATCAGAAGAGATATTTACAGCTATTATCGAAAAAAGAACATGAGCGAACAAAACATTACTCTGGAAGAACTTAAGCTAGAGTTTGACTCCTTAAAAGACAAAATAGAAAAGATACCTCAAACTCAAGATAAACTTTCTTTAATTGTTTTTTCAGGAGACATGGATAAAGTAATGGCTTCATTTATCATTGCCACTGGAGCGGCTGCTATGGGAACTGAAGTCACTCTATTCTTTACATTTTGGGGAACTTCCGTTCTTAAAAAAAGTGAACCCCAAAAGAGAGATAAGTTATTCCTCCAAAAAATGTTCGGTTGGATGATGCCAAAGGGGTCAAAAAAATTACCTTTATCAAAAATGAATTTTTGTGGGGCAGGGCCAAAAATGATGAATATGCTTATGAAAAAGTATAATACAGCTTCAATAAGTGAATTACTTGAAGTTGCGCAAGACTGTGATATCAACTTTTATATTTGCCAGATGTCTATGGATTTAATGGGTATTAAAAAAGATGAACTTTTACCAATTAAGAATCTTGATTATTGTGGAGTTGCTAAATTCTTAGAAATTTCCGATGGAGGCAAAACATTATTTATATGAGCGAAGGAAAAGGGTTTCTTGTTATAATAAAGGTATTATGTTTTCTCAGAAATGAACCAGTACAACGGTTTCATTATCTGAAAATTCATTTTATTTAAGTATAAGATATATATTTTGAACTTAGAAAAAAATATCTCAGAAAAAAATATTCTTCTTGCAATACGAGCTATTAAAGACGGAAAGAAAATAAATAACATTGATGTGGGTAATTCAAATGTTAACAATGCATTGCTTGACTTATACTCAAGTTTAGATACGCTTAAAGACAAAATACAGAAAGAATCAGAAGCAGTTGCAAATGCAAATGTTCACGCTGCTGAAATGATGGATAAATTAGAGATTGCTCATGAAAAGTATATCAATTTTCATAACATTTTAAATTATACTCATGATTGCATATTCATATTTAATTCATCAAACTTATTATTTACATATACAAATAGAGGAGCATCTTTACAGGTAGGATATACAGCTGAGGAGTTAAAAAAAATGACTCCCTTATCAATAAAACCTTTAATATCTGAAAAAGAATTTCGTAAAAACATTTCAACGCTCGTGAATAAGTCAGTAAATGTATTAGAGTTCTCAACTTCTCACCGTCATAAAGACGGACATGATATTCCTGTAGATATTGTTTTGCAATATGTAGAAACAGATAAAAAATTTATTGCAATAGTTAGAGATGCACGAAAAAGAATTTTTTTGGAAAATAAAATAATTAAAACAAAAGAGAAGGCAGAACTAGCCAAATTAGTAACAGAACATTTTTTGGCAAATATGAGTCATGAAATTAGGACTCCAATGAATGGAATTATAGGTTTTTCTAATTTACTCAAGAATAGTCAATTAGATGAAGAACAACAAGAAAACATTGATATGATTTCAAAAAGCTCTGAATCGTTATTAATTATTATTAATGATATTTTAGACTACTCTAAATTAGAAAGTGGAATGGTTAACTTGGAACATATATCATTTGATTTATCAAAACTAATTGAAGAAATTATAAGTTTCATTAACCAAGTTCCCCAAGTAAAAGAAAAGGAATTAGATATAATGTCTTTTGGTACAGATAATATAAATATTGTAAAAGGTGATCCCCACCGAATTAAACAAGTTTTGATTAATTTATTGAACAATTCAATTAAGTTTACTGACAGTGGGTATGTTAATTTGAATTTGTTGACTAAAGATTTAGATAATGGAAACGTAAGTATTCAATTAAAAGTAGAAGATTCAGGGATTGGTATTGACTCTAAAAAGTTAAAAACAATATTTGACAAATTTAGCCAAGCTGATATTTCTGATACTAGAAAATATGGGGGTACAGGTTTGGGTTTATCAATAAGCAAGACTCTTATTGAATTAATGGGTGGTACTTTAGAAGTTAAAAGTGAAGTTGATCAAGGTTCTATTTTTATTATAAATTTAATATTAGAAAGAGGGAAGGAAGAACTAATTATAAAAAAAAATGACCGAAGTGATAAAAACGTATTATATCAAGGAAAGGTTTTGGTAGTAGAAGACAACCCAATAAATCAAAAATTAATTACTAAAACTTTAAAAAAGTTAGGATTAGTGTCAAAATTATCTGAGAATGGAAAGTTAGGCATAAAGGAATGTAGGAATTCAAAATTCGATTTAATTCTTATGGATTTACAAATGCCAATAATGGATGGGTTTGAAGCAACTAGAAAAATCAGAGAATTTAATAAAACAGTTCCTATTGTAGCTCTTACAGCAAATGTGATAGGAGATATTTCTAATGAGTGCCTTAAAGCTGGAATGAATGATTTTTTGACAAAACCATTGAAAAGAAATTTTTTACTAGATGTTTTGAGTAAATACACGACTCAGTTAGAATGATTAAATTTATTTAAGGACTTGTAATTAATTTGTGTAAATGGATAAATATTGATTTTTTATAGGTTCATATGATGTTATATTATGGCATTAAAAACGCCTGTCTCTCTTAAACTTTCAATAGATAAGATCCCCTAGCACACTCGAAAAGAAAGCTGATTTATATTAAAATCATATATAATATTATTCTTTTAAGTTTAAGAACACCAGTATCCTTAGAAATGTGGTATTTTATGTTATTAAATTATGAATATATTTAGAAAATGTATTGCTGAATTCATTGGCACGTTTGCGATTGTCTTTTGCGGTTGTGGTGCGATAGGTATTAATCAAATAACAAATGGTCAAATTACGCATGTAGGAATAGGATTGACTTTTGGTTTAGTTGTAATGGCAATGATTTATGCAATGGGTCACATCAGTGGTGCACATTTCAATCCTGCTGTATCGATAGCTTTTTCAATGGTAAAATTATTTCCTAAAAGGCAGTTGTTACCATATATCTCTGCTCAATTATGTGGAGCTTTATTAGCAAGCATGCTTTTACAGTATAGTTTAGGTATCGTATTATTAGATATCGATAAAGCCTCCATATTGGATATTGGCTTAACCCAACCCATTGGTAATAAATATGCAATTGCTTTATTATTTGAAACTATTTTAACTTTTTTAATGATGACAGTCATCATGGGAGTAGCTACAGATTATCGTGCAGTTGGGAATGCTGCTGGATTGGCGATAGGTGGCATAGTTGCCTTTGAAGCAATTTTTGCAGGACCTATTTGTGGAGCATCGATGAATCCAGCTCGAAGTATTGGACCTGCTGTTGCAACTTTAAATTTCGATTTCATAACAGCCTATATTATAGGGCCAATAGCAGGTGCTATCATAGCAGCATTTGTATATGAAGCTATGCGTTGTTATAATAAAAAAGACGAGAGTGATGTTAAGGGGTGTTGTTGAGCTGTCTTTATTTTAAAAAACAAGTTTAGCTGGCTAATTTTTTTAAAGTCTGATAGTCGGTTTTACCTGTGCCCAGAATAGGCAAGGTTTCAATATTTTGTACTTTTGATATTTTAGCTAAATTGCTAAAACCAGCCTTTTTAATTTCTAGCATAACCAACTCTTTGGTTAAATCTAGAGTTGTAAATAAAGTGATCACAGGACGACTACCAGGTATTTCTTCAGCGTGTAGGGCAACTGTTGGGCCATTTTCATTACTGGGCCACTTGTTACTGAGGGCTTCTTCCATGGCCGGCAAACTGATCATTTCCCCGGCAACTTTAACAAAGCGTTTCATGCGTCCGGAGAGGATTAAATTATTGTTATTTGTAAAATAACCTAGATCACCTGTGTTGTAGAATTTTATTTTTTCAATATATATAAAGGGGTCATTATCTATTTTTAAATAGCCATTGAATATTGAGGGGCCATTAACACAAATAAGGCCTGCTTCACCTTTTGGTAATATTTCAAAGGTTTCTGGATGCACAATTTTAATATTGATATTAGTAAATAACTTACCTACGCCTTCTATATTTTCATTGTGTTTATTAATAGATAATACTGGTGAACATTCAGTGATACCATAGCCTTCTAATACCTGTGCATTTGTTTCTAACTCTGTAACTTTTTCACGTAGAGCCTCGGGGCATTTTTCAGCACCACAGACATAAGTATGTATGGTTTTGAAGGTTTCAGCTGGGGCAGATTTTAAAATTGAATCTAAAAAAGTTGGAGTTGAGCATAAGTATGTTACACCATATTTTTTTACGCCTTTCGCTATTTTTCTGCTTTCGGTTGGGTTAGGGTGAAAAACTACCTTTAAACCTAATAATAGTGGTAATAGTGTTGTAACAGTTAATCCAAAGGAATGAAAAGGAGGTAGAAAACCATAGAGAACATCGTTTTCATTAAAACTGATGGCTTCTGAAGCTCCTTTGATATTACTTATAAGATTAGAGTGAGATAAAGGTACGCCTTTAGGTGCAGATTCTGAACCACTGGTAAATAATATCACTGCTGTTGAATTTGTATCTATATTGCTTAACCCTAAATCTTTTAGTAAAGCAGTTGAGTTTTTTCTAGCACGCAGCATGCCTTTTAATTTATGAGTAATAGTAATTTTTTCTCTACGAATGTCTTCTAAGCTGTAAAAGAGTTGATCGACTTTACCAAAATCGGCATGTTGTAATTTATCTAAAAAGGTAGCCGAGGTTAAGACAGTAGTAATTTCGGCCGTTTCTACTGCGTGTTCTAAATTCTTTTTACCGACGGTCCAATTTAACATTACTGGGGTTTTATTTGCTAAGAGAGTGGCGAAAAAAGTTATTGTAGCTGCATTAGAAGCTGGTAACATAATGCCAATATTTTGAGATGGTATTTCCTTTATTACTTGTGATAAAACCAGGGTCGCAAGTTTTAGTTTATTCCATTTCATTACCCCACTAATTTCATCAGCAATTGCATTATTTGAGGTTAATCTATCGGCAGACTTTAAAAATGCTTCTTGAAGTGTTGTCTCTTCTATATTGCTTATACTAGGTCTATTTTTATCTTCCCAATCAAATGGTAAAGAGGAATTTTCAGTGGTCTCCTTTTTATTATTACCAGTTGCACTTGAAATGATATCTGCAATGGTATTAATTTCAGTTAATTCAACATCACTTATTTCATATTCATCATCTAGCCATAAAAGAACTTCTGATTTTGTAAGTGAATCCATTCCGAGTTCTGATGCTAAGTCAGAATTTGGTGAACAATCGTTTTTTGAGTATTTAAATTCCTTTGCGAACTTTTCTATGATTTCATTTTGTTTTTCCATTGGTATTTGATCCAAATTAGTGTGATTATTATTTTGAGTCTGAGTGATAGTAGGTAGGTCTTTTTTCCAAAACTTGCTAGAAACTAAATTCATTTCTTCGCAGCCCAGTTTATTGTAAAAATTTTCTAATTTACGGTTTAGGTCTTGTTTATTAAGAGTAGTTAAGGGTTCATTGCTTTCTGTTACTTCAATTTCTACTATTCGTTTAGGGCTAAAAAATATCAAATTTGACAATAAAATTTTAAATGCATTTTTAGCTACAGAAAAAAGGTCAGGAGTATTACCATTGGATTGTGCTGTAGAAAAAGAACTACCCCATAGGCCTGTTGTGCGCAACAAGACAATTCGAGTATTAGGTGAGATCTCTAATAAGCGTTTGACTCCAGAACTGGCACCTAAGTTTTCTAAACCCGATCTCATTAATCTTCCTGCTGGGTACATTAAAATATTATTACCTTCTTTGAGTTCAGTACCGATTTCATCAATTTTCTTTTCTATGCGTAGTTGTTTGTATTTGCCTGCACCTTTATCCATATTGGGCATTGGGATAGAATTAATTAATTTCATGAATAAATGTATAACTCGCATGAAATAAAAATCTTCTACAACAACTGGCTTAGGATTAAATTTTTCCATAAGGATACTGCCTAAAATAACGGGATCAATTTCAGCTGGGTGATTGGGTAAAAATAAAATACCTTCGTTAGAATTTTCAATTTTATCTAATCCCTTTACCTTAATTTTATAACGTAACTTAAGTACAAATATTAAAATTGTGTTTAAGAATATAATTATTGTGGATTGAAATAACCCTTTTTTTAAATTTAAGATTAAAACAATACTAAAACTTAATATTGTAAAAAATGCTAGTAAGAAAAATTGAGTTATTGAGTTAACTAATTGATTGTAAATGAAGAAACCAAGTGAGCCACCGATTAAAAGAGAAGAAAGAGAAATCATAACACTTTGAAGTGCTGCTCCGCAAGCTTCTTTGTGGAGTTGGCCTACTTTTTTTAAATACTCTGAATCGATAATATTTGTAGCAAAACCAAAATAGGTACCCATTAATATCATTTGTATCACCACTATATTGTAGATCATATTTACTGATACACCACTTGATTTTAATAAGCTAACACTAATAGGCAGTAATGGTATACTGGCGAATAGTAAAAAAATAAATAATAAGCA
>Ga0233432_10005416_pt1 | contig 11095 bp, 11 predicted proteins | sample SI_122_August201_6_FD_179870 | JGI IMG/M metagenome (GOLD analysis project Ga0233432, IMG submission 179870) | Seawater microbial communities from Saanich Inlet, British Columbia, Canada - SI_122_August2016_10_MG | ecosystem: Environmental > Aquatic > Marine > Inlet | place: Canada: British...
GCAACTTCGGTACGTAGACCGTTTTCTACTGCAAGTTTATTTTCTTCCATCCAGTTTTCGACGACGTAGTTGAGGTAGCCATCAACTTTCTCGACCAATTCAGAATGAATACGAGTTGTTTCTTCAGCTAACTCTTCTTGGTAAGATTCTTCCAAACGTGCAACGTTAGTTGCTAGTTTAGATTTTAGTGCAGCTTCAAAAATGATTGCAGCTTTACCTTTGAATCCTTCAGAAAGAGTTGCTTCATCAGCAACCAATGCATTCAAATCTTCTTCAAAGTGAGATTCAGATACAGTATTTGCATCATCAGTCTCTACGCTCTCAGTTGCACACATAGCTTCATATGCAGCTTTAAGCTCTTCTTTTTTCATCTTCGACATTTTGCCATACATAGCATTAACCATACCTGCTTTTGTCTTTGGTGCAGTTGCTTGTGCAGGCGCTGACTTCTTAATTACAGCAGCGTCTGTTTCAGCAGCTTTCTCACCATCAACTTCAGGTGCAGCCTTTGCCTCGTCCAGGTGATCCCCATCAGAAACTTCAACGTTCTCAAGGGTCTCATCTTGGAGCTTTTCGGCAATGTCTTCGACTTCGATATTTTCGATATCAGACATTAAAGTCTCCTATTGAGTTAAAGTTTTGAGAGGAAATCTTTGAAAACTTTCATCTGGACATTGGACATGTCGGCAGATTTGGCCTCTTTGATCTCAGTCTCGAACTGTTCAATTTCTTGTGCTTTTAGAATACCATTATCCCAAACCCAATCTACTCCCTCCATGATGCCATTTACAAAGGCCTCAGGAGCAGAAGGATCTTGTACGATATCTACAGTAGCTAAGATAAAATCGTTACCTACCATATTAACATCGCCTTTACGCACAAGACTACCCATACCACGACTAGAAACACCAAGCTGAACACCACCTTCCATCAGACCCTTTACAATCTGACCCATAGGAGTATTCAATATTAGTGCTTTACCCATCACATTATTACCATCCCAATTAAGTTCGGTAATGCGATGAGATACTTTATCCAAATTGACAGTAGGACCTTCTGGGTGATTCAATTCACCTACGGCTCTACCTTTGGAAACTTGTTCAGCAGTGTATTTTGCCACTGCTTTTTCTAGGACTGCTTTTGGGTAGATCCTGCCATTGCGGTTCTTGCCCTCAGCTTGCATGAAGATGCCTTCAATAGTAGCGGTTTTCTCGCCCTTATCATTAGCTTCTGTCATATACTCTAATTGAGTATCTAGATGTTCTGTAATTAATTTCATACTATCCTCTCGGAATCGCTAGACTTGTTAACTTTACGCCAGCATTAGCTGCAAAGATAACTTCATCTTTTTGTTTTCTGATAATGACATGCTCATCCGACATAATAGTAAAACTACCAATGACTGTTCCATTTTGCGCGGTAGCCAACGTAACAAGATGTGCTGCTGATGTAGTATTAATAATACGTACATTGACACCATCTGATACTGTTGTTGCAGTTCCTGTACCAGTAGGAGCTGCGATCTCTGCGCTAAGTGGTCTAATTTCAGCCATTGTTTATTTTCCCATTAACTTAGTAAAATCTTTAATTGCTTTTTCAGCTTCTTTTTCACTTTTAAAAGTATCTAAATCCTGGCCGTCAATAGACGCAATAAACTTAGATCCCTTCTTTTTAATTTCAGCAGTAAACTTACCTTTGCCTACCTTAAACTTTTTCGTAGCCTCATAAACCGGCGTTGTCTTCGTCCTGAATTCCTGAAATTTCATCATCGATTTCAACGTCCTCTACTTCAACTTTGGTACCTGACATACCTTGAGCGATTGCAATCTTACGATCATCCATCGCCGTATTAATTTTACCTTGCATTAACGCGCTAAATGTATTATTAGCATCGTTATTATTTCCTGCATCAAGTGCATTAATTAATTCACTTACATCAGTCATTATGTTCACCTTTCATTTATTTATACAACTTGAGTTTTACACTTCATCTTCTGGTTTATTCATATCATCTTGCTTAATTTGTGCAATGATATCTTCAATCTCTTCGTCAGTCTGCATAAGGATATTTTTACGAATCCATTCTACAGAGTAGTAACGTCCAGCATATTCATCTACTTCTCGAAGAGTTGCGAGACGCTCTCTAATTAGTTCAGCATCTTTTAGCTCTGAGAAATGGTTATCTTTTAAGAAGTCAATACTAATATCTGACCTGATCGATTCCCACTCTTCTTCTGTAACAACACCTTTAAGAATCAACTGTGTCTTAAGAATATCAATAAACAGTGCTGAGAACTTCTTACGCAGACGATTAATAAACTTCTGGAATTTTAATTCATCACGTGAAATTTCTGTAGATCTACCTAAAGAGAACTGATTTTCTTGTTCTAAACGACCACTCGGCACATTTAATGATTTATACAACTTCTTACGGAAGTATTCAATATCATCAATCTGACCAAGGTTTTCGCCACCAGGTAGAGTAGAGATCTCTGTGCCTCTTCCGCCTTCACGTCTTGGTAACCAGAAATCTTCAAGCATTGACATATGCTTTTTATCATCTTTCATATCACCAGTTTCAGCATCGTAAACCATTTTGTTACGGTACTTTGCCATGATGTTACGCAGATATTCTTCTGCTTTACCTTTCGGTAAGTTACCTACATCGATATAAAAGATGCGGCGTTCAGGCGCACGTGCAAGACGATAGATTACCAATGAATCTTCCATCATACGAAGTTGATTAACAGGCTTCAGTGCTTTATGCAAATGCGACAAAATACGTTTACGACTTGGATCTAATAGTCCAGATGTAACATATGTAATTGCATCTTTTGCAATCTTCAGTCCCTGTGCTTTAGTTCCTAATGAATCGTTTTGGAATATAAAATATTCTGTGGCCCCTGTTATAATTTCAGCGCCAGTCTTAGGATCTTTTTCTTTCTTTAGTTCGCGAACTTTACGGATCTTTGTAGGATCAATTGGTCGTAGCTCAAGCAAACCATTTTTAGGATTCTTTTCGTCAATAATTTTATGGTAGTACAATCGGCCGTCAACATACCAACGACGGAAAATATCATGACCATACCAGTTCATGTTTAACATGTTTACAACATGGTCGAATTCTTCTGTCATCATTTTTTTAATGCGATCAGGTTGATCTAAATCATCCATGATCAATGAGACAGGCGAAGACTCATCATCAGAAACAATAGCTTCATTAACAATATCTTCTACAGCAGCATCACATTCTGTGTGATATGAAATATCACGATATTTAAGGATAAGCTCTTTTTCTGATTTTGTTTTATCACCATTAATATCGACATACTGTCCATAGTGGCCACCGGCATTAATCACATTGCCGATACCCTCATCTTCATCCATAGGAGCAACGAAGGAAGCACGCGTACGCTCTTGCTTCTCTTGATCCTTTCTTTTTATTTCAAAACCAAAAAAATCGGCCAATGTAATATCCTCTCATAATAGCAGAGGAGAATAATCCCCTCTGCTTATATTTATAGGTGTTATGAAGTAGTATCTGATTCCCAATATTGAACTTGTAGCTCAACAGTGAACTCTTCGATAACATTTTCTGAATCGTACGATACGTCGATTGCTGCAATGTTAGTCGGGAAAGTCCCACGGAAATCATAACGCTTCACAGTTTCACCTGCTTTGTTTAACTGTTCTACAATCATGTCGGCTTGGTAGTCGACTGGGTTTGTTAGACCAGTATTTGCATTATGCTGATTAATACCATTCATCCAACGTTCGAAAGCATTACGCGTTTCCATTTGAACATCATTGATGATTGTCACTGACCAAGGTTCGAATGTACGATCGCCTGCAATTTGCAATTGACGTCCACGGAACGGAATAGTAATTGGTGCAATGATCGAAGCAGGAAGCTGAGCAGCTTTACACATGAATGATGCAAGCTCAACATTTGCTCCGGCATAACCAGGAAAGTTAAGTGTGGCTTTAAACAAGTTAGCACGGGCACCGCCACCTGTCAACTTGGATTTAAAGTCATCTACGCCTAAAATAGCCATATTTTATGTCTCCTTACTGACCGATGATCTCAGAGAATTCAACGCCGGTTCGTGTGGCAATGAAGTTCAATGTGATAAAGTTAATCGACCTAGCTGGCTTGATATAGATATCAGCCACGAAACGGTTACCGTCAATAACTTCGCCAGTATTATTAGTTGCGTCACAAATGACAGCAAAGTCTGTAATACCTCGGCGACCTTTTACATCTCGTAAGAACGGTTCGACTAGGTTGCGGAATTGCGCTCGTGTAAACTCATCATTAAATTCAAACAATTGGAATTTAGCAGCTGTTGATACAGCTTTTTCCAATGTAATAAACAACCTACGTACATTGATACGATCAAATGCACTTGGTTTTGATTGAGCAGTCTTGTCGCCAAACAATACGATACCTTCACCTGGGAAGCTAACGATTGGGTTGACTCGAGCTTTATATAGATCGTCACGTGCTGCTTTCTTAGGATTAAAAGCAATCTTAGTTACACCAAGGATTTGACCTCGTGTAAAACCAGCAGGTGAGAACCATGCGTCAGCTACATTGTCTGTGTTTGCACATAGACCAGCAACTGCACCTGATGCGACAATCCAACGATATACGTCATTGTATTTATCGTATACGTATAACGCGGTTGAATCGATTACAGCGTAAGAAGATGAAGTCAATGCATCAGCCCAGGCTTTTACGTCCGTAGCAGCTGTTGCGTTATTGACTGTTTCTGCAACTGCAGGGGAAACAAACGCTACACAGTCTTTTCGACCTTCAGCGATTGCAATCATATAGTTAGCCATAGTCACATCATCTGCAGCTGCAGTTTCAGGACCAATTAATAGGTTAACATCAATTGTTTCGGCATCGTCAAACAAGTCATAGGCTGTTGATAGTTCACCAACAGTAGCAGCATTATCATCTGTACCACCAGAAAGTGAAGCAGAAATTGCTGTTGAACCTGTAACAAAAGCAGCACCAGCTGCACCATTAATTGCAGAACCGGCATCTGTAAGTGCAGATGCATGTGCTCCCCAACGAACATATGCAGATTGATTATTGATTACGTTTGCGTAGTAATTATCTGTACCGTCATCAGCTTTAGCATTAGATGCTTGAGATACGAATGCAAATGTTTCAAGTACAGTACCAGCTGTACCTGTCCATGCACCATCTTGGTCAACGACCGCAATGTGCATTTCATCTGCTGTATCTCCACTGTTATTAGTAGAGAAAGTCGATGTACCAGGAACTGAGTCAAAGCTACCTGCATATGCCCAACCAGCAAAAGCCGTTGCGTCTGCAGGACAAACTGACACTTGCAATGAGTTACCTAATAGTCCAGGAAAACGAGCGATAAATGTGTCTGTAGCACCAGGTGTTACAGTGTCATAATGGTCGTCATTTTTTACTAGAATACCAGTACCAGAAGCAGTAGCGTTTAAGTTACCAGTTGCTGCACGTACTACGCGCAGTGAGTTACCATACTGCAAAAACTGTGCAGCCGGGTAAAAATATTTGTAGGTGTTACCGTCAGGTTTTCCGAACTTATTAACTAATTGTTGTTCTGAGCCTACCGTGGTAATCTCTTCAACCGGGCCCCACTGGAATGCACCAGCGATAGCTCCAATTGACGTAGATACGGCAGGAACAACATTAGTCAAGTCAACTTCTTTAACCTGCACACCAGGTGAGACTTGGAATGCCATGTATTTCCCCTTCATTGAGAATTAATAAGTTTTCATAATACGATGTTTTTCACTACTATTATTTATAAATAATAGGATTTAGAAGAATGTCTCTTTCTGGACGAACCATGTGTCTCCACCTATCCGTTCAGTTTCAGGTTCATCTTCTACACCATCGTCGAATACTCCAAACGGAACTAAGTCATCTTCAATTAACTTTTGCTGCTCTGCATAAAGCATATTTTTCATATCAATATCTGTCATTTCACCGAAGAATGGCGTAACAGCAAACCAGCCAAATAGAACTAGATTCATCATAAGATCATCATGATTATTATCTGATGCTTCATAAGAAGAACCCTTAGAGACAAACGTTGACATTTCTATGATTGTATCTTGGTCGACAATATTAATCTTGTTTTGTTCTACAAGATCTTTAATATTAGAACAACCAATTCGCTTGACTTTACGGGTCATTGTTACACCAATTGAATTGGCTTTAATCATAGATTCAACAAACACATTTTCATATTCTAAATCATAATATAATCCATTACATACAACTGATCCTTGATCATTTGATTCTATAACAACATGAGCATCATTATAAGTCTTAGCGTATTTATATATAATGTCTGGCAGAAGCAATGGTGAGATCATATTATCTCTATATACTGCTACCTGTTGAAATGGTTGTGTAGATACATTTATTATATTAAAAGTTGAATAGTCCATACCTCTACCCTTTGCCACATCGACAAAGCACATATAGTTATGATTCTCTTCTGGTTTAACATATACCTTTACATTATTTTGCGTAAAGATAGGATTCTGTGCCTTTAGCGCAAGTAGTGTATCTCCTGATATCAGAGTATTGCCAGTGCCGTGGAAGGTATTACCAAATTCTTGGTTAAACTGTAACTCTGATGTATTTGCAATTGTTTGTTTCTTCCAGTCCTCATCACGGCCTGGAACATCCCACCAATCAACTCTAAATGGTTTAAATTCATTTGTGCTTTGTACAGCACCTTCCCATAGCTTATGGTAGATATTACCTAAACCATTTGCTGTAGAAGTAATAATTACTTTTGTGGATTTACCTGACGACACAACAGGGTATGTTGAAGTGTAAAACTCTGCGGCATTTTCAACGAAAGCAAACTCGTCGAGGAATAGGAGATTGACAGACATGCCTCGAATGGACGATCCTGAAGTAGCAGCAGCGATGATACGGCTATTATTAGAAAACTCAATGGAACCCTTATTTAATGCTTTACACCCAGGTTGTAGAAAGAACGGTAGGTTCTCAAGCATTAATGTAATACGAGCCAGCATCTCACGTGCAGTTGCACCTTTGTTTGCTAGGATCGCAATAGTCTGTTCTGGATGAAACAGAGCATACCATAGTAAATATCCCACCGATGAGATAGACTTACCTGACTGACGACAGGCAAGCACAATTGAAAATCTGTTATCATTAAAATGATTAAACATCTTTTCTTGATATGGATACAAAGCAAAAGGCACAAGTCCATGATCAAGGTGTACTACCTTAAGATAGGTTGTAGCAAAATATACCGGATCTCGTAGACACCGGGTATATTCTGTAACCTGATCTTGTGTCCATGATTCCTGTACACCATCTCTTTTAACGTTTGGATTACCTAAGTATCCAAGCTCGTTATTCTTTAGAGTCGCCATCAATTACTTTCATTTTATCTAATAGTTTGCGTTGAAGATCTGAGGTAGATCCAACAAACACGTTATTTTGTGTCATGCCACCAGGTAACATAGGTGAATCTTTGTCTACTTTTTCGACCTCTTTCTTCTTCTTTTGCAATTCCATTAGGCGATCTGCAATCTCTGCATTCTGCTTCATCATATTAGATAGTACTTCAAAGGCTCTAGGATGCTCAGAATCTCGTGCCAATTCGAGCATAAGTTCTATAGCTTCATCACCTTTCTCAGCTAGATTATAGTATTTAGACCTAGCATAATCATAATCATCTTTTATATCAGTCATTAATTGTTCCATAATTTCTCTATGCTATCAATATCAGCTGTTATACTACCTGCATCATTTGATATAGAATCTGAAGTATTAAATAAACCGGTTATATCTTTTAAAGTTACCTTATTATCAATTTTCGATACGAATATTCCTGTAGCGCCACTCACATTTCCACTTATAGTTTCATTTAAAGTAAGCGAACCTTGTAAATTAGATATAGTGAGAATTATTTTATCCGGAGTATTTGGATCATAAACTGACTCTGATACTGTGTATATATCTGTTTCACTAGCACCTAGCGGATTAACTGTTGCTGTTTGCCTAGATAATGGTTTATCAGTAATTACGTTATTATTATTATAGTCAACAGTTACATTTTTTATAACGCCTTGTGAATTAATGCCGCCATAAAAATTAACTCTAGTCTCAAAGTCTAGCGTGTATATAATAACCCTCCGGGTTGAAAAATCTCCCTCATAATCATCGCTTAATGATACTGAGCCTAATACAAACGGTTGATCGGACTTAAACGTATTATTTACTTCTTTTACTGTAACCGTATATTCTGGTTGAAAAAATGGAAGTATTTGCTCAAGTATTTGCAATGCATCATCTTGGTTTTTAGCTAAAATACTTAATTGTATACCAAGCGTATAGCCAACTGGACCTAATATTGTTTTCTTTTTACTATTATCAAGAGGATCAGGAAAGGATTGTCTAATTCCTTTTTGTAACTTAGTGTTCGTATTATACGAAAGGCCAGTAATTTCAAAAGACATTCTAGGGAGCTTTAATGCAATTTTAGGATCATTAAGATCTGCCTGCTGATCAAGTCTAGCTAAAAACTTTTGCTTAGGACCATAAGCTAACGGAACTTTAATAATATTTTTAGCAGTTCCATCATTTCCTTTTCGCAAAACATTTATATCGTTAAACAACGTACCAAAAACGGCTACTGTTCTACGTATTGCGGCGTGGTAAAAGTGATCACCAAACATTATGTTGCGTCTCCGAATGGATTTGATTCTGAGAAGTCAATAATATCATCAGCCTCATCCTCATAGTTAAAGTTGCGTGCAGCTAAATCAGTAGTAAATGTACTGTCTGTAGCAGATGTTGCCACATCAAATATCTGTGTAACTGTACATGTTGCTCCACTATCAACCCCAGTGTATAATTGCCCAACGGCAATAGCATGGTATTCACCATCGGAAGTTTCTATCTGATTTATAGTCATAGAAGTGTTATCATGCGATACTAGCTGTGCAGACATATTTATTTCGGCTGTATCTGGAGATCCGGAAGTACCTATTACTATATTAGGCGCCGCGGCGTAGAATCTGCCATTTTCAGTAATATTGATCGATGTAACTTCACCGGCAGCATTAATTACCGCACTTCCAATCGGAGTAATAGGAGCGAATGTCTCATAATAAACATCAGCTGACGGAGGAGTAGATGACGGAACCGTTATAGTTGATGCATCTGCTATTCCAAAAGAATTAAGAGCGAATGAATCAATATAAAGACCATTAGTAGCATCAGTATTGCTTGATGAGTTAAGACCAAAGAATTTTGCTGCTTGCTCATTGTGATGATGTCCAGCAGCACCAATAATAATCGGAACTGAGTTAGATTCAGTAAAGTTATACAGTCGCGTACCATTTATATAAATTTGTACTTGATAGTTGTTTCCACTTATCAATTTGACAGATACTTTTAAATGGTTCCAATCAGAAGCGGCGTACGCTACTGAAGCAGTATTTGTTTTATAATGAGCTTGGACTTGATTGTTATCTAGTACCACATTAAAATCGCCGAATATTGCAATTTGTCCGTTATATGCTAATGAACTTTTAGTTTTAAAGAAGAATTCAAATGCACCTTCAGTTCTAGGGGCGTTAAATGCAGCATTAGCATACTTAGTAGAATCGTCTAGGTAAATTGATGATCCATTAAATTTTGATATATCGTTCTGTATTAAGCCATTACCAAGAGATCCTGAAGCTCTAAAATCTGTTCCTGGTTGTGCATCAAATATAACAGAAGGAATAGAAGAATATCCAAATCCGCTTTGGGTCAATGATACAGACGAAACATCGCCTCTTCCCGACACTTGATTCATAACTGCAGTTGCAACAGCTGAACCAGTTCTTTCTGCAGTTATAATGTGTTTAATTCTTTCACCGAAAGTAAATGTTCCACTAGAAGATCCATAATAGAATATTTCCTGATAGCCATAATTATTTTCAATGCTATCAACTTCAGCAATACCAGTATTAAATTCTTCATCGTTAAATTCGAATAGTCGTGCTTGCAATTTAAACACAGGCAAATTACTTAACTGATAAAACGGTTGTTCGTGTTCTACATAGCTAATTTCAAAGAATGATTTAGACAAAGGAAGATAAATTAAATCACCTTCGAATGGCCTATCATCATTAATATCTGAGTTCCATATACCCACAAGTTTTTGCCATGAACGTTTTGCTACAATGAATGTAGCTTCGTCACGAATTTCCATACCAAACTTTTGGAATATATTACCTTCACCTTCAAATCCTTCGGTGTTTTCAATAAACATTTCAACGGTATTTGCTGTGTTAAATTCTGATTCTATATCCTCTCCAAGAATTAGATCGCGTTGAACAATCTTGCGAGGCATATAAAAAACATCTTGGCCATACATTTTGATGGACTCAATAATGATGTCCTCAAACATATACTGCTCAGTGTTTACTTTAGGCGAAAAGAATACATTAGTTGGCATGATCTATCCCATATAAAATTCAGGAGGCATTTCGTATTTAAGCTGCATTTCTTCTTCAATAGCATTAATCTCGGTAACAGCATCATCGTATAGCTGACGTCCATTAAGAGTTACACCACCCGGAAGCTGCATGCCTTCGAATTTAATAAGGTTTGCACCCCATTGTTGTTTAATTAGAGATGTTGTATATCTCTTAAGAAGCATATCATTATATATCGCTGTATGTGTATCGGGCTCAACTGTGCGATAAGCATCTACAATAACGTAATCGTTTACTGCTACATCCGATTCCCAATCAACATCAAGATATAAGCGATTCATATGACGACTAAAGCGTACCTGTTCTGGTCCGTTTAGCATCAGATTCATTGTACTGAGATATGACATTGTTTGTGAGTAATTAGCAAGGTTGCCTGTAAATCCTAGGCTGTACATATCATTAAGATGCATTTGATATTTTGCATCAAACATACTTACACTTGAATTACTTTCGAACATCGGAAAAATTCGTTGTACTGACAATACCTGATTTGGTAACGAGATATACTCATTTGTTACATCAGTGATTGTGATCTGGTGCTTAT
>Ga0233432_10005420_pt1 | contig 11093 bp, 11 predicted proteins | sample SI_122_August201_6_FD_179870 | JGI IMG/M metagenome (GOLD analysis project Ga0233432, IMG submission 179870) | Seawater microbial communities from Saanich Inlet, British Columbia, Canada - SI_122_August2016_10_MG | ecosystem: Environmental > Aquatic > Marine > Inlet | place: Canada: British...
ACAGATTAGCCAACACATAAAATGCGGACTGCCCACCATTGCTGATGGCGACATTTTTATCCGTGATGGGCCAGCCATATTCATCTCGTAAGAGCGCTGCCAACTGCTTTAGTAATAATTCATCCCCTTGCGGTGACTGATATTTACCCAGAATGTTATAGGCACCATCATCTTCTTTTAGTAAGTTGATCAGGTGGTTTTTATATATGGTTTCCACTTCCATAATGCGGGCAGGATTTCCGCCGCCCATAGAGATCATGTCGGGTCTGGTGTGCAGCGCTTCACCAAGATCCGCCATCAAATCCACAATACCGGATTGACCAGTGTACTTATCACCAAAGCTGGAAAGTTTCATAGGGTGTACATCTTTAAGATTACCTGGTTAATACCAATTACTGCTGGAGCGGGCCGGATCATTCGCGGCTGTAACCGCTCCTACTACTCTGGTAGTGCAAACACATACAATGCATTCCCCGTGTCAGGATACTGAATCTCTGGTGTTAATCTTGAGGGTACTATGCGTGGACTACCACCGCCAAGGCCCGTAGACATTGCTATATATTGCCTGCCATTAGCCGTAAAGGTAATTGGAAATCCCTGCACAGAAGTGCCCAGTCGAGTTTCCCATTTTACCTCCCCGGTTTCCACATCAAAGGCGCGGAAACGTCGATCCAGGTCACCCGCGAAAGCGAGATTGCCACCAGTGCTAAGCACACCGGTGAGGAACGATGCTGGCTGCTCAAATGACCAGAGCTCTTCCATAGTACGAACATCGTATGCAGCAAGCTTGCCTACATTACCGTCAGTCCCGGGCATGGCAAACCAGTCACGATTTACAGCAGCACCACCGCCACCCTGCACAAAATCTATTTCTGTTGCGCGCTGACGCAGGCAGCTTTGGCTTAGGGGGATAATCAGTCTGGCGGTTCCCGGATGATAACTCATGGCATGCCAGTTCTTGCCTCCTGCTGAAGAAGGACACACCTCCAGCCAATCCCCCAGACCCGACTCAATCACATCAGCACGATACTGGGGACGTCCGGTGTCCGGATCAAAATAGTCAAAAGCATTTTGAAATACAGTTTCCTTGTGAGAAATATACTTGCCAGTCTCACGATTGAGTTTCCAGAGAATGCCGTGTTTGCCGATAGAAAAAACCACTTTTTCGCCATCAATATCTACCAGCATGCGTTCAAACACTTCGTCCAGATCAAATACTTCGCCAGGCACATGCTGGTAGTACCAGAGCAGCTCACCGGTATCAGCATCCAGGGCCAGGGTGGAGTTGGAATACAAGGCATCATCAAATACGGTCATGCCACGACTTACCGGCATCCAGGGCTTGGGTTGTGAGACGCCCACATAAACAATATCCAGCTCGGCATCATAGGTTGGCGTAATCCAGGGGTCATTACCGGCGCGGAACATATCATCGATGCCCCCCCAGGTATCGCCGCCGGGAGTGCCTTCCCGTGCTACAGTTTCAAATTTCCACAAGAAGCTGCCGTCATCGGCATCCCAGGCACTGACATAACATTTTTCTGCACGAAAACGCAGGCAGTTACCCATGCCGGTAAACACTTTGCCATCAGCGACCAAAGGCCCACTGGAATTACCAAAACCTTCTCCAATCAAGGTGCTCCAAACCTGTTCACCATTGACTGCGTTAAGCGCTACCATACGAGCATCCGGCACATTCACAATTATTTTGTCTTCATAAATAGCCATGCCGCGCATGGTGCCAGTGCGACCTCCCAGGCTTTGTTCCCAGATCAAATCACCGGAAGCCGCTTCCAGCGCCTGGACCTTGTTGCCCGGATTAAAAATATACATGATGCCGTCATGCACAATCGGTGACAGCTGACTGGCACCTTCATTACCAAGCGCCCACACCCACTGTAATTGCAGACCGTCAACATTGTCCTGATTGATCTGATCAAGTTCACTGTAGCTCCAGGCTTGCTGATTACCACGATGAATCAACCAATCGCTAGAATCAGGATTTTGTAGCATCTGCTCTGTTACAGGTCGAAAATTGGGGACGGTTCCGGCGATAGTTACCCCTGTGGGCCCATCATTTTCCGGCCCGGCCAGTGGGGGTGCAAAGTTTGTCGGAGAGCCTTGTGTAGTGAACTGGTTCACCAAGGCGGCAGAATCAAATTGCAGTGCCACATCGCCAACTTCAGCGCCATTGGCTGACAGAATAAATGCGGCAAGATCTACATAGGTTTGTTGTGGCAGACCACCAACATTGGTAGGCGGCATGGCAGAACGCATGGTATCAACCAGCTCAGCGACGCTACGATTATTCCAGACGCTGGTAAAGGCAGGGCCTCGCAACGATGCAATAGGCCCGTTACCCTGCATATCATTTTGATGACAGCCCTCTGAACAGTTTGCCTGATATGCTGCAAGCCCGGCCGCTACCTGAGCTTCGGTAAAACTCGCCACAGCATCAATGCTGACTTCCGTATCCACCTGGGCGACGGTACTGTTTACTATTAATGCCCCCAGAATTCCTGCTGCAACTTTTATTAATCTCATGATGCCGCCTGCTATCAGTAATTATTTTTCGCGGATATAACCGCTCCAGTATTTTTAAATGTCATCTTTTAGCGTTGCACTCATTCGGGGTTAAAACCCCTCCTACATTCTTCCCACTTTTAACTTGTACCTTGTACCTTGTAACTTGTAACGCGTAATTATTCACGCCCACTGTGCTCTTTAACCCTCGTTAATCTATTTTTCCTTGCATACGTCTAATAATACCCAGTAATTGCTGTTTTTTGCCAGCTGGTGTTTTTTACCGATTGTTAGCAATTAGCCCCAGTGAAGATGACAGCAATAAAATCGAAAAGCAAACTATCCCATTGTTTCTACACAGTATTTTAAAGCTACAGCAGTGTTTTCGGAATCATGTTCAAGTGAAGGAATAAGTAACAAAGAAAGCATATGCCCTCTTTACTAAAAAAAAATGCCCTGACTCCATACCCAAAAAAACATGCAGAAAATAGTGCTTTAGTTCTTTGCAACACAGCCTTAATGAATTCAGGTTTACTCCCTTACGGCATCCGATTACTATTTCCCCAGCGTATTTATTCTTTAGGGGAAAACGATGACAGCCCGATCTACTATTTATTCGACTTATTCAAGAAGTTATCCGGGATTATTTTCGATGATTCACCCAACAGTTTTTTTAAAACTTCTATTAACACTAACAGTGCTATTGACCAGCTTTTCAACTGCAGCTCATCATTCCTTTGCTGCACAGTACGATATCAACAAGCCCATTATCCTGGTAGGTAAAGTGACCAAAGTAGAGTGGACTAATCCCCATGCAAGAATTTATATCGATGTACTTGATGAGGCCGGCAACACCCTGAACTGGAATATAGAACTTGGCAGCCCTAATTTTTTGAAACGCGCTGGCTGGTCTCGCAACGACCTGAAGATCGCTGATGAAGTTACTATCAACGGATCAATGGCACGCAGCGGTGCTAATATGGCTAATGCATCCAGCATTATTTTAAAAGGTGGACGCCAGGTGTTTGGTAGAAATGCAGCCGATAATTTTTAATCAGGCAGTTCCATTTGCTTTCAACTTTAAATTCATTCGGGGTTAAAACCCCTCCTACAACTTAATGGCATTTAGCAAGAGTTTATTCCGTAACGGTAATCAAATGAAAAAAGCGCTATTGATATTCTTTGTGTTCATTTCCAACTTCTCTATGGCCCAGGATGCGGATGCAGTGTCTGCCCCGCGCCTTCCATCCGGTACGCCAGACTTCAACGGTCTCTGGTCTGGCGGTGGTCCTATTGGGGATATTGCCGGTGGTCTGATGCCCGGTGAAGCCATGGTATTAACGGAAGAATATGCTGGTATTAAGGCCCGACGTTTGGCCAATGAAGATCCGGAAGCCAATTGCCTGCCCACGGGTGTACCACGAATAGCACCCTACCCCTGGCGCATAGTGCAGGCGCCTGCCTATGGTCCGGCAACGCATCTGTACTTTTTATTTGAAGGTAATGTACACAGCTTCCGACAGATTTTTATGGACGGACGCGAACATCCCTCAGCTGAAGAACTTGATCCAAGCTGGTACGGTCACTCTATCGGCTGGTGGGAAGGCGACACCCTTGTCGTTGATTCAGTAGGTTTTAACGATCTGACCTGGTTTGATTTTCTCGGCAACCCGCACTCTACAGAACTTCATACCATTGAGCGCTATACCCGTCTTGATAATGACACTCTGGAAAACATTACCACGATAATCGATCCTCTGGCTTACCGACAGCCCTTCACCATCCGCTATGAAGCACGCCTGCAGCCCGCCGACTGGGATTTAATGGAGTATGTATGTAATGAGAATAATCAGGACGTAGAACATATCGAAGGGCCAGCGCGCCTGTTTTAACGCAGTTAAACTGGAGACGCTTGCCCTTTTAAACCTTGTTCTAAATCTTGTTCTAAATCTTGTTCTAAGTCTTGTCTAAAGCCTGACTAACATCTGCAATAATATCGTCGATGTGTTCAATGCCAACTGATATCCTGATCAAATCAGCACTTACCCCGGCAGAAACCAGTTCTTTATCATTCAGCTGGCGATGGGTAGTAGAGGCCGGATGACAAGCCAGCGATTTTGCATCTCCAATGTTTACCAGGCGTAAGATCATTTCCAGTGAATCAATAAACCTTGTGCATGCTTCAATACCACCTGAAACCCCAAAACTTAAAATCCCTGAAGCCTTGGAATTGGTGATGTTTTTGCAATTCGTAAAGTAAGGGCTATCGGGTAATGCCGCATAATTCACCCACTTAACTTTTTCATGTTGCTGGAGGTATGCAGCAAGTTTTTCAGCATTTTCACAATGACGCTCCATGCGCAAACCAAGAGTCTCAAGTCCTTGCAGAATCTGGAAAGCATTCATTGGCGACAAGGCCGCTCCGGTATTTCTCAGTGGTACTACTCTGCAACGCCCTATATAGGCTGCAGGGCCCAGAGCTTCTGTGTAAACAACACCATGATAAGAAGGATCAGGCTCGCTTAAAACGGGGAAACGATCCTTGTTAGCAACCCAGTCGAATTTCCCTGAATCAACAATCGCTCCACCAATAGATGTGCCATGACCGCCTATATATTTAGTGAGGGAATGCACAACAATATCAGCCCCAAGTTCAAATGGTCGACATAGATAAGGCGTCGCAACGGTGTTATCAACAATCAATGGCACACCATGCTTGTGTGCTATTTCCGCCAAACGGGCAATGTCTACGATATTCCCCGCTGGATTACCTATTGATTCGCAAAAGACGGCTTTGGTATTTTCGTCAATGGCTTTTTCAAAGCCTTCATAATCATCGTGCGAGATCATACGTACCTCAACACCTTGCCTTGGCAAAGAATGCGCAAAGAAATTATAGGTACCGCCATACAACTCACTGGTACTGACGATATTATCCCCAACCTCAGTAATGCATTGAATGGAATAAGTAATAGCGGCCATTCCTGAAGCAACACATAGCGCGGCAATACCTCCCTCCATTGCCGCAATACGTTTTTCCAACACATCTGTCGTTGGATTCATGATGCGGGTGTAAATATTGCCAGGCACTTTAAGGTCAAATAAATCAGCACCATGCTGAGTATTATCAAAGGTATAAGAGGTGGTCTGATAAATGGGAACAGCTGCAGCTTTAGTTGTTTCTTCCGATTTGTAACCTTCATGCAATGCGATTGATTCTAGTTTCATGCTATTCCTCTACTAAGTGATCATATCTATTGAAGGCTTGATCATGTATCCACATCAACCCGTCTTGTTATTGCCAAGATAATAAGGAGTTAACGAACTACCGAGGTCGTTATATTTCTCTTCGGCGCTGAGCCTACCTTTATTCTTTCCACCTCTACCAGCCGGTCTATATCTATAACTGACACATCGTCACTGGCACCATTGGCAGCATAGGCATATTTACTATCAGCACTGAAAGTAATCCAGTCTGGATGACTGCCCACTTTAACGCCACCCAGTAAAGCCATCTCCGGTAATGAATAAGCGTATACCGTGCCATTCCAGCGACTGCATACCCACAAGGTATTTCCATCCGGCGCTACACCAATGCCGTGAGCCGGCGCCTGGTTATAGGGCGGAGGGTCTCTATCTTGTTCCGGGATTGACGGCAAAATAACCCTGCCGATTTCCGTGCGTAAATTAAAATCCACCACAGCAAAACCATGGACGTTGGAGATTTGTACGTACATGTTTTTGGTTGAGCCATCAGGATGGGTGTCGAAGGCTATCGGGCGAATACCATCCAGTGCATCAGAAGACGTTGGCGGATATAGTTGAAATTCGCGTTCACGGCTTTGCAGGTTAAACACATCAAGATTACCCTCCCCGCCAAAAGTGCCTGAGACAAGATGTTTTCCATCCGGTGTGACATAGGTGTTATGTACCCGTGAGCCAGTATCAATATGATCAACGTTTTCTCGGGAACGTGTATCAATCACATCGATACCACCAGGTTCCTGCATGATGCCTACATAAACAAAACGCCCATCTTTACCAATAGAAATATTATTGGGCCTGCCGCTTAAGGGAATTTCCGCTTCGATTTTCAGACTGAAAGCATTTACCACATCCAGAGTGAATTTCGCTTCACTGGAAAAATACAGCTCACTGCCATCGGGAGCGCCGGCAGCACCGTGGTTGACAGGAATGCCTTCAATCGTGCCAATGATTTGTTGAGTAGAAGGATCAATAAGATGAACAACCTCATCACGGGAATTGGTTTGCACAATGACAGACCGCAGGGTATTGGCAGATTGCTGAGCACAGGCAGTATTTGCCAATGCGGCCATAATTACCATAAACACCAATTTACAATTCATCTGTGATCCCTCTTTCCTCTTTCCACTTTCCACTTTCCACTTTATATAGCGGCGGATATCACTGCCCACTTCCACCCTACCTTGTACCTTGTAACTTGTAACTTGTGACTATCCTTCCGTACCAAAATATTTAGCCAGATAACGTGTCACTACAATCTTTTCATCATTATCCAGTTCAGCCCCATGCTCAATCATGTTTTCTACCATGGGCAGCCAATGGTTAAAACCCCAGTATTTCTGATAGGCAGGCACTCCCTCAAGAGTATGACATGTGGTACAGGCACGAAGTATCAAGTTCCGTCCCTCGGCCAAAGGTAATTCTATGCCCGGTGCAAATTTCTCTGACTTATTGTCAGCAGCAGTTGACTCTAAACAGATGAAGCACAGCAGAACCACCAGAGCTTTGAAATTCACGCAGTAATATCGTCCCATGAATCAACCAGATGCTGCGCTGTACGCCAGGCCAATGCCTGCAAGGTCTGCGTGGGATTTCTGGCGCCTGCTGTTGGCATCACCGAACCTCCAATGATACCCAGGTTTTTCGCTTCAAAAGAAAAGCCCCAGGGATCACATACACTGGTCTCGGGATTATTACCCATTCGGGTACCGCCGTGAGCATGAGTTGAAAGCCCTGGTCCAACACCACCACCGGTATTCACAATATCCGAGGCGCCGGCGGCGCGAAACCATTCTTCCATTTTGTTGGCAGCATGGCCTGCTGCCATTGGTTCATTAAGCTTTGGTCCGTGAGTGACTCTGAGCACCGGATCGCCATAAGGATCTCTGACGTTGGGATCAAGATCGGCCCAGGTGTGCTCATAGGGAAAGGTATTGGTTTGCATATAAGCTGTCTGGGTACGACCGGCGTTTTCCTTTATAAAGCCTTTCCAGTCTGAACCCCAGCGCCGCTCCACCTTGCCAAAGGTGCCCATAGCAGCGGCACCAATCGGATGTTTTTCTGTATACACATGCAGACTGGCTCCACCAATAAAACCAAGACCGCTATGATCAAAATTATCATCTGCCCAATCATCCACCATAACACCCTGGGCGATAGCGCCGTACCAGATATTGATATCAAATGGGAACAGTGCCGTGACAAGCGTGCCGCCCTGAATATCCCAATGACCAAAGTAATGCCGACCTACCTGCCCACGATTATTGCCCAGACCATTGGGGTAATACGCCGATGTAGACAACAACAGAGTACGAATATTTTCATAGGTGTAACAGCCCAGCAAAACCGCGCGGGCTGGCTGAAAATACTCTTCGCCATCACGTATATAAGTGACACCTGTCACTTTTCCGGTATTATCGACTTCGATGCGGCGTACATTGGCATTATCTCTAACTTCAAGATTGCCGGTGGCCACCGCCTTCGGAATGGTAGAGACATCGGTGGAATTTTTTGCCCGCACATGACATCCGCCCCTATCGCAGTAGCCGTGATACTGACAACCCGGGCGCCCATCATAAGGCTGTGAATTAATTGCTGCGGGACCATGGTAAGGATGAAAACCAATCTCCTGACCCGCTGTCTGCATATGATCGAGAAAATCACAGGACCTAAGTGGCGGCATCGGATAGTCACGCTGGCGCGGACCTTCAAATATATTGCCTTCGGAATTTATCTGTCCTTGTATGTTACCTGCACGCCCGCTGACGCCGACCTCGTATTCGATATGATCATAGAAAGGTTCCATATCATCGTATGAGACCGGCCAATCTTCCAGGGTGGTGCCTTCGGGAATATATTCAGCACCATAACGCTCAAGGGTGGCACTGCGAACTTTAAAATCCCAGGGATTCAGGCGCCAGCTCTGCGCATGGTAATGAATGGAAGTGCCTCCTACCGCGTTCATCATTGGGTGGCTTGCCTGCTGTACCGCAGTCTCGGTGGGCGACCTTCTGACCGTCGGAATTTCTCCAGCGACCTTATTACCCGTTGTCACCAGGGAGCGCACATTGTTATGGATTTCGTCCGCCTTGTAGTCCCGCCCCGGATTCATCCAGGTACCGGCTTCCAGCCCTACCACATTGAGTCCTGCTCTGGTCAGAGGCAATACAGCAACACCGCCTGCAGCACCGAGGCCTACAACAACGACATCAACTTCTTGTAGATTATTCGCCATCGTAGTCACTCCCATAAGCAGAAGTATGCAGTGGTGGCAACCTTCCCCCCATTTTTTGCATTTCGGCTGAACTACTCATCACAGCACCTGGATAGCCAATTAAATCCCAACCTGCGTAATTCTGGTTACCCCCGTAATAAGGATCACTGAACATCCCCTCAAGGGTAAGCCGATGCAAACGATTAAAGATTTGTGCAGAATTATCAAAGCCGGCAATTTTTCCATCTTCCATATCCCTGAGTAGTGCATCCTTGTTATTGTCAGACAGCAACTGGAACTCAAGATCATAGCGACTGCGGGCGGCACGTGTCAGCGCAAAAAGTCCTTCACTGAGTAAATCCAGTTCATTATTGTTCCAGTCTGCAAGTGAGTTATCAATGTAATAAGGCACTCCAGCGGCAACCGCGCCAGGGCCATTGTTATCGGCTGGAATAATTCGATCGGCAAAGGCTTCAAGAATCAGCCAGGCTTCCCGGGACAGTATTCTTTGTGGGGCCGGCATGGGTGTTGTGCAGGATGTATTGGCAAGTGGAATCAGGACCACAGAAGAAGCAGTCACCGCAGAGCCAAGGACTTTTCGTCGACTAACTGAATGCATACTCTCTGGAGTAGTATCGGCCGTTATTATCTTGTTCTCACTTTCATCATCCATAGATTTTTCCTTAGCGTGTTATGTAATAGCAAAAAACTTAGCATAATAATACGTTGGAGGATAATCCCTTTTCCACCACCTTAATGGCCAAGCGATAATTCTTGTGCCAATGAAAAGATTAACACTATACTTTAACGATTAATCATCTCTGCTCATTTGGAGTAATTTCCAGCCGTGGAAAAATCAACGACATCTGCAACGCGCCACAAGGTCGGAACTGCATTAATCTGCTTGCTTACCCTGCTGACCTGCTCATCAATAGTTTATGCACATCACGGCACAGCAGTGTCCTATGAGCAGGAAGAATTCATAACGGTTACTGGTACAGTCACAGAATTCAGATGGCGCAACCCACATTCAGCGCTGTTTCTGGATATCAAGAACGACGCAGGGGAAACGGTAAACTATGCCATAGAGCTGGCCAGCCCGGTACTCATGTCCCGGTCCAGCGGCTGGACCCGAAACACCTTCAGACCCGGTGATAGCGTACAATTCAGGGTCCACCCCTCCAGAACCGGCGCGCCGGTCGGCGAATGCCTGTTCAACTGCGAAGTATTGATTAATGGTGAAGCACCCGTATCAGCGCTGGATAATCAGGAGTAAACCGATATGAAAAAACTCTCTGCATTCATACCGACTATGCTGTCCCTGGTGATCCTTTTTATCCCGACGACTTCCCTGGCACAAAGTGATTTAAACGGCGTCTGGTTACGCGGCTCTCGCTCTGATGCTTATCCAGTGTCGCAATGGAGCCCGGATATACTGCCCTTCACTACTCTCGGACAAACCCAATTTGACAGCAATGTGCCGGGCAAGGGACCACGCCAGAGTATGCCGGCCTTTGGTAATGATCCACTGGGAGATGCCAATCCCCCGGGTTTGTATCGGACGCTGGTCTATGGAAGACCCTGGGAATTTATTCAGCTGCCCAACAAAATTGTGCAGATGTTCGAATGGGGAAAACACTGGCGCACCATCTGGACTGATGGACGCGCTGTACCCGATGTCATTGTTGCCGGACCGTACTGGTACGGTTATTCCGTAGGGGAATGGCAAGGCGATACTCTGGTAGTTAAAACGGTGGGCCTGGATGGACGCGCATGGCTGGATGAATGGGGTACACCCTTTTCCGATTTCGCCTTAATCGAGGAACGCTGGACGCGTGTCGGAAATTCTCTGGAAATGAAACTGACAGTGAACGATCCGGATCTCTATCGTGAATCCTGGACCAGTGACACCAAGCAATTCAATTATCAAGACCCTGATACCCTGAACGGTGAATTGATGGAACAGATTTTTGCACCTATAGATGAAATGGAATTTAACAGAACTATTCGGGATCCTGCTGCTGCCGGGCCTCAGTAATCAATCCTATAACACTAACGTCCATAACCCAGTGTTTTTATGCGAGTCACCCTA
>Ga0233432_10005422_pt1 | contig 11090 bp, 11 predicted proteins | sample SI_122_August201_6_FD_179870 | JGI IMG/M metagenome (GOLD analysis project Ga0233432, IMG submission 179870) | Seawater microbial communities from Saanich Inlet, British Columbia, Canada - SI_122_August2016_10_MG | ecosystem: Environmental > Aquatic > Marine > Inlet | place: Canada: British...
ACTGTGTCAGTCAATGATGAAATCATGAACCAAAATGACCTCAATAACGGTGCCGCTGGTCGCCGATCAAAGTATGAAGGTTTTGCATTTCAAGATCATGTACGTACGGTATAAATCAATAATTTTCGATTAAAAATCTTGACAGCAACCAATGACGTCTTCTTAGACATCGAGATTTCGAACGTCGAGTGCGTTCCTTTCAATAAACTTACGACGAGGCTCTACCTTCTCTCCCATAAGAACACGAAATAGATCGTCTGCTGCGGCTGCATCATCCATTGTTATACGAAGAAGTGTTCGATTTGCAGGGTCAAGAGTTGTTTCACGAAGTTCTTCAGCATTCATTTCACCTAGACCTTTAAACCGGGTAATCGACAACCCCTTTTCACCAGCACGTCTCACTGCAGTGAGGAGACCTCGTAAATCTTCGATTCCTACTTTGTGCTCGCCACGACGCAATAGATATCGAGGTTCTTCTGTGCCTGTTCGATCCTCGGGCATAAGAGCCTCAATGCCAAATCCCATTAAATCAAGCTCGGCAAGGCCAGCATTAATACTACGTACCTCATGAAGATCAATTACAACGAGTTGATGGTCCGCTGCCTCTGGATCAGCTGCACCGCCCCCACCCGGCTTATTTTCATCGGCTTTTCCAGCTTCGAGTTCACCACCTGTAACTTCTTCTTTCGATGTTACATAACCCTCGAGTTGCTCACGACTCGTAAACCAATGCTCTTCTGAACCAAAAAAGACATGATACATAGGGAGCTTTTTTGTCTCCGCATCACGACGCCCTGCATGATCACGTAAACTAATTCCTCGACGCTCAAGGGCAACAAGAGCATCCTCTAAGCCTGCTAGCGTCCGACAAAGTTTTTGCATCTCTTCGCCTACCAATTCACGACCGTCACCTGGCAGAAAAATGCCTTCTCCGAGGCCTTGGTCAAGCAGTTGATTCTTCATTTCCTCTTCTGTTTGTACGTAATACACCTGTTTTTTATTCCGAACGCGAAATAACGGTGGCTGTGCAACGTAAACATGACCAGAAACAACCAGTTGATACATCTGTCGATAAAAGAAGGTCAGCAGAAGTGTGCGAATATGAGAACCATCTACATCCGCATCTGTCATGATTACAACTTTATCGTACCGCCGCTTCGATAAATCAGCCTCGGGACCAATACCAGCGCCTATTGCCGAAATAACACTCCGTACTTCTTCGTTTGCAAGAACCTTATCTTCACGACTTTTGTACGCATTAATAATTTTTCCACGAAGCGGCAAAATAGCCTGATATTCACGAAGTCGACCGCCTTCGGCGGAACCACCTGCCGAATCACCTTCGACCAGGTAAAGTTCACATCGATCGACATCCTTACTCGTGCAATCACGAAGTTTTCCTGGTAGACCACCACCGGAGAGGGCTCCTTTTCGCTCACGGAGTAATGCCCTGGCTTTCTGGGCTGCAGTACGCGCTTCAGCGGCTAAGACGCCTTTTTGCAGAATGGCTTTTGCGCTTTTGGGGTGTTCTTCAAGATACTTCCCTAGAAATTCACCGACGGCTGAAGTGATGATGCTCTCAACTTCACTATTTCCAAGTTTCGTTTTTGTCTGGCCTTCAAATTGTGGCTCAGGGACTCTCACACTCACGACAGCCGTAAGACCTTCGCGGACATCTTCACCTGTGGGTATTAAATCTTTATAAATGCCTGTTTTTTTTCCATACGAATTCAAACTTCGAGTAAGAGCTGAGCGAAAACCAGATACGTGTGTTCCACCTTCATTTGTAGAAATATTATTCACGTAGCTATGCACATTTTCAGTAAAATCACCGGTGTACTGAAGAGCGATATCCCACGAAACACCCTCTGCTTCACCTTTCAACCAAATAACGTCCGGATGCACAGATTCACTCGATCGATTCAGCCACTCGATGAATTCTTCAACTCCCCGTTCATAGTAATATTCCTCAGTCTGCCCACTCGATGCATCCGTGAAAATAATTTTCACGCCAGAGTTAAGGAAGGCCAATTCCTGTAGACGACGTGCAAGAACATCCCAGGAAAACTTTGTTTGTGGAAATATCTGGGGATCTGGTTTAAATGTGGTTTTTGTTCCTGTCGCAGTGGCTGTTCCCATCTTGCGAACAATTCCAGTGGGCTCTCCCCGCTGATATTCCTGCTGCCATACGTGTCCGTCTCGTGAAACTTCAACTTCACACCACTCAGAAAGAAAATTAACGACCGTCACCCCAACGCCGTGAAGGCCGCCGGATGTCTGATATGCACCCTTATCGAATTTGCCCCCAAATTTCAAAACTGTCATGACACCTTCCAGAGTCGAGACTTCTCGATCCATCTCTTCTGAAAGCTGCTCATGAATACCAGTTGGAATGCCTCGTCCATCATCTTCAACAGTCAAGCTACCGTCAACATTGACTGTTACTGATACTCGATGAGCATATTCGGCCATACACTCATCAATTGAATTATCAACAACCTCGTATACCAAGTGGTGTAATCCACGTGACGTATTGTCACCGATATACATACCAAACCGTTCACGCACATGTTCACGATCAGAAAGATGTTTCAGGTCCGTACTTGAGTACCCTGCTTCTGATGATTCTTCTGCTGGGGATGGTGCTGATTCAGCCATGGACACCTTTCAAGAAACAATTGAGTGATTTAAATTACAATTTTTTGAACAAATGATTTTATTCATTAAATACATTTTAATGCTACTTTTGACCAGCTTCGATAAGGAGACGACAACGGATATCAGTGATTCCCTCAGATGGTAAGAGCGACTGGAGTTTTCGAATGGCTTCACGTTTGTGGAATCCCATTTCCTGAACAAGTGCCGAGTGCGTTACAAAAACTTCGAGAACTCCTCTTCGGACAACACCTGCTTGTGAACTACCTCGTAGACTCTCCGGCGCAACACTTTCCCAAGCAGAACGCAACGCGTCACTTCCTTGCTCTCGATCGTAACCAGTCCTGGCCATCAACCGTGACAGCACATTTCCGAGAGTTCTTGGGTCAGTCATTCGTTTGGTGTTCCAATGCGAGTTCGCAAAAGGCACTATAGTATTTCCTTTGCACAACCAGTACTAATCTGCTGCCAACGGCATGACACAGTACCCATACCCGTCCTCAGTTCGACAGACACATGCGCTCTGGCCATCTGTGATTTCAATATCGAGAGATGTTGCAGGATCGAGGACGCGAAGGAATTCACTCACAAAACGAGGGTCCAATTTAATCTCTACCGTATCGCCACTGTAGTCTAGCGGCATCTCAACACGACTTTGTCCACTTTCTGCCGACTGACCCGCAAGAACAAGCTGACCGGACTCAAATCCGAAATCAACTCCCTTGGACTGTTCGCTTGTAACAATAGCTGCTTGTCGTACTGCTGAAAGAAGAGGGCCCGCGACAACTTTAATCCGAATAGCATTTGGACGATCCGGAAAAACATCTCTCCATCGCGGAAATCTTCCTTCAACAAGACGGGCGGATATCGTTGTATGACCTGTGTGAATCAGAACATCACTACCCTGTACAGCAAGTTTCACCGGTGTCTCTGCATCACCAAGACTTCGCTCAATGAGTTGCATTGCTCGCGCCGGAACAATTGGTTGTGTCGCTGGCAGTTCGCCACCTTGAATTGATGACGGACCTTCCATCTTAGCCAAACGGCGACCGTCTGTCCCGACAGCTACGACAGAATCGTCTGTTAACTCAAGAAGAACTCCTCCAAGTGCATAGCGACTTGATTCATTGTCAGTCGCAAAGACAGTCCTGCGGACAAGTTCACGAACCAATGGTGTCGAAAGTTCGAAGCAAGCATCCGCAGGAAACGTCGCGACAGATGGAAATTCAATTGGATCTTCTGCTGGCAAACGAAACTGACTTCGTGCGGCTTTTACAACCGTCGCATTACCATCAGATTCGATCTCGAATGTTGTTCCTGGTGGACTTTCCCGAATAATTGCCATTAAGCGAGCGCTTGGTAGCAGGACACTTCCTGCAGCTGTTGTTTCAACTCCTTCGATTTCAGTACGGATACCTATTTCCAAATCCGTTGCTGAAAGCACAGCTGTTGAACCTTCAACATCAAGTTTTACATTTGTTAAAACTGGTCGCGTTGACCGTGTCGGTACGACAACCGCTGCTGTTTGGAGAGCCGCCAAGAGCGGTTCACGTGTACATCGCAAATTCATGTGAAAGAGACTGTTTGTGGAAAACGAGGCAAAAGAAAAATCGAAAACCCAGGCATCTTTGCCAACCACTCTGGGGACCCCTTAATTTACCTGATTTTTATATGTTTTACAGTAAATTTATGAGATTTTTTTGTCCATAAAAGCCTTTGTTTTCAAGTGCAGTCCGCATTTGAGCTGAAACCTGCTCGCGTCATTGTCGGCGTCTCTTTGTATGGCTTACTAATTCTTATTTACTATAAGAAAAAAAGAGAATTATAAAGAAAAGAAGGAGAAACAGTAGAAGTAATAAGACCACACGTAAAACAAATTTCATGGATCAAATAAAGCGGGAGAAGCTCGTGGTCTTCGCGGACCAAGATGTTTCTGTAGTACGTAAATCTAAGGTTTTTAGCACACGAATAGATTAAACGAGCAGAAAGACAGCAGGTGGAAGTTCTGTCTGAACATTGTTTATGAAGTGTCGTTTTGATTTCCAGTTAGCTGTTGCTCGATCGATTGACCAGAGCGATTGTAGGGTTCGTCGCATGGCCATGCTAAGTAAGAAGAGTGCTGTGTGGCGGATGCTTCGAAGTAATTTTTTAGTAAGCAGTGTGAGTTTTGGATGATCAGAAAATGTTGAAGTGCAATGATACATTGAAAACAACAAAAAGATGTCAGAATGCTAAACAGTTTTCTGACATAGCTATCAACATCTTTTTGTGTTTTGTAATGTGCTGGTAATTTCGTGTAGATCTGCCAAGGCATTCTGATCCTGTTGAAGTATTTTCGTCGTAACTTTAAGGCTGTGAAGAACTGTGGAGTGATCACGCCCACCGAAGTTACGTCCAATTTCATGACTACTGAGATTAGTCATTTCTCGGACACAGTACATAGCGAATCCTCTTGGACGAACATGGCATCGCCGTTGAGATCCGCCCGTTATATCATCAGGTAGTATGCCAAAATGTTTGGCTACATTTCGGATAATTTTCTTTATTACGTCTGTTGTTTTGCGATCAATTTTTTGTTGGAGTTTTTTATGAGATATCCGGATTTTAGATTCATGTGATGCGGTTGAAGCAGAACTCTTTTGAAGCCTTTTTTGAATGAAAGAAGTATGAGTTGGAATTGGAAGTAAGAAACCTGCACATAAACGTGATGCAAGAGCAGGGTGGAGATCAAGTGTTGTAGGGTGGCTTGGTAGAGTCACAACGAGGAGGGAAGAATTTCCAAGGAGAAAGTCAATACACTGACTAGCCAAAAATTGATCAGATTCATTTCTTGAAATACAGTCAAAACGTGTAATTATAAAAAGTCTTGAGGAGTCATTTGAGTCGTCCACTGATTGAGCATCTGTCATTAACAATTTTTGAACTGGTAGAAGCGAACCAGTGGAACGACATTTTCTGATCACCTTAGACAGTGAAGAACCCTCTGTGCATGTATAAAAACCGGGTAGGCCATCACATTGGTTCAAGGCAGTTCGGATTTTCCATTGGTTTATAATATTGCGTAACCAGTTTTCTTGCAGATTGGGCTGGCTACCGCATCCCACAATGAGAAGACCTTGTGGTGTCTGTGTTTGAAATTCTGATTGAGCAGCCGATGCAATGATTTTCTCAATGCAATACTCAGTGGTAAAGCCAGAAAGAAGTTCAAAAGATAGTGGCTGGCTGGATGTGACAGTTGCCATCGTAAGGCCACGTTGCATTTCGAGGTGTCATGTGAAGGCAGCCATGCCATTGGAAAAAGAGCTGTATCCTTTCAAACTCTCCTCGATCCTAAAAGGTTATGACATTCATTCGCATGCTGCAATCACCGGGGATAAATGAGGTGTCTCGAGGTACAATTTTTCAGAATCTGACAGATTCTCTCCGAAGCTTCTTTCAGATCAGATTCAATTGTTGTGTAGCCAAAGCTAAACCGAATAGCAGACTGAATCACTGGCTTGGAAAGGTTTATTGCAATCAGTGCGGGAGCTGGTTCTTGGGAACCACTTGCACAAGCTGTTCCTGTCGCAACGGCAATACCCTCGAGGTCTGCCGCCATCATAAAAGCTTGGCGATCAATACCGGGAAAGGCAATTGTCGTTATATGTGGGCTACGTGGTGCGTTTTGACAAACAATGACCGGAGTCACGCTGATACGCCTGGCATACTCACAAACGATTGATTCAAAAGTATCCTTCAATCTCGCAAGGCGTAGAGTTTCTATCTGTTGACGCTCAACTGCTTGTTGAACTGCCTTCTGGCAACCGGCTATTAACGCGAGGGGTTCAGTGCCACCGCGCATTTCAAATTGTTGGGGCCCAGGAAAGACAGGTGAATACTCAGCATCGTTCTTTACGATTAGGCATCCGATACCCCGTGGCCCACCAAATTTATGTGGAGCGAAAGTGAGACTCGTAGCGTTGATGTCAGTGAAGGAGATCGGGATCTTTCCCACAGCTTGGGTTGCATCGACATGAAGAGTACACCGAGTGACTGAGCCGTTGATGATTTTATGAATTTCAGGCATGTTTTCTATCGTGCCGGTTTGTCCACATACAAGCGTTGTCGAGAGAAAAATATTTGGGTGTATTTCATTCGTCGGAGCTTTTTTGATTGATGTATTTTGCTTCGTAGAAAAGAGCAAATCATTGAGGCTCCGAGTGCAAAGGCAACCCTTTTGATCGAGTGGAAGTGTCACTCTAGCTGCAGAGAATACATCCAGAGACTCTGCTGCACCCCGAAGGCTTTCATGGTCTCGTTGACTCGTCACCAAGGCTGTGGGGGCCTGATTTTTTATTCCGAAGAGAGCCAGATAGTTAGCCTCAGTGGCACCTGATGTAAAAATAAGTGTGGCATCAGGGCATTTGAGATCTTTGAGTATTTGTGTACGAGATTCATCGAGCTTTTGATATGCACGCCTACCAGCGGCGTGTGGACTTGACGGGTTTGCAAAACAACGAATCTGAATACGAGTCATCGTATCGGCCACAACGGGGTCGACAGGAGTCGTTGCAGCATGATCAAGGTAAATCTCACGGCTTGACATGGGCAGAGAGTGTGTCCGGAGGTTAGACGTTGTATTGATTGCGCGTATTTTTTAGATCAGATTCGACCATCATGGCAATCAAGTCTTGAAAACGAAGCGTAGGTTTCCAGCCGAGAGTTTCTTGGGCTTTGGTAGCATCACCCGCGAGGGCATCAACTTCGGCGGGTCGTTCAAATTGAATGTCGTATTCGACGTAGTCGCGATAGTCGAGTCCGACATAATTAAACGCGTACTTGCAGAGCTCTCGTACTGAGTGCGATACACCTGTTGCAATGACATAATCAGCGGGTTTGTCTTGCTGTAGCATAAGCCACATTGCATATACAAAATCCCCAGCAAATCCCCAGTCACGTTTCGACTCAAGGTTTCCAAGAAGGACTTTTTCTTGAAGCCCTAATTTTATTCTGGCAGCGGCTTGGGTGACTTTACGCGTCACAAAGTTTTCACCTCTGCGAGGACTTTCGTGATTGAATAAAATACCACTGGAAGCATGGAGTCCGTAACTCTCACGATAATTTACGGTGATCCAGTGACCATACAGTTTTGCGACACCGTACGGTGAACGCGGAGCAAATGGAGTTGTTTCTCGCTGTGGTGTCTCAGGCACATTTCCGAACATTTCCGAAGAAGAGGCTTGATAAAATCGAACTTCGTTACCCGATTGTTGTTGAAGCTCTCGGATGGCTTCTAGTATTCGGAGAACGCCGAGACCAGATATTTCAGAAGTGTAGTCCGGCTGTTCAAAACTAATTCGAACGTGGCTTTGTGCAGCGAGGTTATAGACTTCATGTGGCTGGATGTTGCGAAGAAGACGGACAAGGCTCATCGTGTCAGCCATGTCTCCATAATGCAGTTCTAGGCGGCCATCTGAGTCATTATGTCGATCAAGTAATCCATGGATACGGGAACTAAGATTACTTGTCCGTCGCAGCATGCCATGAACTTCATACCCTTTTGAAAGCAAAAGTTCTGCCAGATACGACCCATCCTGTCCAGTGATTCCGGTAATAAGTGCTCGGTGAGATAGTGACATGAGCTGGTGTAGTAGTGCTTACTAAGGAAATGAATTGGCTCGTACAAACAGAGCCTATCGGTACATGATACTCACCTCACGGACAGAAGTGGCTCTAGAACTCGTGCCAAGAGTGATGGCAGCGGCGGAAAAACTTTCGTGATGGGCGAAAGTGTCGTACGAAGCCCAGAAATCTGGTTTAAGATCCTTGGGATATGAAAGAAAAAATGCCGGTGCGAGGAGATATGGTTTCACTCGCACCAGCATCGCTCAATTATTTCACATCCAGTAATTCAACTACAAAATGCAATGTTGCATTGGGTGGAATCACCGGGGGGGCACCACGCGCGCCATAGCCAATGGCACTTGGTATCTGAAGTTCAATCATGCCACCTTGAGCAACAAGTTGCATGCCTTCAGTCCATCCAGGAATTACACCATTGAGGGGAAATTCAATGGACTGGCCTCGCTTATACGAACTATCGAAGACAGTTCCGTTGTCGAGCCAGCCATGATAATGAACTGAAACCGTGTCTGCAGCGGTTGGTTTCTCACCACTGCCGGTACGCAATACACGGTATTCAAGACCAGTTGCAGTTTTTGTGAAACTGCCAGGAGCTGATGCATCAGTAGACCCTGCACCATCGGGTAATGTCGGAAGAGGGATATCGGCAGATTGTGATTCAGCGGCCATAGTTAAGACACTCACGAAAATAAGAGAAACGAGCAACGCCATAAAAGTTTTGGCAACAGCACGCATGGAAACCTCCTTGGTAAGGGACAGCTAAAAGAGTACCAAAAAAGTATCTTTGCGGCATCTCGTGGTGATGAGATTTGAACTTTTGGATAAAAATATTACCACCAGACAGTAAAACATTGAAAACAGCAGTTATTTTATCGTCGATTACGCGTGTTGTAAGGATGCTATCCAGTCTTCAATATCATTCGTCTGAAGAGGAATATCCTGACAGAGATCGACGGGCCCGGACTCAGTGACAAGCACATCATTTTCGAGGCGAATTCCAATTCCTTCTGCAGGGAGATACAAGCCAGGTTCCACCGTCATGACCCAACCAGACTCAAGGGGTCCATCCGATGGAGCTGGATCATGAACACCCAGACCAAGTGAATGACCGAGTCCATGCATGAAAAAGTCTTTGCATGCAGGATTTTCTATGGAATCAGATGCGTATTGATTTTGATTAATGAGGCCAAGCTCACGGAGTTCTTCAGCCATTTGATGCTGGGCATCCCACTTCCATTGTGAAAGTGTTGCACCAACAACAGTTCTTTCAATCGAGCTTTGTAATACCCGAAGTACTGCCTGATAGAGTTCTTTCTGTCGAGGTGTGAAACGACCTGAGACAGGGAAAACGCGTGTTACGTCTGCTGTATAATTTGCATGATTCGCTCCGACGTCAATCAGAAGAAGATCACCGTCTTGGCAAGGACCGTTATTATTAATGTAGTGAAGTGTGCAGGCATTTTTTCCAGAAGCAACTATGGGCTCATACCCCATGGTTGCCCGTTGTCGAGTAAATTCTCCAATGAGTTCTGCTTCGAGTTCATATTCTTTGACACCTGGTTTCAGGTGTGACAAAACTTTATCAAGACCATGTTTTGTAATTGCGATAGCATCTCGAATAATATTGACTTCAGCAGTACTCTTTACCGCACGAAGGTCGTGGAATATCGGCGCTAATCTGTGAAAGGAATGTAATGGATAGCGATCAAGAAACTGCCGTGCCATGCGTAGATCACGTGATTCAATGCCAAGACCAGCACGACTGTGTTCATTTGTATTGAGAACGATAGAGTCTTTCTCAACGAGGAGTGGATGGAGTGTAGTAGCAAGGTTGTCAGACCAGAAAACAGTACTGATTCCAGAAATTGTTTGGGCCTTTTCTTTTGTGAGGCTGTGCCCTTCCCATGTTTCGAGGCTTGCATTTGGCTCTCGTATAAAAAGCATCTCTCGATGGGCTGGATTCATTGCATCCGGAATAAGGACAGCAACACTTTCGGGTTGTTCTATTCCGGTGAGCCAGAAAAGATCAGCCGCCGGGACATACCGCACAACACCGTCACCATTCGTTGTGAGGGGATCAGCTGCATGCACTATCGCGACACTGTTCGGGGGCAGTCTGGCAGCCAACTGCTTTCGATGTTCAGTAAAAAGGGCCGAATCAATTGGATCATGTCGCATGGGCGGTCTCTCAGGGTGGTGAAAACTGATGCGAGTCTCACCGACGTCTAGAATCTTCGATTTTTCGCAAATCCTGAGCAGCTCGAGTCGCCTGTTTCTCAAGGTCTCGTTCCACTTGAACTGCTCGTTTTTGATCGATATTGAAGCTTGGTCGATAACCATTCCATGAGATAGAGAGAACACCACTCACGACCAAAATCGGCACCGCAATAACAATGAGCATTGCGATCCATCGTGAAGTGACAACTTGGCGAACTGGTGCAGGCATGCCATAGGTAACCAGACCAAGGATTTTCTGAGCAAAGTTTTGTTTGGAGCGTGCCATACAAGAAATTCTCCGGAGACATTTGGAAATCAATGTGAACTGTCTAGCCGGAGAATCTAGAAATGCAAAAGCCGTGAGGCAAGAGGGCTTCACGGCTTTTGCTGAGATCATTGAGATAGTCGTTTATTAGGACAAAACATCATAAATTGGGTCGCCACCGCCACCGATTTTGAACGGCCTTCCATTTGGAGCAAAGTGCTCTTTATTTGGATCGAGGCCGCATGCAACTGTGATGGTACTGTTGAAATCTGTGAGCCCGACAGGGTCTTCGTCAATGCCATGACCCTTTTCGTCAGATTTACCATAGACG
>Ga0233432_10005423_pt1 | contig 11090 bp, 9 predicted proteins | sample SI_122_August201_6_FD_179870 | JGI IMG/M metagenome (GOLD analysis project Ga0233432, IMG submission 179870) | Seawater microbial communities from Saanich Inlet, British Columbia, Canada - SI_122_August2016_10_MG | ecosystem: Environmental > Aquatic > Marine > Inlet | place: Canada: British...
CGGCCCGGGGGTGAAGGGCACGCACTTGTGGAACTCGTTGTAACGAGTGTAGCAGTGCTTTGCTTGGTTCGTCTGGGGGAAGCGGGGGTCGAAAGGCGCGGTTTCGATCTGTGCATGGGGGCGAGGAGGGACGAAGGTCAGAAAGAGCAGAGTGCCTCTGCGTGCAGGCGCGGGGAAGGGAAAAAGCCTCGGGGAAGGCATCGCCTCGATCGCCGGGTTTCGCGAGAGCGCGTTCACGCGCGGCGCGGATGCGCACCTTGATGTCGGCGGCGGACTCCTCCTCGACCTCGGCGACGGGCTCTTCGACCTCAACCTGAAGATGAGGGGGGAACGGGAAGGTTAGGTCGACCATCTAGGGCTTCTTTTTTCACTGTGCCAGCCTGCACAGCAAACGAGTCTGGTAAACGAAATCGAGACCTGGAGGCGAAGATATCGCACTGCAGAACGTACCTCCTCGACGGGCTCAGCCTCGGCTTCCTCGCATCGCGAAGTAGTAGCTCCCATGGTGAAACGAACGTGCGCGTGTTCGTTGGAAAGTGGCGCACGTCGAGCGCCGGCGGCCCGGATGGCCCGCGCGCTAAACGGGTTGAATCTTAATCGAGGCAGACCAGTCACACACTCTGGAACGAAAATCGCGAATCCGCAAACCGCGACTGGGCGAGGGCACGAAGAAAAAATCAAACGCGTTCATCGCTTCTGGGTTTCGTCGACTTGGGGCCGCGGCCCGAATGCCATCTGTGTCGCCCCGAGAGCCCCGTCGTTCACTGATCCACGCACGCGGACACGCGCGCGCGCTCGGAACAGACGGCTTGCGTGTATCTCACGTAGGCACCAACCGTCCCCGGCGCCCTCGCTCTGACTGTAGGCGCGACTCTCTCTGCCACTCCCTCGGCGAGCGATTCCCAACTTTCAGTGGGCGCATTCTTCAACGAAATTCTTCACTGCTGTGCGGCGAGACGAGAGTAGGAAGCCACCATGATCAAGGCTTTCATCGTGGTGAACAACCACGGTACGTCTCCCCGTTTACATGATGCGATGATATTCCACTTACGCACCCCGCGACGGCGTCGATGGCATCGCGTTTCCGCCACAGTCCTCGCACGCGGCCTGTCCATCTCGGGTGACTGACGATCTCGTTCGACCCTCCTTTCCCCGCAGCCATGGTCCGCCTGTGCCGCTTCTACGAGCAGCTCGGTGTGGACAAGCAGACTGAGTTGTGTCAGACGGTGTACAAAATCGTCACCGGGCGCCCTGACCACCTGTGCAGCTTCGTGGATGACGAGAAGACCTTCGGTCCCGACACCAAACTGGTGTACCGTCACTTCGCGACGCTGTACTTCTGCATTCTGAGTGACAGGTCTGAGTCGGAACTCGCGATGCTGGACCTCATTCAGGTCTACGTGGAGACTCTCGATCGCGTGTTTGAGAACGTGTGCGAGCTTGACCTCATTTTCAACTCACCTAAGGCGTACACCGTGCTCGACGAGACCATCGTCGGCGGGCTGGTACTCGAGATAAACAGTCAAAAGATCTTGGGCGTGTATGATAATCTAATGAAGTTGGAGAAGGCCAACTCAAGCATAATGGACAAACTGGTGTAACGACGTGGAGACGGCGAGGGGGTGATCATAGGGGGCTGGGTTTCATAGCTTGGAATGTGCCTTTGCACGTACTAACTTGTACTAATCGAAGAAACGTTCTATCGAGGTTCACGCCCCCGCACCGCGCCCGCATCAACACTTGTAGTGGTTGTGCTCAGCCATGCTCGATCCCTCAGGAAAAGGTATGCCGAAAATGCGCGCCTGCCACTTATCCTGTTCAGGGATGGTTAGATCCCAAACGTGTGACGCAAGATCTATGGTGACTTTGTCTGCGTGAGGCCCGGCGTCGAAAGATCCGCCGGGCAATGCGCCGACGCGAGTGTGCGGCGCAATCGGCATGCTGCCGTTCTGATGGCAGCACCAGTCCGAGTTGAACGCTTTCGAGATTCCAGCATCGATGGCTTTAGCCTCGGCGCTGTTGTCTGGAAACCCACAGAATAATCCCCGAATTCCGCCTGTGATGTGTAACACTGTCTCTGATGAAGCGAGCGACTTCTTAACTTCCTCCGGCGACAAACATTTAACTTTTTCGCGCGTCTCAACGAGGCGCACCTCTTTCCTGGACTCCAAAAGTGGCTTAGCTTTAGCGTGCTCGAAGAAACCGTCGACGCGCGTTTTCACGACAAACCCAGGATCAGCCACGGCTCCGACGTCGAGTATTTGATCCAGTGGGCACGACTGCGAGAACACGAAACGCTGACTACCGGGCAACCGGCACTGGGGAAGGATGGGATACCAATATCGGTCACAGAAGCAGTTGAACCGAGGAAGGACGAGAACTCGATCAAGAGCCTTCGCGAGACCGATCGCAGCCCAAATTTCTCGACGCAACTCGTCCCTCGCCAAAATGTGAGCCACCAGTGGGGAACTCTCCTTTGAAGCCTCGGTCCCAGCGAAACTTTCGAACGATAAATAATTCAATTCGTCCGAATACTCCTCCGAATTCCCCTCAACTGCCCATAGCTTAGACGCGCGAAATCGATACATCTTGCCTGCGGAAACACACGGCGCGTTCAGTGAAAAATTCAGACAAGGAACAGAGAAACGAAATGACGTACCTGCATGCCCATAGAAGTTGTGCGTGTTGTGAATGGCATAAGGGTACTTCTGCGACATGAGGAACACGCGGTTAGTATCGGCGCATGAGATTCAAAGCACAGCATGACGGTTCGTACCTCAAGGTTCTGAGGGACCTTCTGTAAAAAGAAAACATGTCCATTGGAGAAGTCACTGATCGGTAGATACCTGTTGGAACATGTAACCGTATGAGTACACGCGACGGTGCGAATAGATAGATAATGGAACACACGGGATAGACGTTCTCACCCTATTGCGCAACGTTTACCCTCGAATTCGCTCCAGTAAACGCGGCCTTCTCCTCCTTTGACGGGTTTCTGCGATTGAACCGAGCGAAAAATGTCAGTTGCAAGGTGTGAGGATGAATATACTTTCGTGTGTGACTTACCGTGCCGTGGCGCCCGTCCATGACGGGGTTCATGTCCCCCTTGTGCGCCGCTAATGCGTTAAAGCTTGTCTGATCGTCGCAACCTTGGTCAGGATTTGAAAAGCATCCAGATGCCTTTTCGAGCCAGCGTCTAGCCATTGCGACTCCACTCTCTGTGGAGCGGAAGAAGGTCACCCCGGTGTTTATTCTTGACGTCAGAGGGCTTGCATTATCTTCCCACGGCTCCGGGCCACCGAGTCCACATGCCCACTCCTTGTAGTTGAATATCGGGTCGTCTGTTGATGCCAACGTAAGCGCCGATGCCTTCACCTGTGTACGGAAGAAACAATGATAATTCAATACCGCGTTAAAAGCGCGACATAAATTCGTGTATTTACACGTTTCACAACGCGCACGTACCATTTTTGATTCAATATCTTGCGAGAGGCAATCGCTCGTGACGAGCACATCCGCAGTATCGGCATATGTGCCGCTCGTTCCTGAAAATAATTCTTCGGGGCTGTTGATTGAAGATTCGGTTCGTCAGTATCTTGCGGCTCCCCCTATCGCCGCTTGAGTGTCCGCTCATTCGTGTGCTACGTACCTTTTCTTCCACACTACGTCGGTATCTGACAGCGAGACATCCAGACCCAACTCAAGCAACGTCAAGAGGAACGACAACTTTCGGACGCCGTAGTTCTGGAACCCTCTCTGCGATCCTCTGAAGTTCTGGTTCTTCACCTCGTGCTCGTCAAGAGATATCAGTGTGGTGTCAAGTCCTGCATCCTGCAGTTGCACAGCGGGTACCGACATTGCTTTACATCGTTCCGCGGTGACGTCGTCCAGTGCCCCGACAATCACCATCACGTCGTGAGCCCGCGTAAACGCGAGCCAGTTCATCAGAAGCTCTAGAAAGGCCTCGTTCGCTACCGTCGCCATGACGAGCTTACCGCTACCTACACGGCCCGGATACACCTCTGTCAGGGCTTCTCCGATGGCCTTCATCACCCTCTTATGCTCTGCTGCGTTGCTCCACATCCCCGGCGTCGCGTTTTCCGTTTCAAGTCGGTTCGACGTCGTTCTCTTCGAAGCCATCGACACACTCAACGATCCCGCACCACGCCCCAAATTTTCCGAGCCCGCACTGTTGACGTCATCGTTCCCACCCAGCGTGGTTTGCTGGTCGTCTGAGGTCACGGTGTGCATAAGATTCGAAATCGTCGCCGCAGTCGGTGCCCACTTTGTCTCGTTTTTATAAATGTCATCCAGTTTGCCCTTGAGGGATCCGTGTCCAGAACCACGTGCGTTCGTCGCAGGAAGAGATTTACTGCTCGAGGTTCGCGCATTGATGAGGACACGAATCAAAATCACAGCGGAGACAAAGGCAAGGACGCGCTGTACGCGCGTTCGCCTGCGCGACGTCGTGCCGCTCTGCGCCATATGCCCACCGTTGTAGCTAAAACGAATCCGGACCCTTCGAGTCAAGCTAGCTGAGTATCGGCGCCGAGGACTCCACGGATCTCTTTCCAATGTCCCCCGCGACTCACCGACCTCGCCTCCGCGCTCGTCAGCCCGCCCTCGGGTCCACCACCCGCCCAAACGCTGCTAGAGCGGGCGCCCGAGAGGAGTGTCATCTCGAGAAGGCGAGTTTCGTCGAAGTCGAAGGCTCCGCCCAAAAAAATTCGCGTTTGATTTTATTTCTCTCGCTCAGACCGCCTCCGCGGCGTGTCGATTCCATTTCGGGGGGTTGCCGGGCGTTTGTCGGTCTCGTCTCGTCGTGTCACGAAAAGCTCGACAACACCTGTCACTCGGCGAGGCGCACCGCGATGAGCGGCAAGGAGCGCGATCAGGGTGTCCCGTCGAGCTCAGGGCGACGGGAGAGGCGTTCTCGAGGCGAGAGCACGCCTTCGCGCCCGGATGCGCGGTCAACGCGGTCTGGCCGGTCGGGTCGTTCGGGGGCCTCTCGCGATTTCGTTCGCGGGGGCGGTGCTGAAATTCAGTCGCTTTCTTCGCCGCTACGCACGCCCGCGCCGGTACGGGTTCCACTAGATAAGAGCTGGGTGCGGCCTCCAAGTGCTTCGAGCGTAGGGTCCGCGAAGTCCGCGGCGTCGAGGAAGTTCAAGCGAGACGATACGCTGAATGGGTACCTGGAGCGTTTGAGGGATGTCGAGGCGCTCTGTGACCTCGCTGTGAGCCGAACGAAACAGAGTGGGCACGAGTTGCCGAAGCCGCTCGCGGAGTTTGAGAAGAGAAAGACGGAAGTGTTACGCTGCGTGAACGAGATGAAAGACCTTCCGGGATCAGAGCAAATCCTGAACGGCAAGGTATCGGATGAGATGTTCCGAGAGCTTCGATACACGGCCAAGCGCCTGGACGAGTACAACCAGATCCCGATCGATCCCTTGGCGAGCTTACTCTCCGGACTCGGTCTCTTGTCGCCGACAAGTCAGAAGGAGAAGATCCCACAAGTGACGAGGCTCAGTCAGCTCAACGAAACCTCCGAGAGTTTACTGACGATCGAAGAGATTCTGACGAGCCAGATGTCTGTGCTGAATTGGACTCTTGATGACGCCGTGATACCGCCGGCGGAGCAGACCATCACCACTCCGAAGGGTGTCAAGGTCTCGGTGAACGACGACGGCAAGTCACCTTTCCAGGAAGAGGCCACGTGCTGCTGGTGTTGCAGCAGCGCACCGATTCCGGAACAGAAGGATCAGAAGGAGAAAAAGGGAAGGAACAAACAGGACGCGAAAACAGCGTCACGATAGAACATGTAGGACCTCACCTTGTAAGTCGTTAGATACGCGGCGGAAGAAGTCATGTGCACTAGAGATTTTCGCGCGAGTTTGCCAGACGCACTTCGAAAATATTCTTTTGACACGTCGCGTCGTCGTGTCGAACGACCGCGACTCCTGCACTTCCTCTAGCGCGGGGACGCTAGGGGATCACCGAAATCTTAGTGACTATGCGGGCGACGGTGTTCGTGCGGGTTCTTGCCCTCGCGATGCTGTCTCTGGGTGGTGCTGCGGGGGAGTTCGTGACGTTTGCCGAGTGCGACTCATCTGTCATCCTCTTCGACGCGGATGTCTGGGACGTTCCAGTCCTCAAGGCGACGCTGTCGATGACGGCACCCATCGATACTTACGCGGACCACTACAATTACGTCGCGGCTGGAACGGGGTCGATGGTGAATCTTACCTCGGGTCAGTCTAGGCTAGAGGTGACCCTCGCGGTTGAGAAAGAGTCGGATGCTTCTGGTGCCTTTTCGACGAAATCACATCTGCACGCCTCGAGGTGCGAGATCGACTCGGGTGGCTCTCACTTCCTACACGATGTCACCGGAACAGACAGCGGCGACAACATCGTGTTGGTCGAGCACGACTTTCCCGGTGGAGTACCTTCGCCTACAGATGCCAATGTCACGCGTGATTTCCTCCTAGACTACGAACGCGCGGCGTCCGTCGTCGTGCACGCCCCCGACGGCACTCGCATCGGGTGCTGCAACCTCGTCCCGCACATGCCGACGCTTCCCGACACTTGGAGCGCTGTCATCGAGGCGAACATCAACCACGAAGGTGAAGGTTTGGATTCTGTGTCGTATAGCATGCTGCGTTACGAATGGTACGATGCCTCGACGAACAACCTACGCATTGATGAACACTCGTCGTTCTCGAAACAGACGCGCATCGTGAACGCGGAGCAGGATACCGTCATGTTCATGCACCAAAACGGCACGCACCCTTCGGGATTCTGCGAGCACCACAAGGTATCAGACGGACACTTTCCCATGTTCGGTCGTGGCAGGGGTAACGGGTTATCGTCTACCGCAGAGTTTCTTCAAATGACTGGTGGTGATACGCCGATTGAGTATCATGGGGTCACTGAAGCCGGTGTCGTGCGCGGTATCCCGTGCGAGAAATGGACTCGAAACGTCTCCATGCCGAGCTTCAGCGACCCGTCGACGACCATCTCGTACGTCTATGAGTTTTATTTCCCCGTCTCGTCGTGGATGGTCAGGCGCGAATCCTTTCACCGCATGATTACTCGCATCGTCGTGAGATCAGACAGCGGCATGCGGGGTCTTCCTGTGCTGCACTACTACGATTTCATCGACTTCAAACCCGAGGTGGACGACTTGTCGATATTCAACCCGTGCGAGGTTTACAACACCGGAGCTCCGCTGTCGGGAAACTGCACGTGTGGCTCGCCGGGGATCGTCGCGCCCACTCCGAGTGCTTGGGCATCCGGTGAAGGCGGGGACGTCGACGCGCTGAGAGCACAGCTGTCGTCGATGACCGCGGTGGTCGTCGTGTTGGCGCTCGTCCTCATCGGCGGTTTCGCGGCTTCGGCGTACTTTCGATGGCGCGAGGAAAAGAACGCGAGGTCGCTCGTCAACGACAACGAGTTGTCCAGCTTTTGATGCGAGCGCGGGGTCAGAACGTTCGGAGATGCGAATTTTTTCGGTGCCGAGTCTATTAGATTTGTAGTAGCAAGATACCCGCGCTAAGCTATGCGACCTAGATGCCCAACCCGAAGAGCGTCGTCACCCAGTTCACCATCGCCGCCGGGTTGACGATGAGCTCGACAAACGCAAACGCGTTCCACAAGCTGTGCAAGATGATTGGCGCCAGGATGTTTTTCGATCGAACGTACACCACGCACATGAGCATACCCAAGAACGTCAGCGGGATCAGTCGTTCCATGCTGAAGTGCGCGAGCGCGAAGATCAGCGAGCTGAGCAGCACGGAGACGTCCATTCGGAAGTATCGCGTGAAGGATGGAAGAAGAAATCCGCGAAAGATCATCTCTTCCCAAACCGGAGCCACCAGAGACACCACCGCGACGTAGAAGCAAATCGAGACCAGGTCGTTGGACAACAGGGACTGCTCCCATGGCGACACCGGGAGCGACGTGCTGGGAATCGGCATCAAACTGCTGTTGAGGTTGTTCAGAGTGCTCACGATGGGAAACACCGTGCACCCGAGCAACACTTCTTTCCACCAGCGCCCCTTCAAACTGACCGGGAACCATCGCTTGGGGAGCGGGAAATACGGTCGCAGACACTGGAAGAGCACTCCTAGCCCCACGAACATCTCCACGACATCCGCGCTCAGGCTATACATCGCCAGACCACGCGCCGAGAGCTCTCTGCAGTTGAACCCGAGCCAGCGGACGACCGACGGCAAACCGATGTGCCCGACCAACATGAAGGATGCAAACCACAGAAACATGACGCTAAACACAGTCCCTCCGTTCCAAGGCACCTCGCAGAACCCTTTCTCCGGAACCTTCAACCATTTATCCGCCCAACAAGGACTACCACGGGGCGGAACCTCCGCGATGACCTCCCCGTCTGCGCTTTCGCGCGCAAACGCGCCGTCGTCGCCGCCGTCTTCTGGCAAAGGCGCCGTCGCCTCGCCGGTGCTCTCACGCCGCTGAAGCGACCGTCGCGACCGGGCGACGCGACGACCGAAGTCATGATCGAAGGACCTGCTCCCTCTACCGACGCCACTCCACCGATCGGGCTCTGAACGACGCGGGATGCACCCCATCGAGCGACACCGCACGGCATCGCGCCCGGACGAAGACGCCGTCCTATCGCTTGCACCTCTGCAAGATCTGGTCTCGAGCCGAGCGTGCGCCGCCGCGGGCGGCGCTACGCAGAAGGACGCCATCTTTCGCCAGCTCGCCAGCTCGGCTGGAGCGGGCTGCGATGCGTTTGACCCGACGGTCGATCGAAATCACTCGCCGCGCGACGGGTTGTTGTCGCGCGGCGCTACGCTTGAAAGATGAGATGTCGTTTGGTGGTGTAGACGCTTCGTTCGCACTTGTGCCACCGTGGCAAGTCGAGCGACACGGCGTCTCTCGATTTCCGTTTTTCGCAAAGGCGTTCGCTCTCGCGCCTTCGAGAATGTCGACGGCATCGCTCCGGGTTGAACGAAAAATATACGTTTACATTGCCAGACTAAAGTGTTTGAACACCCGTCGACGCGCCGCGCGAAGACGAGGGCGTCTCGCGACCTCACGAACTTCGTTCGGAGCCGCGGGTCGCTCGAAAGGAAAAAACAGACGTCCCGACCGCTCGCCCATCACCGGTACAGCGCTTCGTTCGCCAAGTTCTTCGCAATCTCCTTTTCCCACTTGTCCCCGTTGTTCAGGAGCTTCTCCTTGTCGTACAGCAGCTCCTCGTGCGAGTACGTGGCGTACTCGAAGTTGGGCCCCTCCACGATGGCGTCCACCGGGCACGCCTCCTGGCAGAAACCGCAATAGATGCACTTGGTCATGTCAATGTCGTAGCGCGTCGTGCGGCGGCTGCCGTCCTCTCGCTCCTCCGCCTCGATGGTGATCGCCTGCGCGGGGCAGATCGCCTCGCATAGCTTGCAGGCGATGCACCGCTCCTCGCCCGTGGGGTACCTCCGAAGCACGTGCTCTCCGCGGAAGCGGGGAGACAGCGGTCCCTTCTCGAAGGGGTAGTTGATCGTCACCTTCGGCTCCCAGAAGTACTTCATCGTCAGAGACATGCCGCGGAACATCTCCGTCAGGAACAGCGTCTGCGCGGACGCATCGAGGACTGCGTGACAGTGGAGAGAGATTGAGAGAGGAGGTCAGGATCTCGGTTCGGCGCGAGCTTGAGTTCGTTTTCGTTTTCGTCCTCCATGCGCGCTGGGTTTGGTTTGGGGCACAAGTTTCGCGGGGTGCTTCGCTCACCTCCGCTGAGATCCGTGGGCGCGGAAGACGATGAGAGAGCCTTGGGGCCTTCGCCGACTTGCGTCGTGCCTGTTGTGAGGATGTACGCGAGGATCCGTGGGTCAGTACGTCGCGCCCTCGGGTTCGGCGCGGGGAGAGGTGCAGAGGCGGCGAAAGGGTTAGCCTACCGTTCTTGCGAGGCAGACTGGACTCCACCACAGGGCTCGTGTGGAAGAATTGCACCGCCGCGGCCCGCGCCGGGGTCAGCCTGGCGCCCAGGGTCTTAGTCGCGTGTCGCAGCATGATCGCTCCGACGCGGTCGACGCTCCGGTGCAGGCCCAGCGTTCCGCCTGGGGTGCGCACGACGCTGTGGCGCGCGCGACCTCGCGATCGTCTTTGGGTGAAACCCTCGGTCTCTGACTGGAAGCCATACGAACGCTGGAACGGAAACTGAGAAAATCTTTGGATCGCCATGCATGCAGGTCGCCGCGGAAAGCACGACGTGACATTCTGCGAGGCGCCTTCGTTTCCATGTCGCCCCGACGATGAGCGAGCGACCCCCCCTGTCGCGCCTGGACGACTCCGGGGAGTCGCGCGCGCGTGCGAACACCGCGGACGGCGTCCCCGAGCACCTCCGCGACCACCTGCACGTCCCGGACAAGGAGGTGTTCTCGCTGAAGGCCCAGCTCAAGGCGTTGCAAACGGTTCTGGAGGGTGCCGAAAAGCAACGAGATGAGGCGCTTCGAGTCGCAGCCTCCGCCACCGCGCGATGCGACAGCTTCGAGGAACGCGCGGCTGGGCGACTGGAGAAAGCGCGCACGCGCGCGGAGACGGCGGAGCGCAGAGCAGACGCGAGCGAGCGACGCGCGGACCTCGGCGAGAAAGCCTCGGCCATGCTCGAGAAGAGAGCCGAGGAAGCCGAGGCGAAGCTCGACGAAACGCGTCGCGTCGCCGAGGACTTGCGCCGGCGTCTGGACGAACAGGTCGCCACGAACGCGTCACTGCAAGAAGAGGTGACGGTCTTCCGCGCGCGCGTGCGCGACCTCGAGCGCGGGGTCTCGACGCGCGAGTCGGCGACGCAGACCACCGCGGAGGATGCCGCCGCCGCGGCGCGCGCCGGCGACCGTGACAGAGTCGACCCCGACGAAGTCGGCATACGTGCAAACGCCGCGCGGTGGCTACGCGAACTCGAGGCCGTCGGGGCGCCGCCTACTTTAGACACAGCGTCCGGCGCCGTATCTCGCGCCACGGCGCGGACGCACCTCACTCCACCAGGCTTGGGGATTGACCTCGCGCCGCCGGCTGCGCCAAAGCTCGTCGCCGCTGGGTACACGCGCGCCCGCGCGGTGCGCGCCGCG
>Ga0233432_10005427_pt1 | contig 11088 bp, 7 predicted proteins | sample SI_122_August201_6_FD_179870 | JGI IMG/M metagenome (GOLD analysis project Ga0233432, IMG submission 179870) | Seawater microbial communities from Saanich Inlet, British Columbia, Canada - SI_122_August2016_10_MG | ecosystem: Environmental > Aquatic > Marine > Inlet | place: Canada: British...
GGAAAAGCGACTGCGTTGATCATTTTTATCCGTGGCTCCAACACCTATCGTGTTTTCAAAGGCAGCAGGGTAAAAAAGTTGCTCGCTCTGCCTGTTGCCACCCGCCGCTACAAAGAGTACATCCGCTTCAGCCGCTTCCTCGACAGCGGTGCGCATCAGCTCACTTCGTATATCCACCCCCCAGCTGGCATTGATGATATCCGTGCCATGATCAATGGCATATCGCATGGATTTGACGACTGTGGCGACATCGGCACTGCCCGAGACTCCAAATGATTTGATCGCTATCAGACTGACTTCCTGGCAGACACCTGCGGTGCCCCTGCGGTTATTGGCAACGGCACCTACGATGCCTGCTACATGAGTTCCGTGTCCTTGATCGTCGAACGGATCGCCATCATCAGAAACAAAATCAAAACCATGGACATCGTCAATGTAACCATTGTCGTCGTCGTCCAAACCGTTGCCCGGTATTTCATTAAGATTGATCCACAGGTTTTCTCTGATATCAGGATGAAAAAAATCGATTCCGGTGTCGATGATTGCAACACGCACGTTTCGACTTCCGACTCCCAGGCTCCATGCTTCCGGTAAATCAATGTCTGCATCCTCCGTGCCCTCAAATTGTCCGGTGTTGTTCAATCCCCAGGAACGATCAAAGTAAAAATCATTCGGTATGCGTTCATCGGGTCGCTGCTGAGCCAGCATCACCTGGTAGTTGGGTTCTACATGCAAAACACTCGCATCTTTCCGGATCTCCTTGAGTGCGTTTTTCAGACTTATTTCTGAATTTAATTCAATAATAACCCATTGATCCAAAGACGGCTTGGTTCTGCGGTAGGCAGATTTTGGGCGGAATTGCCGATGCTGCCTCGGAAGGAGGTAGTTCCAATTTTCAATGTAGCTTGGTTTTGATCTTGTCAACGCCCACTCAACAGGGGGGGACGCCAGGCAGACGAGCAATTGATGAGGTCGTGTCTGAATCTCTTTTTTGCCCTCTGTCGTTGAAATGACGAAACTCACCCATTCTGCAGTCGTGTTCGGCGGCTCCTTGGCCCAGGAGTGACCAAGCCAGATGGAGGACGTCAGCACCCAAACAACCACTGAACTAGCCAGGCATCGAAAGCCCATCCTTGCTGATTCCATGATCTGCGAATATTGTTGCACGGATAAGTTGCTTGCAGGTTTTATTCCAAAATGAGGCGTGTGTTCAGTATGATATAACTGCTCCAGAGAATGTAATCCAGCGACATTTTCATTCCATGGAATGATAGAGATCTTGCCATTGCTGCTTGACCTGAGTGGTCATGACCGGATTCATTAGACAGGGCAGGGCACGAAAGCCCTTCCGAATCATTATTTTTGAATCATGGAATTTGTCAAACACCTCAAATTTAACAGCGATGGCCTCATTCCCGCCATTGTGCAGGATGCCTTCAATGGTCGAGTACTGATGATGGCCTGGATGAACGAATCCGCGCTTGAGAAGACAGTGCAGACGGGCAAGACCCATTTCTGGAGTCGTTCTCGTCAAAAGTTTTGGATGAAAGGTGAATCCAGCGGTCACACCCAAAATGTGAAGGACATTGCCTACGATTGCGACGGGGATACTTTACTCGTCCAGGTAGAGCAAGATGGAGCTGCTTGTCACGAGGGTTATCGATCCTGTTTTTTCACATCAATTGATGAAGATGGGGCTCACTCCAAAATTACTGAGCCCATGCTCAAATCTCCCGAGGAAATATACGGTAAAAAGTAACAACGCAATGGGGTGTTTGGGACAAGTGCCCACACTTTGTTTTCGTTTTATTTCCTATTACAAGCGTCTCAATCCATCTTCAGGCATTGGGTTTGGAATATCTGATTCGATCTGTTCGATCTTGGCCATGATTTCCTCATCCAAAACGACACCACCAGCCCTCAGTGTATCCTCGAGCTGGTCTACGTGCGAAGCACCGATGATGGTGGAAGCGACGTAATCATGCTGTTTGGTCCATGCTGTTGCAAGGGTGACCGGATGCATGCCTGCGTCTCGAGCTATTGTCTGGACTCGGTCGACCACTGCAAGTGTACGCTCATTGACGAAACGGCGAGCCATATTTTTCTGCCTCTCCTTGCCGTGAATCATATAATGAGAGAACCGAGCTCCTTCAGGAAATGCTCCATTATTATATTTTCCACAGAGCACTCCACCCGCGAGGGGTGAGTAAGGCAGGAGACTGACCTGCTCCCTGCGGCAAACTTGAGCCAGCTCGCTCTCGCAGCGCCGATTAATCAAGCTGAAATTGTTCTGCACCGTCTCCAAGCGCTCCAGACCCGAGAGTTCAGATGTCCAAAGACTCTTCATCACACCCCAACACGTCTCATTGCTGCAGCCAAATACTCTGATTTTGCCTGCCTGTTTCAGCTCAGTCATGGCTGCCAGCGTTTCATCGTGAGGCATGCCGTGATCAGGCCAGTGTGTTTGATACAAATCGATGTAATCTGTCTGAAGGCGATTTAAACTGCCTTCCACCGCACGGACAATTTGGTGACGATCCAACGTAGTCATGCCGTGCCTGACGGGCGGTATGAACCAACCGTGGCCAGCACCGGTGATCTTGGTTGCAAGTATGATGGATTCTCTGGGCTTATCCTTTGCCCAGCGCCCAACGATTTCTTCGGTCACACCAAAAGTTTCAGCCTTGGGTGGCACCGGGTACATTTCAGCAATATCAAAAAAGTTCACTCCATGATCAAGTGCGGTATCCATGATCAGATGAGCCATTGATTCGTCTGTCTGGTCACCAAAAGTCATGGTGCCCATACAAATTTCCGAAACGACAAGTCCACTCTTGCCCAGACGACGCTTTTTCATGGAGTGAATAATAGCTTTAGCTATCTTTCAGCGCTTTTTCTATCGCAGCCTTGAGCTTCGGGTCGCTTGGTGAAACACCAGATTTATAATGTCCGATTACCTGGCCTTTTTTATCAACCAGGAACTTTTCGAAATTCCACCTCACATCTCCGCCGTGATCAGGGTGGGTAGTCAGATACTTATACAGAGGGGATTGTTTTTCACCTTTGACATCAATTTTGCCCATCATTGGAAAAGTGACTCCATAGTTTTCTTTGCAGAAACTGAGGATTTCAGTATGTGTGCCCGGCTCCTGGGCTCCGAAATTATTACACGGAAAACCGATTACCGAGAATCCATCCTCCTTGAACTGACTGTGCAATTTCTGGAGTCCGTCGTATTGGGGAGTGTAGCCGCACTTGCTTGCTACGTTTACCATGAGGACAACCTTGCCTTTGTAATTTTTCAAATCAACATCCTTGTCCTGGATGCTCTTCATTTTGAAACTCAGGGCATTTTTTTCATTGTGATGGTCGGCACTCATATGACTGATGGAAAGCAATCCCAAGACACTCAGGGTCAGGAAGCATTTACGTGTGATTTTGTTTAATTGATACATAACTTTGATAGGTTCATTTTAAAATTCCTTGTTCAGCGGTAAATGCAAATATTTTTTGCATTTACCTACATGCTAGGTAGAAAATTCAAATCTTATGCGGTGTTCGCTTCTTGTTGCATGTAGGTCTGTTCCTTGTAAAAACGGGCGTAGATCATATACAGGACTGTAGTTGCTAATATGAGGCCTGCAAAAAACAAGTGGTAAGAGACTCCTCCAAGCTTGGTTGAGCCGTCCTCATTCTGAATGAATTGATTGACGTAACTCGTCAACTTGTTACCGGCAGATATGGTTAGAAGGTAAAAGGACATGATGATTGATTTCATGCTGTTTGGAGATTGTGTGTAGGAGAGTTCCAAACCTGTCTGATAAATCATGACTTCCGCTGCCGTCATAAAGACATAGGCCAGAAGTTGCCAGGCGATGGTGGGGGTTTTACCTGCAATCAATTGACTTTCAATCCAGGCAATCACGAGTACGGCTGGCACTGTCAAAAACATTCCGATACCGATTTTCCTGAGTGGATTCAATGCGAAAAACTTGTTGATTGCAGGGTAAAGGACGTATGTGAACAAAGGAATGTAAATCAGCACCAGGATCGGATTGATGGCCTGAATCTGGCTGGGTAACCATTCGACACCTGCCCAGTTCAAATCCATCTTTTTGGCCTGCAGGACCCAGGCTGAACCGTTTTGTTCGTAAACCGACCAAAAGATGATAATGAAGACGTATAATCCCATCAGCTTACCCATGGCTCGAAGGCCTTGGGGACTGAACGTTTCTTTGAAAAAGGTTTTTCCTCCAGCGGGGATGTGGACAAATTGCCGTCTTCCCAACCAAAAGACAATGGTTGCCAGGAACATTAAAATACCGGGAATCCCAAAGGCCCAGTGAGGCCCATATTTATTCAGTAAGTAAGGAGTCAGGAGCGTTGAAATAAAAGCACCAAAATTAATGGACCAATAAAACCAGCCGAAAACTTTGCTCAACAGGTGATTATTGGAAGCTCCAAACTGATCACCCACATGCGCCGTCACGCAAGGTTTGATTCCCCCCGCTCCAATTGCTATCAAACTCAGACCAACCGTTAAACCGGTTCTTGTCTCATCCAAAGCCAATGCAAGATGCCCCAGACAATAGACGATTGAGAGGCCGATAATCGTTCGGTATTTGCCGAGAAACGCATCGGATAAAATGGCACCAAGGATTGGGAAAAAATACGCCCAGGCCATGAAGTCGTGGTACCATACCTTGGCCTCCGCATCGGTCATGGGGGACAATTCTCCGTGCACATTTTTCAGATACTGCGTCATGAAAATGACCAGAATCGTTCGCATCCCGTAATAACTGAACCGTTCAGCTGCCTCATTGCCAACGATGTACGGAATGCCTTTTGGCAAATTTGCCGATTTGCGAGGTGCTGTCAGGTAGGAAGGCTTTGCCATTTGAGGATTGTGATGCTGGAGCAGTGAAGACGTCAGGCAATGAGCGATGATTTTGTGTTGCTGCTATTGCCCGTTCCAAAAATCCACAACAAAAACATCTTCCAGTAATGGACCAACTAGTTTGCCGAAATCCTTATGATGTGGATGGATGAGGTAGTCATCCCGGTCCTGCCCCGAATGAAATGTCAGCACAAATCCATGAGTGAATCCCTTATCCAACCCTTCCGGGCTATTGTTGGTGCCTGTTTCATAGGACAAGATTTGAGGGATTTTTTTTTGTAAACCAGCAAAGGCAGTCTCTACCTTTTTAATATCTTCTTTCGTAACAGATTCCTTGAATTTAAAAGAAACCATGTGAACCAGATTGCCTCGTTGGTTGGATTTGCCAGCGGCGTCTGTGTTGTTGGTAAAACTCATAATTCCTAATAAAATGACGGTTAATACAGCGATAAAGGATCTCATTTGCATGACATTTAATAGTTCAGGTGATTGACGCAAGAAACTATCAGTCTCCATATACTCGAGCAAGCGTGAAAGGTTTCCGCATTAAGAGCAGTCTTACTTGGCATTTCACTGAAAGCGCAAGCGGACAAACTCATGGTTCAACGTACGCAAAGGAAAAACACTGCGGAATATGAGGCGTTCGAGTCCTTCTTGCTCCGGGGTTTTGGAAATACTAATGACTCGGCTGGGTTCACCTGACCAGAGGATTAAGTCCTCTGAAAATTCAATAATGGCTTTCACATCTTGTGCCGCCGTTTGATGAAGTAATGAAAGGGTGAGGTAATTGCCAGGAATCTCTGCGTCATTGAATGATTCAATAGAAATAGTGAGTGCCTGGGTTCTATCGTTTGGGTCGAGGTCGCTTGTGCCAAAATAATACTCAGCGATTGCCGGTAGTCCGTCAGCGTCATGATCTTCACTTGGTTCTCCAGTGAAGCCGCGAGGCTCTGCATTACCGGGACTGCCTCCGTGGAATTTGCTGAGCCTCCAATTTGCTGGATCATTGGGGTCGGGGTTCGTCCTTGGATTGACAAGAACAAGGCTGGGACCCTTGCCGTCAGCGTTCACTGGCCAAGGTGATCTGTCATCATAATTTAATAATTGTATCATGGATCCATCAAGTGCGACTAATTCCACCACTTCCCCATTATTTGCCAATCGAGTGTCGTTCTGGAATTCTCCGGCGATATTGATGCCCGGTGCCGTGTTTGGGAGTTCACTTGCCGATCGTGCGATGAGAGTTCGCATACCGGGGGGCAGCGTAGTACCTTGCTCAAACTCGAATTCAACACCAGAATTGAAATGCACACCTGAGAGGGAAAGTGTTTGGTCCGAGATGTTCAACAGCTCAATGAATTCCAAAAGTTCGGAGTCGGATGGGTGATACATGATTTCCGAGATAACCAAATTGTCATGAGCTGCGGGTGATTCCAGAATGTAATGGGCCTCGTTCAATGCCGACCATTCGCCGTTGTGCAGTGTTCTGGCTTTGAGTAGAGCAGACTGGGACAAGGCGATTGGTCTTGTATACTCCATGGCATTGGTGTTTTGTTGTGAATTATCAGGGCTCGAAGTGACGAGTCTTGGGGTGATCAACAGATCACTGCTGTTGACTGAACCGTTGAGTCCATGGACAGCCAGTAGATTTTTGCCTTTTACGAGCAAATGCTTGTATGAAGTGATGTCAAAGGATTGAAAGATGCTTGCAGCACTGTCAGGGTTGGTTGTGCGTGCTGTTGAATTCCAATCAGGAGAGATGATGGGGGCATTTGCTTGAGCGACTCGGTTCCCATTTAAATAGGCGATGAATCCATCGTCATACCGCATGTCCAGCCTGAGCTCCATCACATCATCCAATTTCATTTCATTTGCCACGCTGAAAGGGACACGAATGTAAACACTGCTATTCAGGTTGCGCATTTCTGCAACATTTAAACCGATAAATCCCTTGTAATCAGAGGGCGATGTCTCGTAGCCGATTCCCGTAAACCCTTGTTTCCAGCCTCGCCTCTCAATGAACGTGGGCTCTATCCAATCCCTCTTGAAAGAAGCGTTCTCGGGGATGATTGCGCTTGCCGGGGCCCTGTCGTTGAGAAGGATTGTCTGCAGGATCTTTTCCGCTTGTCTGGGATCGGATCCATCCAAGGTATAATAGATGATGCCGTCTTTGCTCTGCAGCTCTATTGGTGTTCCTGAAACAATGTGCCCGGGATTAATCGAAAACTCAGGTGCAGGCGCATTTGGGAATAAACCTTCATTTCGCAATTCATTCAAGGTGGCAAGCCTGCTCGAGGGATCATGCAATGTGGGCAAGTAGTGATTGAGGATGTTGTCTCTTTCCGCGATCCAAGAATTTTCACGAGTGAAATAGATATCAGGCGCATTAGGGGCAGGAGGGTAGTTGTCGTGATTTACGTTTGTGAGTGGGTTCGGTTGTTGCACTCGATTGCCATAAGGTGTGCTTGCCTGAGTATCCCCCCAGCGTGCGGATTCTGCCACAATGGCTTTGTCGATTTGGTTTGCCAGATTCAGGTAGCGTTGCTGGCTTTGGTTCAGGCTCAACGCTCCACCGGGAGATAGATGCTTTTGCGCTTGATCGGCGAAGATCAACCTGAACTCTGGATTCTGTCGTAGTTTTTGAAACAACGCACCCACTCCATCGGAGCGGTCGTAACGGTTCCAACTAAACTTATCCAATACAATTTCCTGGTCCCAGACAAAAAAACGAAACCTTCCATCTCCTGAATTGGTGTTGGCTGCCGCATACCCGTTGTGGTGCGGCCAATCTTCGGAGTCAGCATAAAAATGGAGCAACATGTAGTCGGCAAAATTTTCGATATCCACGAACGATTGAATTTCTGCAAAACCTTCGGGAGTGGATGCGTCTATTTGCATCATTTGACTCCACCTCCTGCCTGGACTTGAGAAATCTTCATTGATTTCCCAATCCTCTTCATCGCCACCGAGATGATTGGAAAAGAAATCATCCTCGAGACGTTCTGTCAGGTTATGAAGGCCAAAGTAGAGTCCGTTCACATAAAGATGGACGAAATTCCCATGGGATGACGCTTGTCCCATGGCTTGTAGGGATTTTTTCATCCAAACATCTCGGATGTATTGGGAGTCGTTGGGGCGATACCGCGAACTTCCCCAACTGACTAATCCCCAACTGTCGGTGAAGCATGCACGCAAAACCAGTTTGTTGAAATTGCTGACTGGGGATTCAGGAAACAAAGGGTAATTCAGTCGTGCTGCACCTTGATCTGATGTGAACGTGACGCGAAGGGAATGCTTCTGCATGCGCCAAGGACGTCTGCTTGAGTTACCATGGACTTCTATTTTGCAATTGTCCTGAAATCCTCTTGAGCCATCCGGTAGTAAATATTCGATAGAACAAGGCTTTTCAATGCGAGTCTGGGGAATGGCATAAATCCCTGAACCGGGCCGGATGAAATCGTCTTGAGACATGACGATGGAAACGGATGGGATATCCAGTAGAGCATCTCGAATGCCATAGCCAGGTAAGGTGTTTTTTACGACTCTTGGATCCATTTCATAATCGGCGGGGACAATGCCATTTCTTGATCCATCGTTTCTGTTGACTTCACCGTTTGCACCCCAGTTGTCAGGCCAGCCTGAGGGGTTGGCAGGTTGCCTGGCAACATCATTCACGAAAATATAAGAATGTGTCATGACCTTGCTTGAGCGCCACCCCTCACGAAATGCTATCGCTCGTAAGGTCGTCGTCGTTGTGATGGAAACAGGGCTCTCGTAGAGCTGACCGCGTGAGACCGTGGGCTGACTCCCATCGAGGGTGTAGCGGATGGATGTATTCTCTTCCTCTGTCGAAATACGTACCTCAATGGGGGCGTCATAGAACCCTCTTTTTTCTGAAAAGAGAGGGTCTTTGAGGATACCCTCATACCCAGTAACATTGATTTTTCCTGGTGAAGGAGATGTGAAATAGTGCCCCTCACCGTTCCGGTTCAGTCCATAGGAAATATCAGCGAACTGAGCAGGGTAACTCGGTTCAATCACCGATTCTAACGTACGTCCGTCCGGACGCACGATAGCAAGGAATTCTCCTGAATCTTTGAGATTGAAATTGAAATGAAAATGACCATCAGCATCCTGATAATCGCTCAAAGTGATCCCATCAACGACAGGCGCTCCACCATAAACAACCAGATATCCTCCAGCGGGCATGAGGATGGGGGGGAATATCCATTTCTTCGGTATATTCGAATCATCTGTTAGACTGTATCCTGCCAGATCAATACTTTCACTGCTTGCATTGTGGATTTCGACCCAGTCCACCGCCTTCCTGTCACCGTCCAAATGGATGCCCTCATTGTTTGCCATAAATTCGTTGATGAGAATGGGGGATCGCGCAGTTTCATCGCGGACGACCCTCATCTGGAACCCGGTTTCAACGACCTGCAGGTTTTCATCCGTCGACCGGACATGCAACATAAGCAAGGTGTCTGCTGGAATTTCTGTCAGTTGTTTTGCCGTGAATAATTGATCGTTCACGATCTTAAAAAGTTCGTTGTCGTTTTTCTTACCTGCCGAGATGAATTCATACGCGAATGTTTGGTCAGGTGTTGAGCCAAGCGTAGAAAATACGCCGATCTTAGTGCCAATGGGATCGTTTTGGTAAGCGATCGAGGAACTCAGCAGGATCAAATTTGAGCCTTCGGGTAAGCGAATGGGGTCACCAATTTCAAGACCATTGATGAAAACATTGTGGGCTGGCCCGGGAGGTGTCCCCACTCTCGCTTTGACGATCGCCACACCATTGGCATCTGCGACCACATTCAATAAAACCATGTTCTGTGAAAGTGACTGTGGAGGGGGGGAGCGGCCATCAAAGGAATATGTTTGTTGGTTCCAGGTAGAGACCCTTGACAAACGACTTCCAGAATCAAAACTCCAAATACTGACGGGATAAGTGGCGCTGGCAATGAGTCCAGTGATTCGGAAATTCAAGCCTTGATTGCGATCAACACTTCCATTGGCAAAAAGGAAATCCTGCCACATTTGCGGGGCGGGCCCACCGTCAATTGAAATGGTCCGGTCTCGGCTATCGAGAGAAACGCCTCCTGCTGGAATAACCTCTATGAAGAGGCCGTTTGAAAATCTTTTGGACCAAGGCCGGCCGAGGTCGTTGTCCTCTTCGCTAAACGCCTCCCAAGCCGGAGAAGTTTTGTGGCTGTGGTTGAAATCAACTTTAAGTGTTGCAGCAAGCAGTGAATTAAGCGCACCCGACACCCCAGACAGGCATAGACACACTGCTGTAATATATGCCAGAGATCTCATCAAATCAGACTAGAATCCTTTCCATGGAAAGCAAAGGTTTAACCAGTCGATGTGGTTTGTATGGTCAGTAATGTTACGGATGGTTGGAGGCCGTTTCGAAAACCGACTTGATCACCACCCAAGTGATCGCATTGCCAGCATTAAAAGCGTGCAAAAAAAAAATGTGACCCGAAAATCACTTTTGCCAGACAGGCGCCTCTTGCTGAGTGCCCTTGCACAGCCTGACCGGTTGGCTCGAGAGTGAATCTATTCTTGCCGGCTGGCGAGTCGAGAGACCTTTGGACTTCAGGATATCTGTGGTAAAATCAAATAGTGCACAATGTGTCAGCTTTGCGGACCGTGTGATTCTCCACTTGCCAGAGCGCATCGCTACTTTTGTTTTTCCAAACGCATGGAAATAACGCCATTACAGCGAATGCCTTTTTTCAACTTGGTTTCCATATTCAAGATCATCACAAAGAATAACAAGGAAGCTGGGCTTGGAGCTTTCAGACAAGTCAACGATGCACTTCAAGGAGGCGGCCAGGCTCTGCTTGGCATCGCGGTTTTTGCCGTTTCCTGCCGATTTGTTTTGCAAATTTCAGCGCTTCCTTGGTCAGGCAGGTTGCTCTACAACCTACGGCAATGAGGAAATTATTCTTTACGGATCTCACTATAGCTGGAGCTTCATGAATGTTCTTTTTATGTCCTGGATTAATTCTCTTACTTTGTCTAAATCCACTTCATCATCCTGTCTCAATGTCATCAAGCATGCCAATGCAATCCATCCAGAGACAGCGACATGCGCGGTTTTTGATTCAATCCACATCAATCCAGGCTCCCAACCGTATCTTCTCCAGGATGCCGTCCATGCCATAGTTTGCAAGAGA
>Ga0233432_10005430_pt1 | contig 11086 bp, 10 predicted proteins | sample SI_122_August201_6_FD_179870 | JGI IMG/M metagenome (GOLD analysis project Ga0233432, IMG submission 179870) | Seawater microbial communities from Saanich Inlet, British Columbia, Canada - SI_122_August2016_10_MG | ecosystem: Environmental > Aquatic > Marine > Inlet | place: Canada: British...
GGGGACTATTGGAAAAAATCGAGTCTACCCCCATTAGACAACGATAGCGCCGCGACCTTGCGTGCTGAAAACTCTGAATTGCTGCAGCGTGTCGACACTCTTGAAGACGAGCTCGCTCAAGTCCGCTCCATGCTATCTAATGGCCCTTTCCCAGTCCCCGACGAGATTATCTCTTGGGTCGAGAAAGACTATGATATGGTCTTTCTGGAAGCCCCCAATGTTCGCTTAGCCTCCCCCACCAAAATCAGGGACGCCGCCCACGCAAACCTCCGCCTCATCCATGGCGAAGTTGACCTAGAAAATGAAGGACTTGCCTGGGAGCTCCTTGGGCTCCTTCCTCCGAATCAACGACTCTTCACCCAGCTCCTCTTTGTCAACAGCAGTGGAGTCAAAGGGATCTGCGATCTCAGTGAACAGCAAATTCTCCTTTCGGAAAACTTCGATGCCATGAGCGTGCCTGATCGTTCAGTTTTGGTTCGCCTTCTTGGCCAACTTCTAGCCTACCAAAACCATCCTAAAAAAGAATGGGGCTCGCGCGATGAATGGCAAGCCTGGGAAGCTGTCCACACAGGTTCCGCCGCAGCTCAGCAAGCGAGATTTCTTCGTCGGAACACCGCCGTAAATGAAGCTGGTTGGAATGAACCAGAACCCGCCCGGGAGCAACTCCTCAACGACCTTGAGCCTGCACTTCAAGGGTTTTGTAACTTTCCATTCATTGAGGGTGCCGATTTCTCTCGCTATTTTTTTATCGATTCCCGTGAAGCGTGGGCCACGATGTTCCAGAATCCCCCGACCACTACCTCCGCAGTTCTGCACCCGAATCAAAAAGAGCGTGGAGCAGTTGAGATCTCTTTTCCAAATTCCGGACCAGAGATCATATACGAGAATACAATTGGAGAACTAGGTCTCCGATTATGGCTTGAGCCCTTTGCTGGCATGGACGAATCCGGATTACTGGCAGAGCAATGGCGTGGGGATCGTTACCAGTTGCGCCGTCGCCCAGACAAGAAATTCACTCTCACTTGGAAGATCGCGTTAGCAGATGAAAAATCGGCCAAAAGCCTCAAGGCAGAGGTGGAACGCTCAATGATCCCACACTTTCACGAGGCGCAAGCACCGCGTAAGACCGAAGTGACAGTGTCAGATACAGTCTTAACTTTTACCAACTCGCCGAAGAAATGAATTCGGCCAAACGGATCAGTTTCAGCGGCCGAGTTCAGGGGGTGGGATTTCGTTACACCACCAAACAGCTTGCCCTTGGATTCGATATCGTTGGTTCAGTTCGAAACCGAGAAGATGGAACGGTTGAACTTGAAGTGATGGGAGACGAGGAGGAAGTAAACGAATTTATTACCGAGATCGTCGAAGAATCCGAACTTGCCGGGCTGATTAAAGAACACCGCATTTGGGACATTGACGAACTCGCAAATTGCCGAGGCTTCACAATCGCGAATTAATCTTTGATGACGCGATAATACTTATGAGCCAAAGAAGAGGCCGGACCGAAGGGATCGTGGGTTCCTTCTTGCCCATCCGACCAAGAGAGCAGCCCCCCATCTCCGACAAAAGATGGTATCACACTGACCCAACTACAACCATCCGGTGAAGTCTGGACAGTGTATATTGCGCCGACTTCGGACATGAGCCGAATTGATAGCCCCCCATTTTTGCTGGTCCCGATTTCAAGGTCTAAATCGGGACCCCGAGGAGGATCTTCGGAGATCACACTCCAGCCGATATCCTTGAGAGCCGCGGCGTCTACATTTGTAATTTCAAGCCGTGTGATATCCCCACCCACATTAAAAACGGGCTCCATGAGAAGATCCTGCAAATTGCCCGCACCCACTGTTCCAAAGTACAAGGGTGTTCCAAAAGGAAAGATCTTTGAATGATATTCACCATCCCTCCAATGATAATCTTGCGACGACGATTTGACGATCTCGAGCCCGCCTACCTCCCCACCAGTATCAGCTTCAAGAGCCGCCACTGAATTTTCACCCACAAACCGATCCTCCACGATCAAATCACGGAACTCTGCAACCGACCGGGCATTTAACCCTAAGCAATGGCCGATTTCGTGCACCGCAATGCTATAAAAATCCAAAGACGTGCCACCATCTGACTGCAAAAATCCAAAACTCCAATTCCGATCCAAATCAAATGAAATAGTCCCGCCAATTACGGTAAGTGAGCTCACGCCAAGATTAAAACCGCGATTAAGAAAACTTTCCGGATCAGCGTAAACCGAGGCTAAATTTCGAGCTCCGCCAATCGGAGCTCCGCGGCCCGCGCCATCCAGCTTTCGAGCTCCGACATATAGAACCCAAACATTTTCATCTAGTGAAAACCCTCCAAGATACTCATCAGCAGCGGGTTGCCCCACCTTGAAATAAAAATCACTCGCCTTACTGGCAGCCGCACTCAGCACATAATTTTTACCCGTCCCCGGATGAATAATTTCAAATCGCCCATCAACTAGCTCCTCATCCTTCATATCAACGGGAAGAAGAGTTTGATTCACGATCCGGCTCCACCGGGCGGCGGCAGCCTCGATGACAACCTTCGCATCAGGATTATCAAAAAAACCCTGGCTATCGTATCGGTAATCAACCTTGATCTCAATTCCTTTCAAAGGAACTAAAGCAATCATGAAGACTACGATAAAATTCATCCTTATAATATACCCAAATTTTGAACACTGACAACCAGGTTGTTAACTTTTCTTAAATATCAAGGTGAGTTCTCGCCCTGCGTGGGAGGTTTTTTGGTCATTTTTTAAAATGAAGGAATTGCCCGTTTTTTTGCCTCATGCTCGATCATGACTTCAGGCACCACCCCGATGACGCAATTTTAAAAGCGCCCGAAAGAAAACCACCAAACCTCCCAAAAGAAAAAGGGCCGGGAACCATATTGAATATCCCGGAGCCTTCGTTTCGTGCTCGATAAGGACCTCCGTTGGATCATGAGGATTTACGAAAGCTGCCAACTTGCTTCCCACCGGAAACTTCTCAACGGAGGGCTCTATTTTATTTTTTTTCTTCAAATACGGATTTTCCCGGCGTTTTAGCCTCTCTCCCCGGTAAAACTTCCCATCGACCCGATATTCATAAACCAACTTATGGCGATATTCCTTAGCCTTTCCAATCTGGCGATCCTCTAGCTCGGAAACAACCACGACAGCAGGATAACTGGGCCATTCCTGTGTTTCTTTCGCCCGGATGTATCCACGACCCAGAACAAAAACAAAAAAGCCGCCCATCACAGCCAGCGCTAGGCCGATAAATGCCAGATAGAGATATCCTCCGATGCCCTCATTCTTCACAACCGATCCGTATCATAATCCTGCACTCTCGCAAGACCCGTGCTTGCACCTGAGCAAGATTCCGGCCAGAACATCCCTATGAGCACTTTTGCAGAAAACGTGATGGACGACCTTAAGATCGCAATGAAAGCCAAAGACTCGGTGGCTCTCACCACTCTTCGCGCTCTCAAAACCGCGCTCACAAACGCCGCCATCGAATCCGGCAACAAAGATAACGTCATCGAACAAGCCGATGCCCTTGTCATCGTCCGGAAACAAATCAAACAGCGTAACGATTCAATCGAGCAATTTGAAAATGCCGGGCGCTCCGAGCTCGCCGAAAAAGAAAAAGCGGAAATCGTAGTCCTCGAAAAATACCTCCCCGCCGCCATGAGCTCTGAGGAAGTTTCAGCAATTGTGGCCGCAGCCGTCGCAGAAACGGGGGCTAGCAGCCGCGCCGATATGGGAAAAGTCATGGGTATCGTGCAAGCGAAGACCGCCGGGCGCGTCGACGGCAAGACCCTCTCCCAAGAGGTAATGAAGCACCTTTCCTGAAGGCCGAGTAACTAAGTTCGGGAGATGGGCCAATAACACCAAGCGATCCGAGCTGAAATCACACCTCAACTCAATGAGCTTCGCCGCTATAATCGTCGCTTCTGGATCCTCACAACGCATGGGCTTTGACAAGCTCGCCGCCCAGTGGAGGGGTAAGACGATTCTTTGGCATAGTGTTCACGCCTTTTCTTCCCTCGAAGAAATCTCCCAAGTCATAGTTGTCACTCCACCCGATCGTTTTGCTTGGCTTGCCGACCTTGGCCCAAAACTCAACCGAGTTAATGGAGGCAGGGAACGGTCCGACTCCGTAGCCGCCGGCCTTATGGCTCTAAGAAACGAAATTAGTCACGTTGCAATTCACGATGGTGCCCGCCCCCTTGTTTCACCAGAGTCAATTCGTGCTACCTTCGCCGCCGCTGAAGCAACCAAGGCCGCGAGCCTCGCACGGCGGGTTACCGAAACATTGAAGCGGGCTACTCCGGAAGGTATCACCTCGGAATCAGTCTCTCGGGACAACCTTTGGGTTATGGAAACACCCCAGATTTTTTCGCGAGACCTAATCCACAAAGCTTACCAGAGCGTCTCCTCCGGCGATACCCAAATCACCGATGAGGTTTCTGCTCTTCAGCTTCTTAACCAAGGCACCACCCTAGTGGAAAACCCCTCCCCAAATCCAAAAATTACGATTAAAGCAGATCTTGATGCCCTTCCATAATATCCGACATATTTAGAAAGATCTCTACGATGATGAATAATTTTAAGCTATGACAATGGCTCACCCCACTCTTTGAAGCGGGGGCTCCACGTGCCTTAATCTCAGTATGACAGTTTTAGCCAAAGGACTTTTCTTACTCGCCAGCCTTCTGGTTCTACAATCATGCTCTACCAGTAGAGCTCCAAAGCTATCCACTAAACAAGCCATTCTTATCGAGTGGCCTACCATCAAATCCACTATCTTGGCTCAAAGAAAAGTCGGTTATCCAAACTACGATCCAAAATGGATCTACGTGGTTGATCCGGCTACCCAGCGGATGAATGTTGTCTCTTTGGAAACTGGTGAAACCTACGAAACCCTTCGCTGTGGGACCGGTAAACGCGGCCTTGGTATTGCACATGCCCAAACTCCCCCTGGTTTCTTTACTATGGGCGGTGTGCGAATTGCTAAAAATGCAGATTCTTCCATTCAAACCGGTGACTCAAAAAGGGGGGTGAGTGGGATCTATGCCGAGATTCTTTATCCCCCGACCCATTCAGACCCCTCGCTGCGGGGCTATGTTCCAAACGGCGTCGTCATTCACTCTTACAATCCCAATGCTAGCGAAATGCTTTACCAGCGCCACGCCCAGCGAAAAATAGGCCGTATTCCCTGCACTACCGGCTGCCCAGTCCCCGAGATCGACGAGGCCCCAAGACTAGTCTCCTACCTTAAACAATCAGCCGGCAAGTTCGACCCTACCGCAAACCCGAATTCCCACCTCCAGGCCCTCATTCGCAGTGGTCAAGTTACCCAATACCAACGAAACCAGCTAGGCGATCCCATCTACATTCTCAATCGCCAGTAGAAATTGGCGGGATCCGCTCAATCCTTTCTTTGGATACCTTGGCTTTTCAAAGATTCCCCAGACTCTCGTTTCCCCAGAATTTCGTTCAATACGCGATCTTGTTTCCTCCGCCGTTTTCGAAAAACCCTTTTTTGCTCCCCTCGGAACCATTTTGCCAATGGAATCAACTGGCCAAAGGCATAACCATCGATGGCGAAGATTTGACATCTTCCATCCACTTTTACCTGCACGGAAAGATTGTCAGGTCGCGCTTCTACAAATACCCAATGCTTGTCGAGCTGTTGCCAAAATTTTTCTAATGCTGCTTCACACTCGGGAGTTAGCCCATGGTGCCACACATATTCTTTGAGCGAGAGAGAAACCTCTCCGTCGAAGTCTGTGATAAGATCCACTTCCAGCACTGGCCCCAAATCTGAATCGACCATTTCATAGGCATGAGCCACGAAGTCCCAAGCAGGAGGCCCCACTCGCCGAGACAAGACCTGCGAAAAGTGTAACTCTCCCTCATTCTCATGATAATACCACTTTGGACGTAAGAATCGCGCCACCAAATTTGCTCTCTTCCATCGATCACATTTATGCCAGTCCTCGGTCATCAACTTGAGACACCGGTCATTTTTCTCGGGATGGAGATAAACCTCACGATGATTCCCATGGGCAAAAGGACGTTGGCCACTCAAACTGATCACTTTTTCAATATCCATAAACGCCCCGAAATGGCAAGATATCCCCCATTGCAAATTTTCTCTTTTTTGTAACAGGCCATTTGTCTGCCTGCTATACATACTCACAAAGTCATGTCTTCAAAAACGAAACTCCTTTCTACCATCGCACTCCTCGTTTTCGCGCTAGCTATCGCGATCTTTTCTATTTTTCGTAATGATAACCCTATTAAAAACGTCCTCACCGCAGAGCAGCTCTCCCGCTTTGAGGAAGGCATGTTTTATCGGACAATAGTCAGCTCAACAGTTCAGGGACAAGTCGAAGATAGAGATTGGGGTGTCGGGAAGAAAATCACCCTCATTCACGAAGGCGAGACCGATTTTGTTCGCGAAGTAAAATCCGTTACCAAGGATCATACCGAAGTCGTGGTCGGCTTGGAAATTCTCACAGCCCGCGACCTTGAAGTCAAACTGGCTCTTGATGACGTGGATCTCCATCTCCCACCGGCGGTCGGCATTCTAGGCAGAGGAGCGCGAAAAATCTTACTTCCCGGCCCGGAAGGTATCGCAATCGACATCGCCACTGATCGCGCCGCGGAATGGTTGAAAAGCGACATTAATCGCCAAAAAGTTCTCTCGCGGATTAATTTTGCCGTTAAAGGCATGACCGGGCAAGGCCTCGAAGAACACCTCCTCGAGGCTAAGCTCCAACCCCTTGAAGCCTATGAAGGTCTTACAGCTGAATACACCTACGAAGCCGGTGAGGGGCTCGTTGATTTTCAAACTAAGGCCACCCTTTCTAAAGAGAGGGAAGATCGGGTTAAAAACTTTTCAGTCTACAGTGAAGCTTACCTTCTTCCTGATACTGATCCCAATGGTCAAGATGAATGGGATGTTGATGTCAAGACCATCGCTCACCTGCTGGCGCCCAGTAACGATCTTGATGTCAGCGGCACCCTGACCTTGAAGCGCGATTCAACCTACGGCGATGAAACACGCCTAAAAATCGTGAAAGGTAAGGTTGTCTTTTCCGGCTCCACCGACAAAAACCAAGTGCTCGGAACTTGGGCCGCGCGCGGCTCCCTTTATTATAACTTGAAGACTCACAGCATTGTCGAAGGCAACCTAACCGGAGAAGTCTCGCTCGAAAGAAAGAGTACTGACCACGTTCTCTTTGAAAAAAATTTTAAAACTAAACCCAGCTACCGCATCATTATAAAAGGTTACGCTACCAAGGACCCTACCGAAGCCCGCAAAGAAATTACTGGCGAGAAAACAGAGCGATGATTAAGAGCGCAATTGGTTTGCAAATTGAGGGGCTCACGATTCGTCAGAATGACCTTACGATTCTTGACCACCTCTCACTCCATCTCGAGGCTGGTTCGCTGACCGGGCTCATCGGACCGAGCGGAGCAGGTAAAACAACCCTACTTCGAACTCTTGGACTGCGCCCCCCCAGCAAAAAGAATAAAGATCTCGGAATCGTTTCCATCATTGCAGGAACCGAGGCCACCCGGATTTCTGGAGCCAATCACCAGTCTCTTCTTGAAATTCTATCCTATGTTCCTCAACAAGATCTTTTCCCGGATTACGCCAAAGTCGGCGAGGTCCTTGAAGAAGCACTGATCTTTTCCGGTCACGATGCCAGTCCTCTTTCAATTCTAGAATCTGTTAACCTTTCAAAGGATTTTCTTGGAAAGACTGTTTCGCAACTTTCCGGCGGAGAAAGGCGCCGTCTCTCTCTGGCTCGGGCCCTTTGCTCCGGCCCTCGCATTCTTCTACTCGATGAACCCACAAGTGGCCTTGACCTACCGGTAGCCTACGAAGTAATGCAGCTTTTACGGGGGCTTTGTGATCGCCACAAACTAACCATCGTGGTCACCAGCCATCTACCCGGAACACTTGCAGTTTGCGATCGTGTCCTCGTAATGGAGAAAGGGGGAAGGCTGAGAGCGGATTACCAAGATGTCCAAACGTGGCTTACCACCACTGCTGAAGCAGATCTATTTGAAAAAAGCACCTCAATTACACCAATCAAATCTTTTGACTATATCGACTCTAATGAGGCCAGTCGTGATTGGTGGAACCTCCATCACTTCGGAGTGATATTCCGACGCTCTGCCCGCCAGTCTTTCCGTGACTACGGAGCCGCGGGCGTCACCATCATCCTACCCATTTTCCTGGCCGGGCTGATCGTATTCGCGCAATCACTTCACGGAAACAACAGCCCTCGCTTCATTAACTTCTTCCTTTCGATCGCAGCTCTATGGATTGGAATGTCGCTAACGATCCGGGAAATAATTTCAACCCGTGCGCTTTACGCTATTGATGAACTCAGCGGACTTGGAAAATTCTCCTTTTTTTATGCCAAATCCGCCTTTGCTACCTTAATGGTGCTTTTTAGTACTCTCCTTCTTTGCGTCTCAACTTGGTTCTTTGTTTCCCTTTTTAACATCGACCCAAACGCAGTGGAATCTTCGGACTGGTTCGATGCTCGTGACTTCATTTCGCACTTTTTCGTGCTAGGAATAGTCTGCTTCTCGGGAACCATGATCGGTCTTTTACTGTCGACCCTAGCCCGCTCCGAGCGGGGCGCCGTTACCATGATGCCTATCGTTCTCCTTCCCCATGTTCTTCTCAGTAAATACGCCACTGGCTTTGCTGGAGAAGCGAACGACGCGCGCCTTACCCATCCCTTCCACAGTCTTGATTTGAATGAGATAGACTACTCCGGCTTCACCTTAATCGAACAAGGGAATTTTTGGAGTAGTCTCTTCGCCTCCACTCGACACGCCACCTCAGTTTTTGATCAACTGGGTTCCGCTCGATTTTCCTTCAGCCAGATTTTTGGACTAGATTTTTGGGCTTTAATCATTCTTGTTACTAGTCAGGCGCTTCTGACTCTCATCATCTTCTGCTATTCCGCAAACTCTGCCATCCGACGAATCAAATGAGCAAACTCGACCCCATCGATAATGGAGTTCGGCGCTTCCGACCGGGATTAATGATGGCACTCTGCACCTTCGTCTTAATTGGGAGCGCTGCTCTAGTGTTTCAAAAGGTTCAAAATAAGCAGAGTGATTCCGATCCACCGCTCCCAACTACCAAAATCAGCGAAGAGATTGAGAGGGTCCGGGGTGACTTGGATCCTCCGCCCACCCCACCATCTATCCATCCACTCGAGGGAAACCGCCGGCTCTTTCTCGCTGATGGCTGTCTCTACCGCTATCAGGAGCTCAGCTTTACCCGTAATTTTAGCTATCAACACAATCATCCCGGAGCGGTTATTCGCGAAGGTGATCCTTGCCTCTGGAAGCTCGTAGGAATCTCCGAAAAAGAAGATGTTTACCAGATCTTTTGCGCCGACCCTAATTTCCCTGATCTTCACGAACACAATCTCACTTACACTCGATTCCAGGAAGATGGTGTCCCACAGAATGACCATAGTCCCTTTATTACTCTCCATGACCACGACTACTGCGAATGGCAGATCCGCAAAGCGGGACCCAAGGGCCAATACGAAGTATATTGCCTTAGCGGAAACAGCCCATTTAAAGACGCCAGCCTCGCTTGGACCGACAAGCAAGAGGATCTCTCCTCAAATTTAATCTCCGCCACCCTGGGAGAAAACGGCAATCCTTCCTGGTGGATTCTCCCGGAAGGAGAAAGCCCAAAAATCCCGCACCGATCCTCTCACATGATTGTCATGAATCGGGGCCGGATTATGCATCAAGACGATTCATTGGAAGATTTTAAAAAACACGGCCCCGAAATCTTCCGTGTTCAACTCAAAACAGCCGACGATAAATTTGTGAGAGCTGCGGGAGCGCTTAATTATGTCCAGCTTGTAAAGGCGATTCGTGATTTTGACCCTGTCGTCAACCACCCTGATTTTCCAGCACTCATTGGGATGAATCCTTTAGCTCTTCTCGAGGGAGATATTTCACTGAAACGTGAAAATCCGATGTTTCCCTTTATCATCCCGCTCAAAGTGGCGCTCTACCCACATCTCATTCAAGAAATTAAGATGGAGAATACAAAATTTTGGAAAAACGATTGGGAAACCCTTGAGGATTTTCAAAGCCACCTCGACGAATCTGATATTGCCGACGGACGCGTCTATCAAGGCACTAGGTTCACCTACATATTTATTTCATGGGACCCATGAAGCGGCTTGGGAGAAAAGCGCAGAAGAAGACGCAAACAAAGAGTTATAAACAGATCAGCGAGATGGAACCTAAATTAACAAAATATTGGTTCGTTATCTACGTGCTCGCCGCCCTGTTGATACTTGGCGGTTTTTTAAATCTCGGCATCCATCTTGGACCAAAATTAGAGATATGGTTATTGGCAAAGCTTGTTCCAGAAGTTTGGCACTCGGCGGTCGATGACCTCATTCATCGGCTTTTCTTTGAAGAATTTCGGACATTCCTTGTCACCACCGGTTTTGGGCTTGGAATCATTATTGTTGGAATGACTCTCTTTCCCCTGAAAGAAAAACTCTCGACGATTTATGAATTAGAACGGTTTCCTGAACTCAAAAAACAACGCCACCCTCCCCTCTGGCGTCAGGGTTTGGAGGAGGTGAAGCTAGCTTTTCTCTATCTTCTACTACAAGGAATGAGCCTCTTTCTAGCCGTCCAAGGCTATCCTTTTTTAGCGGCTCTTGGCGCGACTCTCTCAATTGCCTACCTTGTTACCGCGATGGCCTTGGACCATTGTTCACCATTTTTTCAGCGCCGTAATCACAAGATCCATGGCATTATCTGGATCCTTCTACGGCACGCGCCCTTACGCACTACTCTGCTTGGTCTTATCTGCATCGGTCCCGTTATTATTCTCGAGCGCCACCTTTCAGCGTCACTCGAACCAACAGCCGCGATCGCTATTCTCGTCTTTACTGAGGTTCTTGGAATGGCCTGCGCCACTCTTCTTGGGTGTCATCTAGGTTCTGCTCTCCTAAAAAAAGAAACTACCCTTTTCACCCAACATCCCCCAAAATTGTG
>Ga0233432_10005432_pt1 | contig 11084 bp, 9 predicted proteins | sample SI_122_August201_6_FD_179870 | JGI IMG/M metagenome (GOLD analysis project Ga0233432, IMG submission 179870) | Seawater microbial communities from Saanich Inlet, British Columbia, Canada - SI_122_August2016_10_MG | ecosystem: Environmental > Aquatic > Marine > Inlet | place: Canada: British...
ACCTGCGCCAATGACCGAGGCTTTTCAAGGCGGCTGAACTCTTGATTCTCAGGTCCATCTCCTCTTCATCCTTCTTCTTCCGATCACCTCGACTCCGGTTCGAATAAGTCCAAGCTGGTCAAAGCCGGGCTCAGCCCCGGTTGGCACCTCGATGTTCAAGAGGATGGACCTGATCAGTATCGACTGGCTCTAGTCTCCGACTTGAACCTGACCGTCCGCTTGACCTTGCTCAGCGAAGAAGGAGAAGCTCAGAAGGTTGTGGAACTCAGCAAAATGCCTCTTTATCTCGACCGCTCCATCGCCGAGGGTTGTCATTGCTTCGTCTTGGAGGAATTGGTCTGATGCCGTGGCGCATTGGGTTTCCCTACTCTCGTCCAAGTCAGGATTACAAAGGAGCTTGGGTGGAACTCGCTCCTTCATCCCACCCTGGGTTTCGAGAGGTGATCAGTGCTGGGGAACGGTTTAGGATTCCTCAGGAGGATGCTGGCCCCCGCATTTTGGACCGTTTAGAGGGCAAGGGATGTGTTGGCCTTCTCCATCAGTGGGGTGAAGGCCAAGAGATATTGGACCGAAGGGGAGGCACTGTTTGTGGACAGGGGCGTTCCATGCAATTGGCACTGATTCTCAGTTCGGTAGGCGAGGTCGAATCGCCTTCAGAGGCACCTTTGGTTTTGATTTCCGCAGCTGTCGATCACCCCTTTGGTGCTCCTCCCTTCATGGGTGCTCGGGCTGTTCCTTACGCCGAAGCTTCACGCCTTGAAGGTGATTTGGTGGATAAATACGAAACTGCAGTTCAGGCAGGTGCTTCAACTCTCGTCCTTCCAAAGCGGGATGCAAATCTGTTGGTCCGTGTTTTAGGAGAGAAATCCGTAGCGACGGTCAAAGTGAAAAGGTTGGTCGACTTGGAAGAGTATCCCTCTTCTCCTCTCATCATCGGGATGGAGTCTGATGAGGTGGGTGAACTGGCCGTTCAACTTGGGGTGCCTCACACTCGCTTTCAGGCACCTTCAAAACCTAAGTCCCAAGCCCGGTGGGCAGGCGTGATCGTTTTGATGGTGGGTTTACTTGGTTTGGGAATCTCGTTCTGGCAACAACATCGTTTGGAGGCTCTCCAGAGCGATCAACTTCAGCGACGAAGAGAACTCATCGCCAATATTTTCTCCGAGCCCGATAGCATCCATCGCAGGCTTCGAGATGAATCCCTGATTGAGTTTCTTGAAATCGAACGCCACAGGAGAGAACCCGGGTACCGTGAAGAAGAAGAGGATGCAGAGCGAATTGACCTCAAAGAGGTGGCTCTGGAAGGTGCCGACCTTCATTCAAAGGACCTCAGCGACATCAATTTTTTAAGAGCTGACTTGAGAAGAGTGAACTTCAATCAGAGCAATCTTTCCAGATGTTACTTCAAGGGAGCAGATTTGAGTGGTGCTCACCTCTATCAGGCTGACCTGAGGTACGCCGTTCTGCCACTGGCCAATCTTTCTCGAACCAATCTGCGAAAGACCGACCTTCGACATTGTGTCGGCTTAGAAATTGCCAATCTAAAAGGCGCTCAATACGATGACGACACTCAGTGGCCCAAAGGCATGGATTTGAAGGTGCTGAAAGAGAAGGGCTTGGTCTACAGGTCATCCAAAGCTAAACCGGTTTTTATCTGGCCTGGTAAAAAAGACGAGGAATGAAAGTTAAACCTATTAGGGCCAATTGTTGGCCCTGCTCAATCAACTTGAGAAATAGGACCTTCTGATTTTCAACCGGACAATGACCTGCCTCACTTCTTCTTCATGAAGGAGACGAGTTTAGAACGGTCAAAGACAAAGGTTGATTTGTCCCATACTTCAAATACCGCCACCATGTCGTTGGAAACATCGTACCATAGGTATTTGATGGGGTCACTGCTCACACTTTTGATGAGAGTTAGGTCACCCTCTTTTTTGGACTCAGTGAGATTCCAAAGGGTCATCGCGCGAGTGGTGGTTGTTGATAGTGAGTAGTCTTTAGGAAGGGTTTGAGCTTCCAATCCCATGTACCTTGGACTGTTGAATAAGACCTTCTCAAATTCAGTGCCTTCTTGAGGAAGGAGGTGAACATCTCGACTGTTGGTATTTGAATTCTTGAGCAAAATAACGTTCTGTCCAGAAATGAATCTTCCAAAACCACGGTTCACTTTTTTGAAGGTTTGTTGCTGGATAGGGGAGTCATCCTTTAAGGAAACTGAGAAGATAGAGCTTTTGCCACTTCTGAGGAAGAAGAGGGTATTGGAAGAGGCTATCATGGAGATTCTCCCACGGCGTTCTTTGTCATAAAGTAGGGAACTGGGAATGGACCGAGTCCATGACCTTTTCCCATTCTCCATATTGATGGCCACTAGGGTGTAGGGCATCACAACGCGAGCACTGAGCGATCCAAATAAAAGAAATGCCGTTGATGCATTGGAGGTGGCTCTGATGAGACTACCCCACTCTTCCTCTCCCTTCATTCTCCAACGAACGTCTCCGTCAAAGTTCGACAAGCACTCGAGGGTGTTGTTGTCATTGTGAAGGAGGCTACTGTCATTCAGGACATAGTTATAGTTGGGCTCATGCTCCATGAGACTGTAGGATGAAACCACTGGGGTTTGGCATGGGGTTGATTTCTTCAGGAGAACCGATCGAATCACTTTTCCTGTGAGGAGGTCTCCAATTTCAAGCCAATGAGTGGTCTTCTCTTTTATCACCTGTTTCAAGATCCAGTAACGATCATCCCGCTGCCCATAATGGGGGCGAGTTCCGGCATAACCGGAATAGTTTGAATAGAGCGTCTCCTCACGACTCCACATGGGAAGGCCTGTGAGTCGATTGAAAGCTCCGTAGGATTGAGGAGCTCTATGAGCCCTTCTTTTTGTGTCAACCACCAAAAGAGGAGTCTCTTTCTTATCGGGAAAGGGTGTGTAGGGAGGGCGACCCTGAAGGATGTAATGGAGTCCGGCCTCTTTCGACAACCACTCCCGAGCTTCGACAACTCTGGAACTCTCGGTTTTGCTCCTCATGAGAAAACGTATCAGGAGGTGGTACTTCGTCTTCACATGTTCAGATATTCCCTCTAGTTTCTCCAGTGCCTTGAAGTGTTTCCAGTAGGGTTCGGGGCTGGATGAGTCAATATAGACAGCACTCTTGAAGGACTTCTCACTATTACGTAGGTCACCAATGGCCATTTGACATTGGCCTTTGGCAATCCATGCATTGATCTGCATGGGCTTCTTGTCGATCACCTGATTGGGATTGACACAGTAGAACCCCCTAGACCCAGTGAAGAAATAAAGCTTTCCCCTGTAATCGACAGATTTGGTTAGGTTGTCGACGTGTTTTGGAAAACCATACGACCAGAGGAGGGTGTTGTCTTTGGTGCTGCGAAGTTCGATCTTCTGAGGGCGTTCCTCTCGAAGGAAGACGATCTCACGCTTGTCATTGTCACTGACAACTCTTGACCCAGAGTAGGGGGGTGCCAAGACATACTCCTGATCATCGTCTCGAGACTTCCCGTTAGCGATATCTATGGCAAAGTTTTGGTGGTCCTTCCCACATCCGATCATTAGGTCCCCTTGTTTAACCCAGGGAGAGACGCTGGGTCGGTCTGAAATCCATTTCGTGCTCATGTCATTCAAATGGAGACCAACTAGAAAATTTCCTTTGCCTTCATTTTGAAAAGGCTGGATCAACAGTTCATCGTTATTGGAGAAGAAAGAACTCCATCTGAGGTAGGTTTTTCCGTGTTTGGGAATCGAGTGGTAGGCTTTGGGAAGTTCCAGCATGGGCTGAGGTCTTCCATCTTTTTTGCTCACCATGAGCAGGTTTCCTCCCAACTGGTAAACCGCGATGAGGTTGGAACCCAAGGTGAAGTCTCCCCCAAGGTATCTTCGATGGGTCAAGTCTATTTCCCAGTCAAGTTCTCCAGTTTCAACACTTGCCTTGAGGAGTGTTTTGCCTGATAATAGGAATAGATCATCATCATCGAACTGGACGGCCCCTGGGATCGTCGTGTGGCCTCCGATAACATTCTTCTTGATTTCGAATTGTAGGGTCTTCTGTTCATCCCCGATCCAGGTGAGAAAACGGTCGTAGGCTTTAATGGCCTCCTTGTATCTCCCCAGACTCTGAAGAGCAAAACCAAGGTCGTAAAAGGCCGGTGACGCAGCCGCCGCATCCTTTTTGAATTTATCAAGATGCTCTTCTTGAACCATTTTTCTTGAGTCATGGTCTTTTTGAACATGAGCCAGAGCCATCCGACATTTCCCTTCCCAGTGATGAGCTTGGGCAAAGAAGCCGTCGTTGAAGGCTTGGGCCTTGAGAAATGCCTGAAGGGCTTCGGGCAGAGCATTGGCATCGAAGTGTTCCTTGCCCCGGTTGAACCACTGGTAACTATCGAAAGTGTTGCCTTCTTTCAGAGAAAGTCTCGCATGACTGATGACCAAGTTCAGTTCCTTGTTCAACTTCTCAGCGATCTCCATCTGGAGAGAGAAGAGGTCTTTCACTTTTCCTCTTACTGAAAAAGCCAAACCATCTTTCACACTTCCCCTAGATGATTCAAGCACCCTCACATCAAGGCGGATGGACTCTCCGAGGACCGTATAGGAACCCACCAAGAGGTGATCGGCTCCTAAAAGTTCGGCGATGTCCTCTTCTGAAGTCGCCTTTTTGAGAAGGGCGTGCAGTTCGGCCCGTTCAAGGAGTTGAAGTCGTTTGTTTTCTGAGAGCTTGTAGGTTAGGGTGTCTGAGGTGCCGATTGAAATCCACTGAAATTCAAGCCCAGAATGATTTTTAAGGGGGAGGATTCCTAAAGAGGCTTGGGGGGTGGTGAAGGCCTGTGGAATGAAACCCAAACAGAGAAGTAGGATCAAAAGGCGGTGAGTGGGCAATCGAAGGACCTAGTTGTTTTATGGGGAGGCCGGACAATAGGAGTGATTTTTCTGCCTCAAGGCGGCGATCAACACCCCTGAGGGTTCAGATCATAACGACCCGCCGTGAAAGAAATAGATTGGAGGACGAGGGATTCTTGTTGATGAAAGTGAGGGAGGCGATTGAGGTTTCTCAGTCAATGTGGCTCTAGGTCAAAACGGCCTCTGTAGAAGGCGAGTCTAGTTTTGGAGAATGGTTATTCTTGAAAAGAAAATAGGTCAGGTTATTTGATGGGTCTTTTAGCTTTGATTCAGGATCATGAATCTTGATCGGTCGTCTTAAAGGAATCAGTCAGTGAATGTGATTTTTGCCACATTGAGGGAGACGCGCCCAAAAGGATAGGAATTTGCTTCTAGAAAAGGCATGGGCTTACTTGCAAAAACACCTGACAGTGATTGGGCAGGAAGCCTTCCCCAATAAAGATGTTCCGTCACTCATGAACGCAAAATCCAATGCAGGTTTTCATTACCTAGGGTGTGGGAAAATGTTTGTTCAAATTGGTGAAGCTTTCGCCAAAGCCATGCCAAAGTATCCCTAATAACTCTTACCTCTATTCCGAACGTAACCCGTCCTGTTATTTCGTCATAGCATTTCGAAAATATTTCTCTCGGTCTTCATGTCCATCTGGAGAGGCGATGCACTTGGCTTCGTAATCTAAATGAACGGGTGTTGGTGCCTCGAACATCAACCAGTGACTAAGAGCCTCTTTCATTTCAGCAATTCGGCCTTGGCACACTGGGTCCTCATACCGATTCACCATTTCGTGAGGGTCTTCCTCCAAGTTGAAATAGCGACAGAAAGATGAATTTCGATAGAAAAGGAGTTTATCAACACCAGAACGGACCATGTATTCTTTCCCCTGGTTATTTTCAGAAAAAACGAAAGGTCTGTCTATCGATCTCTCCAATAATGAATGCCCCGACATCTTTTTCGGTGTTTCAATGTCCAGTGCTTCGAGAGCCGTCGGTGCAACATCCACATTACTCGTCAACTGAGTAGAACTCGACCCTGCCACTTCACCTGCGGGTTACTTTATGATCAATGGAACTCGCATGATTGGGTCGTACATGAGGTTACCCTTCAACATCATATGGTGAAAGCCCATATAGTCTCCGTGATCTGCGGTAAAAATAATCATCGTCTCGTCGTACATAGCCTTCGCCTTCAAAGCCTCAATCATTCGCCCGACTTGATCATCAATCTGAGAAATACTTCCGTAGTACATGGCCATCACTTTTCGCTGTACCTCTTCTGAGAGTTTTTCGTGGGGGAAATACCCCCTTTTATAGTCAAGGTCACTGGGGATACATGACTCCGTCCAACCCGGCAATACCTTCAGCTTCTCAGGATCATACATTTTATCCCAAGGTTCTGGAGGATCGAAGGGATGGTGGGGTTTGATGAAACCGGTCATGAGCATATTGCCACCGCCGTCCCAATCCGACATGACCTTAAGGCTTTGATCACCAATCCAGGTGGTCGAATAATGTTTTTCCGAGAGATTTGATGTCAGAGCTCCAAATTGTTCCCAATAATCTTCACCGGCTTCTTTTCGATATTCACCTCGTTGATCTTCCAGATCGTTGCGATCACACACTCCTTCTTGCATCAACCAACGATGGTAGTCATCATCGACCCGACCGGGGCCATCCTGCTCCGCTAATAGCATCTCATCAAAACCAACGTCCAGATAGGTTGGTGTAAAATGCATCTTACCGACAGCTTTTGTCGAATATCCGAATTTCCTCAGGGTTTTAGGTAGGGTGGGAGTGCCCCCGGGCAGTGTACAGTGATTTGTCCAGCCTTGGTGTTGGTGGACATACTGACCCGAGAGCAGACTGTAGCGAGAGGGAGTGCAGACGGGAAGAGAGCAGAAAGCATTGTCGTAACGAACGCCATCACTTGCCAGACGGTCGAGGTGTGGTGTTTTGATGTCTTGATGCCCGTAAACACCAAGACAGTCCCAACGAAGTTGATCTACGTGAATAATTAAGAGATTATTTTTTTCATGGTCATTCCATCGATCAATTGCAGTCTTTTACCTTCACTCACCGTCTCCCGAAAAAATCTATTCTCAAGACCATCAAAGACTGAGCTTATTTCTGCCTTCAGTAGACAGGTAAGAGGTCAGTGCCTTTACGGCTTCGTGGAAGGTGAGCCTTCATTCCTTTTTTGATTGTGTCCGCTATTTCTTCGAAAATTGGTTTTCTCAAACTTCTCTCACGGCAGAGAATTCCCACCTGTCTCATCGGGACGGGTGGATTAAATGAAATGAATGATAGATCATCGTTCTGCTTGGACCACTGCCGGGCGGCCAATGCTGGTACAGGGGTCACTCCTTCCCCATGGGCAACCATCGCCCTCAACACTTCTAGACTCGACCCACGGAAGGGGTTCGCTTGAATCCGTCCATACTTTGAACAAAGAGACAACGCCTGATTTCCGAAGCAATGCCCCTCCTCAAGCAAAAGTAAGTCTTCAGCTTCCAACCAGTCACCAACTTTCTTTTCTTTAGCACGGGGGTGGTCCTTCGAAAGGCTCAACTCAAAAGGCTCCTCATACATAGGAATCTCTTCAAGACCTTCTTCATGGAGGGGCAAGGCCAAGACTCCGATATCGAGCTCACCATTCCTCAAAGCAGCCAGAATTTCTCCGGTCTTCATATCCATAAAGTAGAAACGTAGGCGAGGGAAACTTTTCCTCAGAGGAGCTAAGGCATTGGGTAGCAAGTAGGGGCCAATCGTAGGTATCACACCGATGCGCATGGAACCTGCCATAGGATCCTTGAAATGCCTTCCTATCTCAAGGATACCGTCAGCTTCTTTCAGAATCGATTGGGCTTTTTCCAAAACGGCCAATCCGGCCTCCGAGAAAACCACTCCTCTTGCTGAACGGTCCAGGAGGCTCACGCCAATCTCTTTTTCCAACTTCTTGAATTGAGCGCTCAGCGTTGGCTGAGAAACATAACATGACTCTGCAGCACGACCAAAATGTCCTTCCCGGTGAAGGGCTTGGAGGTACTCTAGATCACGTAGGTTCACGCCGTGATTGTAACTCCATTCATCCCAAGCTCAAGTTCACGAGTGCTTTAAATGATGTTCAAAGGCTGCTAGACCTGCCTTAGCCCCCTCTCCCATGGCGATCACGATCTGTTTGTAGGGAACCGTCGAAACGTCACCGGCAGCGTAGATACCTGCTGTCGATGTGTGATTCTTCTCATTTACAACAATCTCTCCAAACTCAGTTGTTTTCACATGATCTGCAATCCACGCTGAATTCGGAATCAAACCAATTTGAATGAACACTCCGGAAAGCTCGAGTTCATGGTCGACATCCGTCGATCGATTTTTGTACCGCAGGCCTGTCACAAGCTTACCATCTCCAACGATTTCCAAGGTCTGTCCCATGGTGATGGCGCCGATGTTCCTGGCCGCCTCAACTTTATCCAGCAGGACCTGGTCCGCTCCCAAGGATTCACCAAACTCAATGATCGTAACATGGTCACAAATGCCCGCTAGGTCCAGAGCTGCTTCGACTCCGGAATTTCCTCCTCCCACGACCGCGATTTTCTTCCCCTTGTAAAAGGGGCCGTCGCAGTGAGGACAGAAAGCCACCCCCCGGCCGAGGTATTCTTTCTCACCGGGTACATTGAGCTCTCGCCAACTTGCACCCGTCGCTGCAATGAGAGTCGATGTATGCAGAGATAACCCCCCCTTCAGCTCAAGGGTGTTTTTGTGATTCTCCCTCGAAACCTGTTGTATTTTCTGATTCTCAATGATGTCGATCGGATATGATTTCACATGCTCACGTAACTTCTCCGCCAACTCTGGGCCTTCAATGAAAGGTGTCGATATCAGATTCTCGATGCCCTTGGTTTCCTTAACCTGTCCACCAACATTCTCTGAGACAATGGCCGTTTTAAGTCCCTTTCGAGCAGTGTAGATGGCAGCTGAGGCACCAGCGGGACCACCGCCGACAACGACCACGTCGTAGTCACGGTCTTCCCGAGTCACCTCCCCTTCTTCCACCTCTAGACTTTCTTCTAGTTTGAGGAGAAGGCTACTCATATCCTGTCGACCCGTGGCGAAATCTACGCCATTTAGGTGGACCGTTGGTACTGATTGGATTCCCAATTCATCCATGAGGTCTTGGGCCAGAGAACCGTCGATCATGGTGTGTTCGAAATCTGGGTGCACCGCCGCCATGATGTTGAAAGACTGAACCACGATCGGGCAGTTTTCACAACTCAGTGAAACATAAGTGGTGACTCGAATTGGTGACTTCAACGACTTGATCCGGCGGATCGTCGAATCATCGGGCATCTTAGCCTGTCCACTGAGAGCAAGAGGCGCCAAGACATATGACGTCAGTTCATGACCCATCGGAACTCCTTGGAAGATAATTCTAGGAGACTCTCCAACTCTTGAGACTTTGATTCGGAAATGCTCATCCACCGAGTCTGCTTCTTCCATCATAACGTGCTCGCTAAGGGAGGACGTTTTCTCGAGAAGTTCTCTAGCCTCTTTCAGACTGGGAACATCTAGATGTGGTTTCTCTAGGGTTAAGAGAATTTTCTGATCGATTTTAGACCAAGCATCCTGAATCTGTTTGAGCAGGGGATCTGGAAGGGACATATTTTACTCCAATTTTTACTTAAGGGCTATTGGTTAATATTTTTTTCATCGTATCGGGCCTACTCGTCTTCGTTGAAGATAGGAAATGGTACGCTTCACAGGTGTAGGTTTTTTTAAGAAAATGCAGAGATGGGCCGAGATGATTGACTCGACCCATCTCCCTAGAGGGATTTCCCTCTAGATCTTCCCGACAAGATCGAGACTTGGAGTCATGCTCTCTTCGCCAGGGGTCCACTTGGCAGGACAAACCTCGCCATCGTGACCATGGACATACTGGGCAGCCTGAACTTTTCGAAGCAACTCTGTAGCATTTCGACCAATTCCAAGTTGATGAACTTCTTCGACGACAACTTCCAATTCTGGGTTCACAACAAAGGTGCCTCGCAGAGCAAGACCCTCCTCCTCAATGAGAACCCCAAACATGTTCGCCAACTTGGCCGTGGGGTCACCTAACATGGGGTAGTTGATTTTCTTAATGGTGTCAGAGGCGTCATGCCAAGCTTTGTGAACAAAGTGGGTATCGGTTGATACTGAATAAACCTCAACGCCAGCTTTTTGGAATTCTTCGTATAGGTCTGCCATATCTCCCAACTCAGTGGGGCAGACGAAAGTGAAGTCAGCTGGATAGAAGAAAAAGACGCTCCACTGCCCTTTGATGTCTTCTAGGGACACAGGCTTGAATTCACCCCCTTGGTAAGACTGAACAGTGAAGTCTTCGATAGTTTTTCCGATCATGGTCATAGTAGATTTTCCTAAATAAATGGACTGATGATAGGAATATTCTAGGCCACGCGCATAATAGTTAAAATTGATTATATCTATATTTTCAATTTATATCATCTATCATCAAAAAGGATAGGAATTTTCTTCTAGACTCAAGCCCTGCTTTGTCACTTTCTCCATAAACCTGGGCCCTCCTCCGTCACTATTCACGTAACCCACCACTCTCTTTACCCCCAAATCCACATACTCGGCCCTCATCCACCAAAACCCAGCACGCACCTCATCCTCTACCCCTGCTCAAACCAACAAAAGCCAGTCCCGCCCTCACGGCCTCAATCCACGTTCTTCAAAACGTCCCAAAGCCCTTGAGTCTCTGTCATCCACGCCCGAACCTCTGGGTTGTAATATAACCTCGATAGAACTAACGGGCCTCTCACTACGTATCCCGCCAATTGTTGAATGTTTCGCATCAAGTCCGGTAGGCTAAACACTCTACGGTTGAACTGTTCCCAGTGGGATTCCGTCCAAAGTCTAGTCTGATCATGGGTGTTGGGATAAATCTTCTCAACATAGGACTCAAGATCTTTTTGTGATAATTCTTGATAGGGTTTCATTCTTAGAATCAAGTGGTAGTGATTGCCCATCACCATCCAAGTGGCCACCTCACAAGCATCAGCTGAGGTGTAGAAGTTGAGATCACGAATAAAGGCTTCCCGAGCTTCTGAGCGATCAGAAAGCGGAAAGGCGTCTTTGTCGCAAGCCACACGATTGTAGATTGATACCAAGCTTCGCC
>Ga0233432_10005434_pt1 | contig 11083 bp, 2 predicted proteins | sample SI_122_August201_6_FD_179870 | JGI IMG/M metagenome (GOLD analysis project Ga0233432, IMG submission 179870) | Seawater microbial communities from Saanich Inlet, British Columbia, Canada - SI_122_August2016_10_MG | ecosystem: Environmental > Aquatic > Marine > Inlet | place: Canada: British...
TACTGTATTTACAGAACAATTTACAGGAGAAAATTATAGAATAGTAATTGATGATAATTTATTAACAGGATCATATGCTAGTGGGACAAAGTTAACAACAGGTGTGTATGCAGAGTATGTTCAACAACCTTTAGAATTACAAATAAAACCAGGATATTTAGTAACTCCTGGAGGAACCTATGGTTATTGGACACCAGCAAATTCTAGTGCAAATACGTATCAATATTATGCTAGGGCATTTCAAAGAGATTTAACTACTGGGGCTAGTGACGTAACTGCTAGTTTTGGAGCTGCTTTAAATAACTGGAGTAGTACATCTAATGGTATTTCAGTAGCATTTTTATTTTCGGGTTCAGGAGCACAAGCTTATTCTAACCCAAGAATTTTTGACCCATCAGTAACGGTAGGGGATGCTTTACAAATAGGTATGACTAATGATGATTTTAAAAATCCTTTTAGTGATCCTATTGATTTATATGCCTGTAAAACAGGAACAGTAAGAGGTAGTGGTACTAATACAAGTTATGAATTTCCTTTATTAAATGGAAATGGAATGACTTTGGATCAGTTTACACAAGATTTGATAGTTATAATAAGATATAAAGGTGACCCATCTCCTATTGATGATATTAATATAACGATTACGTAAAAAGAATAAAGATATAGAATGGCATTAGATAAAACAAAAAAGTCGAATAGGTTACTCCAAAGTAAGAGATATACAATGGAGCAGAGTACTGATGCTCAAGAGGCATTCACAAGGACTCTCGACATTAATGCTGGTGATATTTATATTAGAGAAGATTATGTCCCATCAACATCAGGAAGTATACCATATTCTGGTAGTGCTCAAAATCAATTAACATTACAATCTGCAAGTATTGATATTGTAAAATATCATTACCAACATCAATTAACACCTTCTTCAGTTGTTAATGGTAGTAAAACTGAAGTATTTTTCTTTATATCAAAATCAGCACATGATCCTACAATAGCTGTTACACCACAAATTATACAAGAAGGTCAACAAACAAGTTTTATATCACCAAAATATTCTGATGCAGACTTAACTTTTAAAAATACTGAAGATAATGTACCAGCAGGTGATGGTACAGTTGGTTATAATGTTACTGTTAGAGTAAATGGTACAGAACAAGATGCAGCTTATTATCAATTTGATTATAAAACAGGTGTTATACAATTCGTAGATAGTTCAGTATCCCCAACTACTGGAGATACTGTTGTTATGTCAGCTTACCAATATGTAGGTCCTACTTTAGCAGATGGTTCACCTGGGGGAGGTGGGGGTGGTTTTCCATTCTCAGGTTCAGCACAAATAACAGGATCAGTTGGGGGAGTTCCCGGAGGATTTGCAGTAACAGGTAGTAGTACTTTTGATGTAAGCGGAACAGGAGATGAATTTAAAATAGAATCAGCTCCAGTACAAGACTTTCCATTTTTATTAACATATGCTACAGGTTCAGGAAAAATAGGATATGTTGAAATATCTAGCGGTACAAGTGGTTTAGCAGGTTCATCAGGAACATCAGGAGTTTCAGGAACATCAGGTTCAACTGGTTCAACTGGTTCATCAGGATTAAGTGGTGAAACTGGGAGCGCAGGCTCAAGTGGTGAAAGTGGTGAAAGTGGTACTACTGGTAGTAATGGCTTATCAGGAGAGTCAGGTTCATCAGGTTCAGCAGGTTCATCAGGTTTAGCAGGTTCACAAGGTGAAAGTGCATTATCAGGTACTTCAGGTTCTACTGGTACAAATGGGTCAAGTGGTTTAGCAGGATCTCAAGGAGCAAGTAATTTAAGTGGAACTTCGGGTTCAACAGGTACAAATGGTTCTTCAGGTCTAGCAGGTTCACAAGGTGAAAGTGCATTATCAGGCACTTCCGGTTCTACAGGTACTAATGGATCAAGTGGTTTAGCAGGATCGAATGGAGAAAGTAATTTAAGTGGAACTTCCGGTTCTACAGGTTCAAACGGATCAAGTGGTTTAGCTGGGGCAAGCGGTTTAAGTGCAACAGCAGGTTCAAGCGGTTCAACCGGTAATGATGGAACTAGTGGTTTAGGAGGTTCTTCAGGATCTTCGGGTTCAGCGGGTTCATCAGGTTTAGCAGGATCAAACGGGGAAAGTAATTTATCAGGAACAGCAGGTTCAAGTGGTTCAAATGGTTCTTCAGGTCTAGCAGGTTCACAAGGTGAAAGCCAACTATCAGGAACTTCAGGATCAACAGGTTCAAATGGTTCATCAGGTTTAGCAGGTTCACAAGGTGAAAGTGCATTATCAGGTACTTCTGGTTCTACAGGTTCAAACGGGTCAAGTGGATTAGCAGGTGCTAGTGGTTTAAGTGCAACAGCAGGATCTAGTGGTTCTACCGGTAATGATGGTACTTCAGGTTTAGGAGGTTCTTCAGGATCTTCGGGTTCAGCAGGTTCATCAGGTTTAGCAGGATCAAATGGAGAAAGCAATTTAGCAGGTACTTCAGGTTCAAGTGGTTCAAATGGATCTTCAGGTTTAGCAGGTTCACAAGGTGAAAGCCAACTATCAGGAACATCTGGGTCTACAGGTACTAATGGTTCATCAGGTTTAGCAGGTTCACAAGGTGAAAGTGCATTAGCAGGTACTTCAGGTTCAACAGGTTCGAATGGTTCTTCAGGTTTAGCAGGTGCTAGTGGTTTATCACAAACAGCAGGTTCAAGCGGTTCAACCGGTAACGATGGTACATCAGGATTAGCAGGTTCAGCAGGTTCAAGTGGTTCAGCAGGTTCTTCAGGTTTAGCAGGATCTCAAGGAGCAAGTACTTTAAGTGGCACTTCAGGATCTAGTGGATCGAATGGTTCAACAGGTGATGCTGGTGACAACGGAGCTAGTGCTTTAAGTGGAACAAGTGGTTCTACAGGATCTAATGGATCAAGCGGTTTAGCAGGATCTCAAGGAGCAAGTAATTTAAGTGGAACATCAGGTTCTACAGGATCTAATGGTTCATCAGGTTTAGCAGGTGCTAGTGGTTTAAGTCAAACAGCAGGATCTTCAGGTTCAACTGGTAATGATGGAACTTCAGGATTAGCAGGTTCAGCAGGTTCAAGTGGTTCAGCAGGTTCTTCAGGTCTAGCAGGATCTCAAGGAGCTAGCCAATTATCAGGTACCTCAGGTTCAAGTGGTTCAAATGGTTCAACAGGTGATGCTGGTGATAGCGGAGCAAGCGCATTATCAGGAACTTCAGGCTCCACAGGTTCAAATGGATCAAGTGGTTTAGCAGGATCTCAAGGAGCAAGTAATTTAAGTGGAACATCAGGTTCTACTGGTTCGAATGGTTCAAGTGGTTTAGCAGGAGCAAGTGGATTATCACAAACTGCGGGCTCAAGTGGTTCAACAGGTAATGATGGAACTTCAGGTTTAGCAGGAACAAGTGGCTCAGCTGGTTCAACAGGTACTTCAGGTTCATCAGGATTAGAAGGATCAAGTGGAGCAAGTAATTTATCAGGTACCTCAGGTTCAAGTGGTTCAAATGGTTCAACAGGTGATGCTGGTGATAACGGAGCAAGTGCCATAAGTGGTACTTCAGGTTCTACAGGATCAAATGGATCCTCAGGATTAGCAGGTTCTAACGGAGCTAGTGCAATATCAGGAACAAGTGGTTCTACAGGATCTAATGGTTCATCAGGTTTAGCAGGTGCTAGTGGTTTATCACAAACAGCAGGTTCAAGTGGTTCAACAGGTAACGATGGAACCTCAGGATTAGCAGGTACAGCAGGTACAGCAGGTTCAACAGGTACTAATGGTTCATCAGGTTTAGCAGGATCAAGTGGAGCTAGTGCACTATCAGGTACTTCAGGTTCAACTGGTTCAAATGGTTCAACAGGCGATGCTGGTGATAGTGGAGCTAGTGCAATATCAGGTACTTCAGGTTCAACTGGTTCGAACGGATCTTCAGGATTAGCAGGTTCAAAAGGAGCTAGTAATTTAAGTGGAACAAGTGGTTCTACAGGATCTAATGGTTCATCAGGTTTAGCAGGAGCAAGCGGATTAAGTCAAACAGCAGGATCAAGTGGTTCAACAGGTAACGATGGTACATCAGGTTTAGCGGGCTCATCAGGTACAGCAGGTTCAACAGGTACTTCAGGTTCATCAGGATTAGAAGGATCTAGTGGAGCAAGTGCATTAAGTGGAACTAGTGGTTCTACAGGTTCAAATGGTTCAACTGGTGATGCCGGTGATAGTGGAGCAAGTGCTATAAGTGGCACTTCAGGTTCAACGGGTTCAAACGGATCAAGTGGTTTAGCAGGTTCTAATGGGGTAAGTAATTTAAGTGGCACTTCAGGATCAACAGGTTCGAATGGTTCATCAGGTTTAGCGGGAGCAAGCGGATTAAGTCAAACAGCAGGATCTAGTGGTTCTACCGGTAATGACGGTACATCAGGATTAGCAGGTACCTCAGGTTCATCAGGTTCAACAGGTACTTCAGGTTCATCAGGATTAGAAGGATCAAGCGGAGCAAGTGCTTTAAGTGGTACTTCAGGATCAACAGGTACAAATGGATCTTCAGGTCTAGCAGGATCTCAAGGAGCTAGTGCTTTAAGTGGAACTAGTGGTTCTACTGGTACAAATGGTTCATCAGGTTTAGAAGGTTCTAGTGGTTTAAGTAGACAATCAGGTACTTCAGGCTCAAGTGGTTCAAATGGTTCAACGGGTGATGAAGGTAATAGTGGAGCTAGTGCATTAAGCGGAACATCAGGTTCTACAGGTTCAAACGGGTCATCAGGTTTAGCAGGTTCAAAAGGATTAAGTAATTTAAGTGGTACTTCAGGATCAACAGGTTCGAATGGTTCAAGTGGTTTAGCAGGAGCAAGCGGATTAAGCCAAACAGCAGGATCTTCAGGTTCAACAGGTAATGACGGAACTAGTGGTTTAGCAGGAACAAGTGGTTCGGCGGGTTCAACAGGTACTTCAGGTTCATCAGGATTAGAAGGATCAAGTGGAGCAAGTGCTTTAAGTGGTACTTCAGGTTCAACAGGATCTAACGGTTCAACTGGTGATGCTGGTGATAGTGGAGCAAGCGCATTAAGCGGAACATCAGGTTCTACAGGTTCGAACGGATCTTCAGGATTAGCAGGATCAAAAGGATTAAGTAATTTAAGTGGAACAAGTGGTTCTACAGGTTCAAACGGATCAAGTGGTTTAGCTGGGGCAAGCGGTTTAAGTCAAACTTCGGGTACTTCAGGTTCAACAGGAAATGATGGAACTTCAGGTTTAGCTGGTTCAGCAGGTTCTTCAGGTTCAACAGGTACTTCAGGTTCTTCAGGATTAGTAGGTTCTCAAGGAGCAAGTGCATTATCAGGCACTTCAGGTTCAACTGGTACAAACGGTTCATCAGGTTTAGCAGGTTCTAATGGAGCAAGTGCTTTAAGTGGAACTTCGGGTTCAACAGGTACAAATGGTTCTTCAGGTCTAGCAGGTTCACAAGGTGAAAGTGCATTATCAGGCACTTCCGGTTCTACAGGATCTAATGGTTCAACTGGTGATGAAGGTAATAGTGGAGCAAGCGCATTAAGCGGAACATCAGGTTCTACAGGTTCAAACGGGTCATCAGGTTTAGCAGGTTCAAAAGGAGCTAGTAATTTAAGTGGTACTTCAGGATCAACAGGTTCGAATGGTTCAAGTGGTTTAGCAGGAGCAAGCGGATTAAGTCAAACTTCGGGTACTTCAGGTTCAACAGGAAATGATGGAACTAGTGGTTTAGCTGGTTCAGCAGGTTCTTCAGGTTCAACAGGTACTTCAGGTTCTTCAGGATTAGAAGGATCAAGCGGAGCAAGTGCTTTAAGTGGTACTTCAGGTTCAACTGGTACTAATGGTTCAACAGGATTAGAAGGTTCTAGTGGTTTAAGTAGACAATCAGGTACTTCAGGATCTACAGGATCTAATGGTTCATCAGGATTAGAAGGATCAAATGGAGCAAGTGCTTTAAGTGGTACTTCAGGTTCAACAGGATCTAATGGTTCAACTGGTGATGAAGGTAATAGTGGAGCAAGCGCATTAAGCGGAACATCAGGTTCTACAGGTTCAGCAGGTTCAACAGGTAACCAAGGAGCAAATGGTTCAAGTAGATTATCAGGAACTTCAGGATCTAGTGGTTCAGCAGGTTCAACAGGTTTAGCAGGTGCTAGTGGTTTATCACAAACAGCAGGTTCTTCAGGTTCAACAGGTAATGATGGAACTTCAGGATTAGCAGGTACCTCAGGTTCATCAGGTTCAGCAGGTTCACAAGGAGCTGCAGGTGATAATGGTACAAGTAGACAATCAGGTACCTCAGGATCAACAGGTTCAGCTGGTTCAAATGGAATAGCAGGAGAAAATGGTTCAAGTAATATATCAGGAACATCAGGTTCTACAGGTTCAGCAGGTTCAAATGGTGACGCAGGGGAAGAAGGAGAAAGTGCACAATCAGGTACTTCAGGATCATCAGGTTCAGCAGGTTCAACAGGTAACCAAGGAGCAAATGGTTCAAGTAGATTAAGTGGTTCAAGTGGTTCATCAGGTACTAATGGTTCAACAGGCGATGCTGGTAATAATGGAGCAAGTGCTTTAAGTGGTACTTCAGGTTCAACTGGTTCGAATGGTTCAACTGGTGATCAAGGAGCAAATGGTTCAAGTAGATTATCAGGAACTTCAGGTTCTACAGGTTCAGCAGGTTCAACAGGTTTAGCAGGAGCAAGCGGGTTATCACAAACTGCAGGCTCAAGCGGTTCAACAGGTAATGATGGAACTTCAGGATTAGCAGGCACAGCAGGATCCTCAGGTTCAGCAGGTTCACAAGGAGCTGCGGGTGCAAACGGTACAAGTAGACAATCAGGTACCTCAGGTTCATCAGGTACTACAGGTTCAGGAGGTAATGCAGGAGATAATGGTTCAAGTAGATTATCAGGAACTTCAGGATCAAGTGGTTCAGCGGGTTCAAATGGTGACGCAGGGGAAGAAGGAGAAAGTGCACAATCAGGTACTTCAGGATCATCAGGTTCAGCAGGTTCAACAGGTAACCAAGGAGCAAATGGTTCAAGTAGATTATCAGGAACTTCAGGTTCATCAGGTACTAATGGTTCAACTGGTGATGCTGGTAATAACGGAGCAAGTGCTTTAAGTGGTACCTCAGGTTCTACAGGTTCAGCAGGTTCAACAGGTAACCAAGGAGCAAATGGTTCAAGTAGATTATCTGGAACAAGTGGTTCAAGCGGTTCAGCAGGTTCAACAGGTTTAGCAGGTGCTAGTGGTTTATCACAAACAGCAGGTTCTTCAGGTTCATCAGGAAATGATGGAACTAGTGGTTTAGCAGGTACATCAGGCTCATCAGGTTCAGCAGGTTCAAACGGTAATGCGGGTGTTAAAGGATCAAGTAAATTATCAGGTTCAAGCGGTTCATCCGGTACTAATGGTTCAACAGGTGATGCCGGAAATAAAGGAGCAAGTGCTTTAAGTGGTTCTTCAGGATCTAGTGGTACTAACGGTTCACAAGGAGCTGCAGGTAATAATGGTACAAGTAGACAATCAGGCACATCAGGTTCATCAGGTACTAATGGTTCACAGGGTGCAGCTGGTGATAATGGTACAAGCAGAGCAAGTGGTACAAGTGGATCATCGGGTACTACAGGTTCAGGAGGTGATGCTGGAGGAAATGGTACTAGTAGATTAAGTGGTACTTCAGGATCAAGTGGTTCAGCGGGTTCAAATGGTGACGCAGGGGAAGAAGGAGAAAGTAATATATCAGGAACATCAGGTTCTACAGGTTCAGCAGGTTCACAAGGAGCTGCGGGTGCAAACGGTACAAGTAGACTATCAGGAACAAGTGGTTCTACAGGTTCAGCAGGTTCAAACGGTAATGCAGGTGTTAAAGGATCAAGTAAATTATCAGGTTCAAGTGGTTCATCCGGTACTAATGGTTCAACAGGTGATGCAGGAAATAAAGGAGCAAGTGCTTTAAGTGGTTCTTCAGGATCTAGTGGTACTAACGGTTCAAGTGGTGACCAAGGATTAAATGGTGCAAGTAAATTAAGTGGTACTTCAGGTTCTACAGGTTCAGCAGGTTCAACTGGTAATACTGGTGCTAAAGGACAAAGTGGAGAATCAGGAACATCAGGTTCTACAGGTTCAGCAGGTTCAGGAGGAGCTGCAGGTGCAAACGGTACAAGTAGACAATCAGGAACAAGTGGTTCTACAGGTTCAGCAGGTTCAGGAGGTAATGCTGGAGGAAATGGTTCAAGTAGACTATCAGGAACAAGTGGTTCATCTGGTACTACAGGTTCAAGTGGTATTGTTGGTGGTGATGGTGAAAGTGCTAATAGTGGTACTTCAGGATCTAGCGGTACTAATGGTTCAACTGGTGACCAAGGATTAAATGGTGCAAGTAAATTAAGTGGTACAAGCGGCTCATCAGGTTCAGCAGGTTCAACTGGTTTTGGAGGTAATAAAGGAGCTAGCCAATTATCAGGTTCAAGTGGTTCATCCGGTACTAATGGTTCAACAGGTGATGCCGGAAATAAAGGAGCAAGTGCTTTAAGTGGTTCTTCAGGATCTAGTGGTACTAACGGTTCACAAGGAGCTGCAGGTAATAATGGATCAAGTAAATTAAGTGGTACTTCAGGTTCTACAGGTTCAGCAGGTTCAACTGGTAATAATGGTTTTAAAGGACAAAGTGGAGAATCAGGAACTAGTGGTACTACAGGTTCAGCAGGTTCATCAGGTTTAACGGGTGGAGGTAACGGACAAAGTGGAGAATCAGGAACTAGTGGTTCTACAGGTTCAGCAGGTTCAACTGGTAATACTGGTGCTAAAGGACAAAGTGGACAATCAGGAACAAGTGGTTCTACAGGTTCAGCAGGTTCAACTGGTAACCAAGGAGCAAATGGTGCAAGTAAATTATCAGGAACTAGTGGTTCTACAGGTTCAGCAGGTTCAGGAGGATCTGTTGGTGCAAACGGTACAAGTAGACTATCAGGAACTTCAGGTTCTACAGGTTCAGCAGGTTCAAACGGTAATGCAGGTGTTAAAGGATCAAGTAAATTATCAGGTTCAAGTGGTTCATCAGGTACTAATGGTTCAAGTGGTGATGTAGGCCTTAAGGGATCAAGTAAATTAAGTGGTTCTTCAGGATCTAGTGGTACTAACGGTTCACAAGGAGCTGCAGGTAATAATGGTACTAGTAGATTAAGTGGTACAAGCGGTTCTACAGGAACAACAGGTTCAGGAGGTGATGCTGGAGGAAATGGTTCAAGTAGACTATCAGGAACAAGTGGTTCTACAGGTTCAGCAGGTTCAACAGGTAACCAAGGAGCAAATGGTTCAAGTAGATTATCAGGAACTTCAGGTTCTACAGGTTCAGCAGGTTCACAAGGAGCTGCGGGTGCAAACGGTACAAGTAGACTATCAGGAACATCAGGTTCTACAGGTTCAGCAGGTTCAGGAGGATCTGTTGGTGCAAACGGTACAAGTAGACTATCAGGAACAAGTGGTTCATCTGGTACTACAGGTTCAAGTGGTGTAGGTGGAGCTGGAGGTGTTTCAGGTGGATCAGGTACAGGTGGTAGTAGTGGAGTTGATGGCACATCAGGTTCATCTGGTATAGATGGAGCATCAGGTGCTGGAGGTACACCTTTAGAAATATTTTTAGATGGAGGTGCAGGTGATAATGAAGGAAACATTGTAATTGATGGTTCCGATGCTGATTTTACCTTAAATCAAAATTTCTCACTTGGTATTAGAAACCCATTAAAAATTGGATTAAACCAAACAAGTAATTCTGGATATATAGAATATGGTATTCCTACAGCAGATGGTAAAGCAAGTGGTGAGATATTCTTTGGAGGAACAGGAACAGGATTAGCATTCGATGATTTAGTTTATATGGATAGTAGTGGTAATTGGGCTAAAGTTGTTAACTCATCATCAAATTCTGAAAGATTATTAGGTATTGCTATGGGAAGTAGCCCAGTCTCAGATGGTGTCTTATTAAGAGGATTTGTAAGATCATCCGCATTTGCATTTACTGCAGGAGCCCCTTTATATATTAGTTCTACTTCAGGAGCTATGACTACCAACCTAGGTACCGTAGGATCTGGAGATTATGCAAGAATAGTTGGATATTGTACTAATAATTCAACAGATACAGTTTATTTTAACCCTGATAACACATGGGTATTAAAAGCTTAAAATTATGCCAACAGTTCAAGTTTCACCATATAATGTAGGATCAAGTTACGCCTTTACTACAGGGTATAGAGGCCCAACAAATAGTTGGACAGGTGTTCGTAATGCTACATCTGGTACAGGGGTACAACAATCAAACCCTGGAATAAGAGTATCAGCTATCGCTGGGGGTAGAGGTCTTAATTATTATCTGAATAGGTTATGGATGTGGTTTGATACATCAGCATATTCAGGAATTACAGATTTAGTATTAAATATCTCCTGTTTAGTATCACCAACAACAACATTTAATATACAAGTTGTTGAAGGAGATGGATTTAATAATAACACTAACACAACTTTAACTACTGCAGAGTTTAATGATTTAGATTTTGGTAATGCTTATTTAAATAGTGCTGGTAGTTGGAGCAATATTGCGGGTTTAAATACTTATACTTTAAACAGCGCTGCTGTTAGTGATTGTAATGCTAATAGTAAATTAGGTATATGTGTTATTAATGAACAGTGGGATTATCAAAATGTAGATCCATATTCAGGGATTGGTCTGGATTTTAATAATTATGTTGATTTTGCAAATCCCTCAAAAACAAACCTTGCAGTCACATATTCCTCAGGTTATGGAAATGAAGTAAATGGAGTTGCTTCAGGTGATATAGGAGAAGTAAATGGAATAGCAACTGGAGATATTAGTGAAATAAATGGTATATAGTTTGGATATAAAATAAGTTTTTATTATATTGGTTAAATAGTTTTAAAAAATGTCATATGCAGAAAATCTTATTTATTGCTCCCCATTTGTCTACAGGGGGGCTTCCACAATATTTAACAAAAAAAATAGAATTATTAAAAGAAGAATTTGATATTTATTTAATTGAGTGG